>Ga0153921_1000960_pt1 | contig 13673 bp, 9 predicted proteins | sample TSNJ005MetaG_FD_104691 | JGI IMG/M metagenome (GOLD analysis project Ga0153921, IMG submission 104691) | Attine ant fungus gardens microbial communities from New Jersey, USA - TSNJ005 MetaG | ecosystem: Host-associated > Fungi > Mycelium > Unclassified | place: USA: New Jersey, Brendon T. Byrne... | reverse complement strand
TTTGTATATGTTCCCACTCCGCCGTCATAGTACCCCGTTAATGGCCCGCCGGCTGCATCCTGATACGTATCTGTTTCTATCATAAAATCATGAGGCAGATTTACAAGTCTTTCCGGCGCTGCCATACCGGGAATATCGGATGGTTTTCCATCCATAAAATACCATTCTCTGTCAATATTCGTTCTTAACATATTTCTCCTCCTTCTAAATATGCGTAACAGTTCAGCCTGGCGGCTGAACTGTTACAAATGTGCACTCCCCGGTTTTTAATGCACCACTTCAATAACCTCTCCCTCAATGATTCCTGTTTCATTGAAAGCGTCAACCCGCAGATAGAGCGGCTCACCTTTTATTAAGGCTCCGATTTTCTGTCTGGATTTACCAAATACCATATAATTATGATAGAGTTTGTCAGGTGCGAAGCCCCATAGGATATTAATACCTGCTGCCTCTTTTGCTGTCCAGCTTACATACAAATCAAGTTCACTGGTTTGCTCTGTCCTGACATCTCTTACTTCCGGAAGCACTCCTTTCCCTTTTCCAAAGATACGAAGACCGGAAACATGCGCCGGCTGTCCATAGGGAAGTTCCATAATCGTAAGCTTTATAAATCGATAGTTCACCCCGTCTTCTTTTACAATCAGATCATGAGATAAATCTGTCTCTGTCTCTGATTTATCTTCCAGAACAGAATAATGAATGCCGTCTGCGGAACCTTCCAGCTTCCACCTTGTCACCTGATGAACTTCATCAATAAAGCGTTTATTGCTGTATTTCCCCTTTAGCTCAGCACCTTCCGGTAGTACGCCCTCCAGATGATCATCTGCAAAGTTGATTTGAACAGCCCGGATATCATATACTTTTCCAAGATCAATTTCCACCCACTCACCCAACTTTGCAGAACCGGCACTCCACCAGGTTCTGATATTTTCATCCACTATATGTTCTGCTCCGATTCCCGAAGAAGTCTTCACGTCCTTTCCATAGGATAAAAGCATCCAGTCCGGCTGTTCCCATGGCTTCTGTTCAATGCGGGCCGGCCAGTCTCCAAAACGCTGGTCACAGAATAGCTCTCCGTCTGCATCAAAGCCCGCCGGCCATAAGCCGATACGTCTCTCAAACTGGTGATTTATACTGATTACCATGGTAGAAGTGTGCCACCAGCGTCCGTCCCTGTCCTCCATCGTAGAACCGTGACCTGCTCCGGTTATAAAACCTCCCGGTTTATAAGAAAACGGGTTGTTTTTAGCCAGCGTAAATGGGCCCAACGGGCTCATTCCCTGGTATACGCCGTCGGCATATACATTATATAGCGTTCCCGGTGCCGCATACTGAAGATAATAAACTCCCTGATGTTTTGTCATCCATGGTCCTTCCATATAAGGATTATTTCCGGCAAGGATCATGGTTTTCACTCTCTCCGGCAACTCATCCACCGTTGTAATACCTGGAATCATCTTCACCATTTTCAGGAGTGATTCTTCCATCATCTCGGGAGTCTTAGGCGGCACATGCTCTTCTCCGTTTCTTTCGTATCCTATTTCTGTATCCCTTGCGGCAATTAATCCTAAGGGTTCTCCTATTGGTTTCATCGTCTCCGGATTCAGTTCCACTCCATAAATCGGCATCGTATTGGAACATCCCCAATATAAATAAAGCCTTTTGTCATCGTCTTCAAACAGATTGGGATCCCAGAATGGAAAGGGACCTTCGATTTCTTCAAATGGGACGTTGATTGGATCCGTTGTCCGATAAAAGGAGCATGCCTTTTCACCTCCGGCTCCAGATGCACAAAAGTACAGATACGAGCCTATCACTCTCACATCCGGTGCATAATCATAAACAGGCATCTCCTGATGAAACGTATGAAATTCCCATTCCACCAAATCCATACTCGTATAAAACCCAACTGTCATGGACAGAAATAGATAATACCTGCCCTGAAACAATACCATCGATGGATCTGCCGCTTCTCGTGAAGCAATGATTTTCTCTTCTATCTCATAAAATTGATATTTGTATGGCAGATTGAGCGGATTACAATAATAGTTCATTTAATTTCTCCCTTCTATACCGGTTCTGCCATACTGTTCTCCCAGAAACTGAAGGCTGGCTTTTGGTGTCCGTTTTTGATTACTGCGGTCTACGGAGATTAACCCGAACTTCATGGTAAACCCTTTCTGCCATTCAAAATTATCCATCAGGCTCCAGTACATATACCCTTTTACCGGGATCCCATCCTCTATGCAGCTTTTCACACCTTTTAATGCTGTTTCAATAAATGATATGCGGCATGCATCATCTTCTGCAGCAATCCCATTTTCTGTAACGAGGATATCGCCTTTAAATTCTTCTGCCACCTTGCGGATGACATGTTCCAGACCCTGCGGATAGTATTCATAATTCATCTGTGTAAGTACGGCTCCCTCCGGTGCCTTTTGCACGCCATCGGGACCTATGATTTCTCTGGTATAATTTTGCAGGCCAATAAAATCATCTTTTACAATATATGGCAGATAATGAAGAAATTCTTCTTCCCATTCTTTCCTTATCTTTTCCGATGTTTCAGCACTCTCATCGGCAGGCTGGTAATCATGCAGGCTTAATGTCAGACCTATCTTTAAATGCGGACATACAGCTTTCATTGCATCCCTTGCTGCTTCATGAGCCAGAATAATCAATAAATCGCCCTGAGGGGTACGCTGAGATAAAAAGGTATGAATCCCTTTTGATGCATCCACGCCAAATACTTTTGCGCTTTCCTCCCTAATTGCTTTTTGCTTCTCCTGCATAGGCAGGTTTACCCCCACCTGGATATTAATCCCCATCTGTTTCATGAAACGCCTGGAAATGGCAGCCATCTGCAGCCCCATGTTTGCTTCATTGATGGTACATACATAAGTAAGCAAATCCCCCAGCTTCTCAGCTATGTACCTGCAATACCCTGCAAAATACCGGACAGTGTTCTCTGATTCCCATCCGCCTTCTGTAATCAGCCATTTCGGACTGGAAAAATGATGCAGGGTAACAATGGGTTCAACGCCATTCTTACGGCAAAATTTTATCACATCACGATAGTGCTGTATCTCTTTGTCATCAAACCGCCCTTTTTCAGGTTCAATTCGTGCCCACTCAATGGAGAAACGGTAAGCATTCAAGCCTGCTTCTTTCAGAAGTAAAATATCCTCCTCATAGCGGTTATAGTGGTCACAGGCATCACGGGATGGCTCAGCAAAATTTGAGTTCTCCATTTGTTCCTGCGCCCAGAAATCACTGTAAATATTGTTCCCTTCCACTTGATGTGCTGCTGTAGCCGCACCTAATAAAAATGTTTGATTTAATCCGTTCATTTATTTCCTCCTTGTGTTCTATATTAGAGTTCAGTTTTTATCAATAGACTTTGACCTTGCAGCTGCTTCGTATGAACCCGTAACCGGAGAGGATTACAGCTTATAACTTCAACTTGTTTAGGTACTTGCCTGACAATCTTTATCCCAAAATCAAATGAAATATTAATTACTGCATCCGATTTCGCAGGATCCGCTATGGATATCTCTGCCTCACTTGCTCCTCTGCGCAGCATTATGCTGGCTTGTGTATCACAGCTGATTCCTCCACAGGTATAAGGTTTTTCTTCCCAGAAATGAATCCCAAGAATATTTAGCCTGTTATTACGTACCGCATGTGCTGATGGCGTGCATTCCAGTACCTCCACTTCCCCACTGTCCCCATACTGCCTTGTCCCTTCTGCCGACTTTCCCGGCAGTATCACATAAGCATAGCTTGCATCCCGGGGGGATTTTCCATGTGCAATCCAATATGCGGCAAATGGATTATCGCATATATGATCTGGATTAACTTCTGCGCTGTTCCATGTTCCCTCCCTTCTCTCACACAGCACATGGACACGTTCCATATTCGGAAAATAATAACCTATATCTGATGCCGCTCCTGCATTTCCGGTAAGATGCAAGGTTTGCAGCTCACAGACTAATTCCTCTGATACTGCTGCACACGGAACTGCCAATATGTTCATGGAGTTAGTTATGTCCATGGCGTTAGTTATGTTCATGGAATTAGTTATGTTCATGGAGTTAGATATGTCCATGGAATTAATAATGTCCATAGAATTAGTTATGTCCATGGTTATACGATTGGACATATCATTTAAAAGCTGTTTATTATCAATTATGGTTTCAATGGGATTCCCTGTAGTAGATGTAATACCACTTCCCAGGCATACCACTGCATCATCATACATAAACCAGGATTTCTTTACTTCCAGATCTCGTTCCTTGCCATTTCCCTGTCCCCTGTACTGCATTCCTGTGATTCCGTATGCATCCAGTGAAGTACCGTCGGCAAATGCATATACATTCTTACTTTCCGGCAAGTACCAGCAATAATATGGATCTGTATAGCGTCCCGGGCTTCGGTCCACAGTTGTCCCGGGAAGCCGCTGCATATCCGCACATCCATAGTAATTACCATTATACTGATCCGCATCCGCTGTATATAAATAGGTCACACCATCTGAAACATGCCAGCATTTATGACTTTCCCCATTCAGATATTCATAGCAGGCAATGGTAGGACTGTACATGGAAACAGCCATTCCGAATCCTTTGCCCAGATGCACTGCTTTGCACATTGGTCCAAATTGGTAATTGGCAATCAATTCCCCTCTTGGTAAAACACTGTCCTGTTCAATTTCTTTCAGCACTTCCACTAAGGATGGTTGTACAAAATATTCTGCATATATGCTCTCGTCCTGAAACAGTGTCTCTCCTGTACCATTCGCCTTAAGCCATTCTTTTAGCATGCTTCTGGTTCGTTTCTGTTCCTCACCCTTCATAACTTTTGAAAGATAACAGATTGCCCTGATGCAATGCCGCCCTGCAATATAGTCTTGATAATAATAGCGTGATATTTCCCTCCCCCTTGCTATATCCATGAATCGTCCATTGTAAATCAAAGGCTCATAAGCTTTATGTATCATAGTAAAGAAAAACTCTCTTTTCTCTTCCGGCAGCTTCAGACATTCCTCTCCATCAAAGGCATACATAAGGCCGGACAGGATACAAAGAAGATTCTTGCCGTATCCTCCCGTATAGGAGAAGTAATAGTGCTGTATAAAGGAACCGTCGGGATAATAACCGTCATCAAAATGACTATTCGGCGCACCTGGTATTTGTACCTTGTTGGAATATTGCAGAATAAGAGGCAGATGCTCATTTGCCCAGTCAATCCAGTGCATCTCTCCGCGCAGAATACCGGTCAGCAAATGTACATGGCATTTCCACATCAGGTTAGCACCCGTCTCTTCCCTTCCTCTGGAAGTCAGTTCGTACGCATTTTGAAAGTGTAAAATAATATCTGTAAAATGCCTGATATACTCCTCCCGTCCTGGCAATTCCTCGTACATCAGTATCAGGATATCCAATACCCGGAGGGGAATCCCCACTTCCATTGCCCACCAGTTCTCCGGAGATGCGTCCATATTATATTCTTCCTGATTGAGACGTTCCATCCCTTCCAATATTTCTGTTTTGACTGCTTCCCTGCCATAATACTTTGTTCCTGGTGTTGCATACGCCATTGCCAGAGCCCGTAGTCTGTAGCTTGCCGAAGTAAAAATGATTTCATTTTTATTATTTTTTTTAAGTTCCAAAATATTAACATCTGCAATCTTCTCCAGAGAAGAAATTACAGCCTTTGATTCCTTAAAGTTCTCATTCCATGCTTCCCCTAATAGATAATTCCGCCACTTTAGACGCCATCTGTCAAAGCGATCTGTTTTATTCATTATAATTACCACCTTTCTTACATACTGTTCTATTCCAATTGTCTAATCATCATAGCAAAAGCAAACAGAACATGTTAGAATAGAAACGCTGAAATTAGTAGTTTTACCAATAAAAAATAAGCCAGTAAGAGTTGAAAAAGCCATTAATTCAATGCGCGTTGAATTAATGGCTTTTTTATAAACAGAATAACTATCATTCCTTTCCCGACAATTCCACAAAGCCTATTTCATTTAACCAGCCAATAACAGTTTCCTTTGCTTCCTCTTCTGACTCTTGTGCCGTCTTTCCCCGAATAGCGAGACCATCCAAAATCTCTGTGTCTGAACAGGTATTAGAAATACTTTTCACGGTATCGGATAGTCCGCTGCCTTCATGCGTACAGAAAGGCACTATGGTCTTACCCGAAAAGTCATAGCTTTCAAGGAAGGTGTAAACGGCCATCGGCATGTCTCCCCACCAATTGGGGTAACCAAGAAATATCACGTCATAATCAGCCATATTATCAATGCTTCCTGCAAGTTCAGGCCGGGCATTTTCATTTTGTTCTTTTTGTGCCACATCCGTACACTCTTTATAACTTTCAGGGTAAGGGATTACCGTTTGTATATGAAAAAGCGTCCCTCCGGTCTGTTGCTCTATCATATCTGCAATAATCTGAGTGTTCCCCTTTTCAATATAGCCCACATTATAATTCTCGTCTGCACGGGAGAAATAAGCAATGAGGATATTACCGACTTCCTCCTCTTCTTTATCTTCATTAGAAATATCAGATGAAAGCGGTGACTCCGACAAGTCGGCAGATGTTTCATTTTGTACAGATTTCAAAGGTGATGAAGTATCAGTCTGATCGTTGTCTGACGGTATGTCTGCGCTATCTCCACAAGCAGTTAATATAAGCATCATTATGGGAAATAGGAATACGGTTTTCTTCATTTAACATTCCTTTCTGATTTATTCTCCCACCGGGAAGTCGGTGGAAGCTGCAAGCTCCGTTTGGGTTTCATAATCCGCAATACGTGCTTTCAGTGTTGTAATAGTACTGGCAAGCGCCTGAGAACCAAGCACCATACGAAGCGGAGCAGGCTCCTTATCAACACTTTCAATGATGCGTGTCGCCATTCGAATGGGATCACCAGGAGCCAGCCCTTTTGAGGGATCAAGCATATTCAAAAAGTTGTGCGCCGGATTACCGTCGTATTCAGGCATGAGCGTTGCGACCCTAGCACTGCCATAACGGAACTCTGTCCGCGCACCACCCGGTTCAACAATAGTTATGCCGATATGAAACTGCTTAACTTCTTGAGCGACGGCTTCACAGAAACCCTCAATACCCCACTTTGCAGCGTGGTACATTGAGTTGCCGGGGAAAGCCACTTGTCCGCCGTAAGAGGAAAGCTGAATAATGCGCCCACCGCCCTGCTTGCGCATATGAGGTAACGTTGATTTGATAAGCTGGATAGAGCCGGTCAGATTGGTGGCGATGATGTGGTCAATTTCGGCGTCAGATAATTCTTCGGCGGCTCCAAACAAGCCATAACCTGCGTTACTCACAACAACATCAATCCTGCTAAATTGACCAAAGGAATTATCAACAAGTTTGTGTATAGCAGTTATATCTGTCATATCTAAAATTTCACATTTGAAAGTTTCAGGATATTCTTTGATAAGATCTGTGATCTTATCACGATTGCGTACCGTACCAATCACCCAATCTCCTTTTTTTAAAAGCTGCCGTGTCATTTCGTAACCAAAGCCACTGCTGACGCCTGTAATCAACCAAGTACGACTCTTCATTTTGCACCTCTATCATTCTCATAAATTTTATTTACTCCCGCCGAATACAATAAAATCCATGCGGTCAAGTTTTTCGTCAATAGAAGAAATTTCAGCTTCTGTGAGCATTATCTCTGCGGCGCTCAGATTTTCTTTTAACCGGTCAAGTTTTCTGCTGCCCGGTATGGGAATAATCCAAGGCTTCCTGCACAGCATCCATGCCAATGAAATCTGCGCCGGAGCAGCGTTTTTGGAATTAGCGATGCTGGTCAGCAATTCCAAAATCTCCTTACCTTTTTCCATGCCTTCGGCAGTGAACTGCGGCATAAAACTACGATAATCTATACCGGGCTCAAATATGGAATTTTGGTCGTAGCGTCCCGTAAGGAAACCATTCGCCATCGGAGAAAAGGCTACAAGCCCAATGCCCAACTCTTCCAGGGCGGGAAACAGGCTCTCATTCCAGCGAGCCATCATTGAATATCGATTTTGCACAGCGGTTACCGGACAGACCGCATGAGCGCTGCGCAAATACTCCTCTGTGGTTTCAGATATCCCCCAATGAAGAATCTTTCCTTCTTTAATCAGGTCAGCCATAGTGCCGGCTGTTTCCTCGGCGGTAACCTTCGGATCAATGCGATGCTGGTAGTAGAGGTCAATGCAATCAACCCCAAGGCGTTTCAGGCTGCCCTCAACTGATTTACGGATAGTTTCCGGTCTGCTGTCTAAGATGAGATGATTACCGCCATGCTGTACACCACATTTTGTGGCAATAGTCACTTTATTCCTGATGGGGCGCAGCGCCTCGCCGACCAACTCTTCATTATAAGATGTGGAGCCATCCTTGTTTATGCCTGTATAACATTCTGCCGTATCAAAAAAGGTGTAACCCATCTCAAAAGCCTGCCGGATAATGTTAACAGCTTCCTTTCGTTCAGTAGGAACCCCGCTGGCGTGACTTAAACCCATACAGCCCATGCCAACTGCTGACACTTCCATCGTGCCTAGTTTTCTATTTTTCATACTTACATTTCCCTTCTTTATGCATGCTCGAATATTGCAGCAACTTCTCTGAGCAAATCCCTGACCTGCAGATGCTGAGGGCAGGAGCTTTCACATTTCCCGCATCCAATACAATCAGAGGCCTTTCCGCCCTTATCGGTATGTACCATGTAATAGAAATCGCTGTTCCAGTCTTTATATTGCTTCTTGCCGTTCATACAAGAAAACAGGTCGGGAATCGGTATCTGTTTCGGGCAGCTATCGGTGCAATAACGGCAGGCGGTACACGGGATAGTTTCCTGCTTCTTGAAAATGTCCCGTACTTTGGCGACTGCGTCAAGTTCCTCGTGGGTCAGCGGTATGAAGTCTTTCATATAGCTTACATTATCCGCTAATTGCTGGTAGTCGCTCATCCCTGAAAGCACCATCATTACACCTTCGAACCCAGCCGCATATCGTATCGCATAACTGGCATAGCTGCCTCCATGCAGATCATCAAAGATTTTCTTCGCTTCCTCCGGTAAGTTGACAAGTCCGCCGCCCTTGACAGGCTCCATGACAATTACATCTTTTTTATATTTTCGGCAGACCTCATAAACCGCTCCGCTCTCAATGCCGGGGTCATCATAATCCACGTAATTGAACTGTATCTGTACGACTTCGACCTCAGGGTGCTGCGCAAGGATTTCCTCCAGCACGGCAGCCTTATCATGGAATGAGATTCCGATATGCTTAATTTTCCCTTCCTTTTTTAGCTTCATTGCAGCTTCAAACGCATTACAGCGCATAAATTTCTTATAGTGTTCGATTGTCAGGGCATGCATCAGGTAATAGTCAAAATACTCGACGCCTGTCTTTTCAAGCTGGTCGGCAAACACAGGGTATATGTCCGCTTCTTTTTGAAAGAAGTTTTCCGTAAGCTTATCCGCCAGAATATATCTGTCACGAGGATACCGCTTTACTAAGCATTCACGTATAGCCGTCTCGCTTTTGCCTCCAATATAGCCGTGAGCGGTATCAAAATAAGTAAATCCATTTTCTAAAAATGTGTCCACCATGCGGGAAAACTGTTCTAAATCCACTTTTCCATTCATCCAGTCTGCTCCGGGTTCCATCGGCAGACGCATACATCCAAAACCAAAGTTTTTCATTTAGGTAAATCCTCCTTTTTCAAAACATTGTATCTGTAAAGATTATTCATGCTGCAAAGCCATTTCCTTATGTTGTTATAGCCCCTTACGCAATTTTACCTGGTGCCATAAAAATCAGCAATTTCAATTTTGAATAAAGTTGATAAGTAAAACTTATGCGAACAACAAAAAATAACCGCGCCAATCTCTTTTGGAAAGACGCGGTATGTTTAGTGCGTATACAAGCTTGATATCCCGCAGCATGTGCGAGGTCTTTGACTCTTACATTTAATGAAGCAAATTGCGTAATATCTCCGCAAATTCTTCAATATAATAGTTTGCTTTTTCTTTTTTCCAAAACACGCAATAATTACGCTGCACCTTATGTTCATTACGGTATAACGGAATCCTGCGTATGGAAGAACCGGGAGTTGGGAGCGTTCCTAAACCCTCAACCGGCATAAAACCCCGATTTCCCACGACCATCAGGCGGCCTTCCTCCAGATTTTCCGCAAACAGGAAGTTATCGCTGTAACCAAGCGTGTTCTGATAATATTCCTGTTCGATATCCTGCTGTTCCCTGGAGGATATCAATATACAGGGTGTCCGTTTCAAATCCTCCAATGTGACCCGCTCCAATGAACTGAGTTTGTTACGGCTGCATACTTCTACATAGCAATCGCATTCAAGCAGCTGGAAATTTTCATATTCAGTTGAAAAGGCCCGGCGCTGATCATTTAAAACCAAATCAACACCCCCAAAACGGAGCAGATCATATAACTCCTCATGCGTCCCGTTGACGATATGGATTGATACTTCCGGATAAATCTGAGAAAAATCTGCAATCGCCTGCTGCAGTTCCTGTCCGCTGCAGCATCTTAAATAGCCAATTCGCAGCTGTGATTCATCATCCTGCCCAATACGGATAGTTTCACGGCGCAGATTCGCAATTTCCTCCATCAGCTCACGACTGTGACGATAGAAATATTCACCTGCGGGCGTTAAGCTGAAGCGGCGGTTCTCCCTGTGTATAAGCTCTGCCCCTAAATCCTTCTCCAATGCTCTGATTTGCTGCGATATAGCAGATTGCGAAATATAGCACTGTTCGGCAGCTTCGGTAAAGCTTCCGCATTCCACTACCGTTATAAAGTATTTCATCTGCTTGAAAAGCACCGCTTTCACCTCCTTCCTGACGACGCGTCTTTCTATCACCATTTAACAGTAGGCTTTACAAAAACCGCTGGCAAACGCCAGACACTCACGTGCTTCCATTTGTAGGAGCGGCATCGTCGTCAATTCGCATTAAAATTTGATAATGCGTCCACGTCAAATTGAAAAAGGCAGACAGTGACTGCCCTTTTTGCGTGGTTGGGTTAAAAACGCTCGTACCTGGTAAAATTTTCTTATACTTTACCGTGTGCACTACTTCTATCAGATTAAAGCCTCTTGTTTGCCCTGTGAGTTGTTTCTGTCATTGGCACAGAACTTAAAGGCATTCGCGCTTATCATGAATGCTCTAATCCAATAAAACCCTACCCAACCATTATAACTCCTGCTCATTCATATTACAATAACAAACGTTATATGAGAAAGCTCATGGTTATTATTTTTTAGGGTGTAATTCAGATTTTTTAGGGTTGACAACAACCTTTTTTGGTGTTATTCTTTCACATGTAAAGTTTTACTTTATTCTTATTGTATGGAAATTCTTGATTTTCCATGTTTTTCACAATGGACAAAAATTCGTCCATATTTTCAATTTTTTGAAGAAGGGTGCTAATTAGCAGGCAGCAGTTTTCTTTTGCTGTTTATATGTTATATTCCCATCCGAACACTTAGCTGTATGTAAAAAAACGTATTCTCTGGTGGGTTTACCCTGCCAGGTAAAAGAAAGGAGTATGAATGAGTGAAAAGAATGATGCAATGTGTGAGTATTTGTCTAATAAGGCGATTTTCGCGGATTTCTTTAACGGTGTCCTGTTCGAAGGGCACCAGGAGGTAAAGGGGGAAAACCTGGAACTGCATGATAAAGAATATTTTGGACAAAAAAAAGCCGGTCATATCCCTGTCCCATACCGGCGCAGGGATATCCTGATGCAGGACAGGAATGGAACTGGTTATGTAGTAATAGGCCTGGAGCCCCAAAATCTGGTTCACTATGGGATGCCTGTACGTTGTCTGGATTACGATGCCAGAGAGTATTCCAGACAGATGGCCGCCCTGCAGAAAGCCAACAGAGCAATGGCGGAGGAACAGGCAAACTTTTGGGGTAATGCAGGAGAGTTCCTGTCTAAACTGCGTAAGGATGATAAGCTAAACCCTGTGGTGACAATTACTTTTTTTCATGGAATTGGTGAATATGACGGTTGTACGGAATTACATAATATGTTAAACTGGAATCAGGAGAACCAAAAGTATAAACCGTTTGTCTGCAATTTCCGCATAAATCTGGTTACCCTGCAGGATATCTCAGAAGAAAAATTCAGGACCGGTCTCCGGGAACTAATAGGCATCATGAAGCGCAGTGAGGATAAGAATGCTATGGAAGCATACTGCACGAAGAATGAAGAACGTTTCCGGAACCTGGATGTGGAGACATACGAAGCTATAAGCACACTTATAAAGCAGCAGGATCTTATGAAGTACCAGGAATCCTGTAAGAATGAAACGGGAGGTATTGATATGTGTAAAGCTATCATGGATATGAAGGAAGATGCTATGAATCAGGGAATAAATCAGGGAATAAATCAGGGAATACATCAGGGAATAAATCAGGGAGTAGAACTTATTAATAAGTTAATAGGCCATCTGCTGGCTGACAATCGGCTCGAAGATTTAGCCCGTTCTGCAGCGGATGTGGAATATCAGAAATTATTGTGTGAAGAATATAATTTATAAACATTTTAAGTGTTGACACTAAAATTGTTATTTCACATATAAAGTTCTTCTTTATTCTTATTGTCGGAAAATCTTAATTTTCCAAGTTTTTCGCAGTGGACAAGACTTCCTCCATATTTTCAATACAGTACTGAGAGTACTGTATGCCTTTTTTGCAGGGTGGATTTCGGTTCACTCTTGTACTGCGCCCGAAATGCCTGAGAAAAATCCCTCCGGAGCAAATCAAAGGTTTGTTGCTGGTCTTTGGCGTACAGGAAAGAAAAACAATACACATACGGGTCTGTGATTTCCGGAAACTTTGTTGAAATGAATGACTGACTTATACAAAGAGACACCGCCATCGCGTTTTGATCTAAGTGAATATGATAAAGCTGGTATGCATTTATGGCAAAGATATCACCTGTCTGAATGATGTAGATTTACGTATATTGTAAATAATACAACTCCGCATACCGCCCGCCATTTGACAACAACACTTCATGCTCTCCTTCTTCAATTATTTCGCCGTGTTCGATAACAATAATCCGGTCGGCGTTTTGAACTGTGGACAAACGGTGTGCGATTATAATAGCAGTACGTCCCTTCATAAGACGCTCCAACGCCTGCCCAATGGCCTGCTCCGATTCTCCATCCAGCGCAGATGTGGCCTCATCAAGCAGTAACAACGGCGCATTCTTAACCATCGCCCGCGCAATAGCGATACGCTGACGTTGGCCTCCTGACAATTGTGCTCCTTGCTCACCAACCCGCGTATCAATGCCCAGTGGTAAATTATCTATCAATTCCTGTAACCCGGCGTCGCGTACAGCGTCGTAAATATTTTCCTCTGTTGCTTTATTATTCCCCCATGCTATGTTTTCTCGAATTGTGCCGTCAAACAGGCAGCAGTTTTGCGGTACATATGCGATAAGCTCCCGCACGGCTGGTTGCGAAAAAAGTGCGCGCGGATGCCCAAACAATGTAATGGAACCGCTGCTTATTTCTGCAAACTCCATGATAGTCTTAATAAGCGTCGTTTTCCCGCCGCCGCTTCCACCGACAATTGCAAGCTGCTCTCCATTAT
>Ga0153921_1000958_pt1 | contig 13695 bp, 16 predicted proteins | sample TSNJ005MetaG_FD_104691 | JGI IMG/M metagenome (GOLD analysis project Ga0153921, IMG submission 104691) | Attine ant fungus gardens microbial communities from New Jersey, USA - TSNJ005 MetaG | ecosystem: Host-associated > Fungi > Mycelium > Unclassified | place: USA: New Jersey, Brendon T. Byrne... | reverse complement strand
GGTTGTCCGGCTAAAGAAACCGGGCCGTATTCTGGAAGTCGGTGCTGCAATTGGCTATTCGGCTTTAAGAATGCTGGAGGCTGCCCCCCAATCGGACATTGTGACGATTGAACGGGATGAAACGCGCTATCAGGAAGCAGTCAGGCATGTGAAGCAACAGGAAAAAACCGGGCAGATTGAACTTGTACTGGCTGATGCACTCGAATACATGGAAGAGCTGATTGCCCGTAATGCCAAGTTTGACCTGGTCTTTATTGATGCGGCAAAGGGACAGTACATGAAATTTTTTGAACTGGCCGATAAACTCTTGTCAGCAGGCGGTGTGATCGTTACGGACAATGTTCTATTCCGCAGCTATGTGGCCGGAAGCCTGGAAATTCCCAAGAAATATAAAAAGATGGTTGAAAAACTCGCTTCCTACAACGATGTCGTCATGAACCATCCGGATTATGATACAACCATTATGCCGATTGGTGATGGTGTTGCTGTGAGTGTAAAGCGATTTTGACTTTTAAGCAAAAACTATTGTAAATTAACTGCAAATCTGTATTATTATATGAATAGCATATTCAATTTAGAGCAGATAAAAAGAAAAAACATCATTCTTTAGTGTTTTTCTATTGTTTTGAAAGAAGGAGTGTTTTGCATGGCTGTGGAAAAAAGTTTTTATATGACGGAGGAAGGCAAGCAGAAGCTCGAGGACGAACTGGAGTTTTTGAAAACCGACCGTCGTCAGGAAGTTGTGGAACGCATTAAGATTGCCCGTGATTTCGGCGACCTTTCCGAAAATTCAGAGTATGATGCGGCAAAGGACGAACAAGCCTTTGTTGAATCCCGCATCGCACAAGTAGAAGCCATGATCCGCAATGCGGTCATTATTGAGAACGATAATGAAAACCCTGATGTTGTCGGCCTTGGAAAATCTGTTACATTTAAAGAACTTCCAGATGGTGACGAAGAGACCTACCGAATTGTCGGATCAGCTGAAGCGGATCCGTTTGAAGGCAAGATTTCCAATGATTCGCCAATGGCGCAGGCCATTATCGGCAAGGAAGTCGGCGATCGTGTAACGGTTCCGACGCCGGGTGGAGATTTCGAAGTGGAAATCATTAAGGTTCATTAATTGTCATGAGTAAGAGGCGGCGCCGAGTGGCACCGCCTCTTTTTGTTTTAAAGAGATTGTCATATGCTTTTTAAATGAAAGAAATGGAGTTTATAGTATAATGAGAGGTAGAAATGGGAGGGAAGATATATGAGCAACCGCGATAAGGGATCCCGGCTTGACAAATTTGAAAAGCGACGAAAAAATACAAAGCTTATGACACTCATGATGATTGCTGCCGGCGCGCTCGCCGTCCTTCTGATCGGCGTTTTTATATTCAGTGACAGCAGTGCTGAAAAGCAGCGTGAGCAGGCTGCCAAAACAGGTGTGGTGAAAGAGCCTGCTAAAACCAAAAAAGAGCAGCCCGCCAAAGAAGAAAATGAAGGCGACAGCCTGAAGATTCAGGAAGATGAGGCAAAGGCAGAAGAGAAACAGGATGAAGAAAAGCAGGACAAAGACAAAGAAAAAGATGAAAACGAACTGAAAACAGAACAGGTAAAACCTTCAGATGATAATGTTGCCGAAGCCTTTACTGCAAACTGGGAACCGGTTGGAACCAGCCAGAAGGGTGCCCATACAACAAACTACAATGAAGGATCGAAGGACCGAAAAGAAATGGAAAAGGCGATCAAGCTGGCTACCGGTTTAAAAAGCATGACAACCTGGTGGCTTGGAAGATCCGGTGAGCAGGGTGTAGAAGCCACTGTTTCGAATAAGGAGGATGACTCCGAAGTTTATCGCGTCAAACTTAAATGGGTTGACGGAAAAGGCTGGAAGCCGGACAGGGTAGAATTGTTGAAAAAGAATGATCAGGCATACCGTTACAGATAAGCGGACTTGCTAATAGCTGAACTGCGTTACAAATAGAGACAGAGAAAAGGGGAAAAGAACATGATTGGTATTATTGGTGCAATGGATGAAGAAATTGAATTGCTTAAAGCGAGTATTGAAAATTCACAGGAAGAATTAATTGCCAACTGCTTGTTTATCAGAGGAAGCCTGAAAGGACAGGATGTCGTACTTCTTAAATCAGGCATCGGTAAAGTAAATGCAGCCTTGGCAGCAACCATCATGCATGAGCGCTACCAGCCTGAATTTACCATCAATACCGGGTCAGCCGGCGGCTTTAAAGAAGACCTTGAAGTTGGCGATATTGTCATCTCCACAGAAGTGCTATACCACGATGTGGATGTTACAGCGTTTGATTATGTCCCGGGACAGGTGCCTGGCATGCCGGCTGCTTTCCCGGCTGACGCAGAACTGATCAAAAAAACGGTTGACGCAGCACAAGGGCTGAGCATCAACAGTGCGCTTGGCATCATTGCGACTGGTGATGTATTCATGTCTGATCCGGCCGTTGTCGCCAAAGCCAGAGAACAGTTTCCATCGATGATTGCAGCGGAAATGGAAGCAGCCGCGATCGCGCAGGTCTGCTACCAGTATAATACGCCGTTCGTAATCATCCGCGCCTTGTCTGATATTGCCGGGAAAGAATCGGCTGTCAGCTTTGACGCATTTCTGGATACGGCCGCGAAAAACGCAGCCAGCCTGATTATGCGTGTATTGGAAACGATTCGCCGCTAGGCCCAGCAGTTTCCGTCTCATTGGGCATTCCATCCGTGTTACAATCGGGTAGGAGGGATGCTTGCATGAAAACGAACACAGAAGAATTGCTCAAAAAATTGAGAGACTATCATTTGTTCATCGGCACCCTGATCGTACTTGGCAGCTATATGTACATGGGTGCCATCATCAATATTTATGTCCGCCCAAGCGGAGACGGAAAAACATGCGTGTTCCTGTCACTTGCTTTTCTGGCAGCTGGCGCAGTCGGCCTGCTGCGTGCAAAGCGGATCAGGATTCAAATAGATGAAGAGGAGCGTGTCTGATCAAATCAGCACGCTCTTTATTCTGTTCCTTTCTGTTCCAGACGATAGTACTCCCTTAACACTTTCATCAGGGCCCGCTTTTCGATCCGCGATACATAACTCCGCGAAATATCTAGTTTCTTGGCAATTTCCCGTTGGGTCAGCTCTTCCTCGATACCCAGCCCATAGCGGTACGTGATGACATCCCGCTCGCGGTCATCGAGTATTTGCAGGAAGGCCTGCATTTGTTCAATCTCCATATTTAGCTGAATGTGTTCAATAATGTTTTGTGTTTCGGCTTCCAGAATATCAATGAGGCTGATTTCATTTCCTTCTTTGTCCTGGCCGATCGGATCATGCAGTGAAATGTCTTTGCGAACCTTTTTCAGGCCGCGAAGATGCATGAGTATTTCATTCTCAATACAACGAGCCGCATATGTAGCCAGTTTTGTGCCTTTTCCAGATTTAAAGCTTTCCACACCTTTGATCAGGCCGATCGTGCCGATTGAAATCAGGTCTTCTGTATCTTCTCCGGTGTTTTCGAACTTCTTCACAATATGGGCAACGAGCCGCAGATTATGTTCAATCAGTTTGTTGCGCGCCTGTGCATCGCCTTGCTGCATCCGTTCAAGATACTTCGCTTCCTCGGTCGAGGAGAGCGGCTGGGGGAATACCTGGTTTTTTACATAAGATACGAAGAACATCATTTCCTTGATGATCACTGAAATTGCAGCCAAGATGCTCGACAAAGAAAAACCTCCTCATCAGGGATTAGATCGTTTCCGTATGAACGTCTATATCTCAACTGTATGAAGTGGCTGGCAAAAACGTGTCTGTCCATCTAACGAAAAATAAGAATGGCCGAACCAAAGGCGGATCGGCCATTCTTATTTATTATTTATATTTATTGATGGCTTCTTCGTACGCATCCGGGCGATTGTGCGTAACCGGCTTGATGCCCCTCGCATGCGCTGCCCGGGAGAGCATATGCCCGGAAACCGGATTGGTTATAAAGATGAACAGAATGGCCAGGATCAGTTTGCCGCTGACCACATGATGTGCCGCATAGAGATAGATAAAGGCACCGCAGAGCAAACTGGCTATACCAAGTGTCGAAGCCTTTGTCGCGGCATGCAGTCTTGTATACACATCAGGGAAGCGCAAGATGCCGATTGATGCAGAGAGAATAAAAAAGGTTCCAGTCAGCAAAAGGATGATAATGGCAACGTTCGTAATGATGTTAATCCAAGTCGCGATCAATGATAACACCCTTTTCCAAGTATTTTGAGATGCCGACAGTACCGAGGAAGGATAAAATGCCAATCAGCAAGACGACGTCATTCAGTTTGTCTGTAGCCAGCATAATGGCTGCCAGTGCAGCAATGCCCATCAGGTTGACGCCGACTACATCGAGGCCGACTGCCCGGTCCGGGTTCGTCGGACCTTTCATAATCCGGTATAGAAGCAGAATCAGCGAAATGGCAATGCCTACAATGCTGATCGTTACACAAATGGAGATCAGATGAGCTGTCAGTTTCTCAATTGCAATCATCTTGTCACCTCCAGGATGGCCCGTTCAAAGCTATTTTTAATGGAATTGATGGATTCTTCAATGGTATCGATATGCATGGCATGCACATAGATAACCGAATGGTCGCGCGACACGGCAATGGAGAGTGTACCAGGTGTTAAAGTGATCAGATTGGCCAGGAGGGCAATCTCCCAGTCTTTCTCCAAGTCAATTGGGAGTGCAAATATGCCAGGCTCCACTTCAGGCTGCCGTTTATAGACAAGCTTCACAATATCGATGTTTGATTTGATCAATTCCTTGATGAACAAAATCAGAAGCCCAAAAATCATGAACCACCTTCTCAAATAGAAGGAACCGGGCAGGAATCTTCTGAACAGGTACAAGAGCACAATGCCAACAAGGAAACCCGCGAAGAAACTGGAAAAGGAGTAGGATTCATTTAGCAGCATCCACATACAGGCGATAATCAAATGAATGATAATTTGAAAAGGCATGTTCAACTACTCCTTCAGAACAGATTTTATATAAATTTCCGGATCGAGCAATTGATTTGAAATGGAATCGAGTGCAGGCATGAACCATTCAGCGCCGACGCCAAGCACGACAGAGCATGCGAGCAGAACGGAAATCGGGCCGATATAGCCTTTCAAGCTTTTGCGTTCACCGTAATCCTTCGCTTCTCCCCAAAATCCGTTGATGAATATCCGGATAACAGAGTACAGAATGAGCAGGCTCGTTAAAAGGCCAATAATGGCGATGGCAAAATCACCGTTCTCAAAAGCCCCGCGCAGCAGCATGAATTTGCCGATGAATCCGCTGAATGGCGGGATCCCGGCCAGGACGAAACCAGCAATGAACATCAGCCAGCCCAGCACCGGATAATCATGAATCAGTCCGCCCATTTTTTTTAAGTTGGACGTGCCTGCCGCATAGGCCAAGGCACCAACAATGAGAAACAGGGCTGTTTTAATGAACATATCGTGAATCAGATAATAGACCGATCCGCTTAAACTGCTCTGATTGAAAACCCCGATCCCGAGTAATATAAAACCGATGGCGGGAATGATATTGTAGGCAATAATCAGTTTAACATTTGAAGTGGAAAGGGCACCGGCAATGCCAAATATCATCGACAATCCGGCAATCCAGAGAAAGGCATCATGTGTCAGGTCTGTCCGATAAACGAAGATGAGCGAGAAAACACGCAATATCGAATAAATGCCGACTTTCGTAAGCAGTGCCCCAAAGATCGCCGAGACAACAGGATTCGGCACGGCATATGATTTCGGCATCCAATAGTAAAGCGGGAACAAGGCCGCCTTGGTAGCAAAGACGAAGAACAGCAAGACAGCAATCGTTGTAAGGATGCCTTTCTGCTGGACGTCCTGCACGCGTTCGGCAATCTGCGCCATATTCACTGTTCCAACGACAGCATACAGGAAGGAAATGGCCGTAACAAAAAGGACAGATGAGAAAAGATTGATCAGCATGTATTTCATGGCTTCACGCAGCTGGACCTTACCGGCACCAACCGTGATCAGGGCATAGGATGCCATCAGCAGCACTTCAAAGAAGACAAACAGGTTAAATAAATCACCTGTCAGAAAAGCGCCGGAAACCCCTGTAATCAGGAAGTAGAAAAAAGCATAAAAATAATGATATTCCATTCGTTCGCCGACAACTGAGGCTGCTGCAAAGACACAGGCTGCAACAATGACGGCTGTTGTCATAATCAAGAGAGCCGAGAGCTGATCTGCCACCATAATGATGCCGTAAGGGGCCTTCCATCCGCCTGTTTCAAGTACAAGGGTGCCGCTCTGGTGAACCTGCCAGTTGAGAAAACCGGCAGCTGCGAGATAAAGAAGGGAAAAGCATTTGGCAATTCCTCGGGAAAGCTTGATTTTTTTATGGGTAAAAGCGAGCACGATCCCGGCAACTAGCGGGATAATGATCGGCAATACAGCTAAATTACTCATGTTCAGTTCCTCGCAATTGATCCATATTGTCTGTCTGGTTCTCTTTTGCCGTACGGAAAGACAGAACGAGTATCAGACTGGTAATTCCAAAACTGATGACAATAGATGTCAGAATCAGTGCCTGCGGCAGCGGATCCGTATAGCGGCTGACCCCTTCAGTCAGGATAGGCGGCTGGCCGCGTTTCAGCTTCCCCATTGTCAGGATAAACAGGTGAGCGCCGTGAGATATCAGCCCGGTGCCGAGTATAATTCTGAGCATTTGCTTTTGCAGGATGTTATAAATTCCTGTTGCAAACAGAATGCCTGCAAGAATGCAGATGATAAATTCCAATTAGCGCGCCCCCTTATCCCTGTTGAATTTGATCAATGCAAATACGGCAAGTGCCGCAATGCCCAGCACAGTGATTTCGAACAGTGTATCGAACCCGCGCATGTCCACAAGAATGACATTGACAATGTTATTGCCGCCGCCGATAGAATGAGAAGTCTCGATGAAATAATCTGAAATCTTCGCGAAGGATTCGCTGCTGAAACTAAATATCCCGACAAGAGTCATCATGGCGCCAAAGCCGACAGATATGATGAGATTGATCGTCTTTTCACGCTTTGTATCCTCTCGTTTGCGGAGTTTCGGCAAATGATAGAATGTAAGCAGGAAGATGGCTACTGTAATGGTTTCAATGACAAGCTGGGTCAGTGCCAGGTCTGGTGCCCGATAGATGACGAAGAGCATGGCTGTACCAAATCCAACGACGCCGAGGATCAGGATTGCTGTCAGGTTGTTTTTGGCAAATAAGGTCGCAACAGCGGCAATGACCATCATGACAACGATAATGACTTCCAGAAGTGACACAGGTGCCAGATCATTAAACCGGATGTGGACACCGCCGGTCGTGAACATAACGAGGAACGTGCCAAGCAGGGTTGCACCGAGAATGATCAGCATATAATGGCGGACCGAGCCAGTCATATAGATATGTGTGACCCGGCGAGAGACGATTTGTAATCTCTCTAGCAGCCAGTCATAGACGCGGTTGAAGCTGAGCCTTCCTGGCAGAAGCTGATAGACATCGGTCCAGCGTGCTCTCGTTGCAGCAAGGATGGTGCCGGCAACAGCAACGATCATCGTCATGATAAATGCCTGGGAAAAATTATGCCAAAAATGAATATCTATATTATGGGATGGCGCCGTTCCGAGTACCGCTGCGGCCGCGTGCTCCAGAAGCGAGCCGTTCACACTGTTGGGAAACAGGCCAATCAGAATGATGCCGGCCACAAGGATAAATGGCGCGATTAACATGCCGAGCGGTGCTTCATGCGGTGTTTTGGAAAGGGCATCTGTCTTATTCTTTCCGAAGAACACACCAAAGAAATAGTACATCGAATAGACGAATGTAAAAATACTGCCAGCCACCACAGCATATGGCAAGAGCATAACGACAGTGTTCAGAATCGCATTTGAGCTGTTCTCCAGATGGATAACAGAATCAAAGAACAATTCCTTGCTGTAGAAACCATTCAGGAATGGCAGGGGAATACCGGCCATGGCAAATGTCCCAAACAAAGCCAGCGCGGCTGTGAAGGGCATAAAGGCGACAAGGCCACCCAATTTGCGCATATCCCTTGTACCAGCCTCATGGTCAACAGCCCCGGTTATCATGAACAGGCTGCCTTTAAATGTTGCATGGTTGAGAATATGGAAAACAGCTGCAAATACGGCCAATTTTGTTCCAAATCCAAGCATGGCCATAATCATGCCAAGCTGGCTGATGGTTGAAAACGCCAAAATGGTCTTAAGATCAGTCTGTCTGACAGCCATATAAGAACCCCAGCAAAGCGTAATCGTGCCGACGACGCTGACAGTGATGACAAACCAGTCATACTGAGAGAAAACCGGGGAGAATCTTGCAATCAGATAAATACCGGCCTTGACCATTGTCGCTGAATGCAGATAGCTGCTCACTGGTGTTGGCGCTTCCATTGCGTCTGGAAGCCAGATATGAAACGGGAACTGAGCCGATTTGGTAAAAGCACCGAGCAGGATGAAAACCAAAACAAGCGGCATATACGGACTGGCCAGGATGACATCTGCTTTGGCAATCATCCCCTGGATGCTGGCTGTTCCGCTGAGAACGGTCAGCATCAGAAGGCCGCCCAGCATGCTCAAGCCGCCAAATACCGTAATCAGCATGGATTTCAGTGCGCCGTAGCGTGACCGTTCGTTATGATGCCAGTAGCCGATCAAAAGGAACGAAGAGATGGAAGTTAGCTCCCAAAATGTATAAAGAACAAATACATTGTCGCTCAGCACAACACCGAGCATAGCTGTCATAAACATGAGCAGGTAAACATAAAAATGACCCAGCTGTTCTGACCGGCTGAGATAGAAAATAGAGTATAGGACAACGAGCGTGCCAATGCCCGAAATGAGCAGCACAAAGAGAAGACTGAGTCCGTCCAGATGGAAGTCCAAATTGATGCCTAGAGAGGGAATCCAGCTAATATGCTGGTCGCTGGGCTGAAATTGTTTTCCGATTTTCCGGGCAAAATAAATAAAAATCAACAAAGGCGCCCAAAGGACAAGAATGCCAGTATGAATGCGCGCTTTCAGCTTCGCCAAAAATGGAACGAGCACTGCGAGCAGGACAGGCAGGATAATGGCATAGAACATGGCGGTCAGCGCCTCCTTCACATTATGTAGAGATGGAAATGAACGATATTGCGTTTGACAAGCAGCCATCAAGGCACAGCAAAGCGGCCTCTATTTATATTAAGAGTACATATAGAATATCATAATCACACATTTTAAAAAATAAAAACTCCCTCCTTCTATATTAGGAGAGAGATATTGAATCAAAGCAGCAAACGCTTCTTGTCAGGGATTGTTATGCATGTTACTGCTACTGGACGCAACTGGCACAGCGAGCTGCCGCCTGTTGATTTCCTGTTCGATCAGCAAGAGAAAGTCTGCGCTCAATTTCAGTTCTTTTGCTTTAAAATAAGATTCTAATAATAGGTCATCTGACAAATGCTGCAATCCTTACCCCTCCTGTTTGCTCGTTTCGTCATATATTTCAGAATCACGCATCTTCTGTTTTATTGCACGCATTTAAGGGTTGTGGGCACGCTCATTGAAGTTATTCTTAATCTACCATGAATGAACATGGTAAACAAGTGTGAAGCTATGCACAAACCACTGTAGATAAGTTGTGAACAATTTGTAAAAAAAGAAGCTGAAACCAATAAAACAGACTGCTTTTCATGTGCAAAAGGTTATCCACAAGGCGAATTTACCAAGAAATTGTCGAACGGTTTTTGGCATAATACGGCTTGTTTCCTGTCTCTCAGTCAAATGTTTGGTTCAGGCAGCAGGAAACCCCATAAAGTCAGCTAAGATTGTAGCAGGCGAGGCATGATTTCATGTATAATGTTATTTTATGAATGGATAGATTTTCTGACGATGATTAATGAGGTGTTCCGTTTGTTAAAAAGATTCATGCCAAGTGAACATGTAAAAAGCATTTTTGATATTCGCCCGGAAGCATTGGCAGAGCGGGGCATCAAAGGTGTGATCACAGATCTTGACAATACGCTCGTCGCCTGGGATGTGCGGGATGCGACGAAGGAAGTTTTGACATGGATCAGCGACCTTGAAGCCCACGGCATTAAGGTAACCGTTCTTTCCAATAATAATGAAGAACGTGTGCGCCTGTTTTGCGAACCGATCGGGACGCCATATGTGTTCAGCGCCCGCAAACCGCTTTCCAGGTCGTTCCGGAAAGCGGCAAAAGCCATGGGAATCAGCAAGGAGCATATTGTCGTTATTGGTGATCAGCTGATGACAGATGTGCTGGGGGGCAACTCAGCGGGATTCCAGACCATCCTCGTGGTGCCGATCGTGAAGACGGATGGCTGGATGACAAGAATCAACCGGAAGATTGAACGAAGAATCCTGAACTACATGAGGAAAAAAGGACAGATTAAGTGGGAGGAATAAGCTTGCACGAAGAACTCTATTGCGTTGGCTGCGGGGCTAAGCTCCAGACTGAAGACTCGAAGGCGCCCGGCTATGCGCCGGGATCCTCACTCAAAAAAGAAAACCCGCTCTGCAAGCGGTGTTTCCGCCTGAAGCATTATAACGAGATCCAGGATGTCGATTTAAGCGATGATGACTTTTTGAAAATGATCAGCTCGATTGCCGAGACAGACAGCTTGATTGTTCATCTGATTGACATTTTTGATGCAAATGGAAGCATGATACCGAGCCTCGGCCGGCTGATTGGCAACAATCCGGTGATTTTGGCAGGCAATAAAGTTGACCTGCTGCCGAAATCAACCAATCATAATAAGCTGGAACATTGGCTGCGGGCAGAAGCGAAGCAGCAAGGATTAAAGGTGCAGGATGTATTTCTCATCTCTTCTAAAAAAGGAATTGGCATTGAAGACCTTTCTGAGAAAATTGAAGAACTGCGCGAAGGCAAGGATGTCTACGTTGTCGGAACGACAAACGTCGGCAAGTCGACCTTTATCAACCGCCTGATTACCGATTCAACTGGGGAGGATGATATCATTACGACTTCATATTTCCCTGGCACTACTCTGGGCTTTATCGAAATACCGCTTGATGACGAGACCGCTCTGATTGATACGCCAGGTGTCATCAACCGGCAGCAGATGGCCCATTATGTGTCACAGGAGGACTTGAAGCTCATTACGCCGAAAAAAGAAATCAAGCCGCGTGTCTACCAGCTCAATGCGGAACAGACCCTGTTTTTCGGCGGGCTGGCCCGGCTTGATTTTGTCAAAGGCGACCGTCAGTCATTTGTATGCTATTTTGCCAATGAACTGCCGATCCACCGGACGAAGCTGGAAAAGGCTGATGCGCTTCAGGAAGAGCACACTGGGCAGCTATTGTCGCCTCCCGATGCGGAATCATTGGAACTCCTGCCGCCGTTTGCAGCCAGCAGCTTCAGAATCGGTAATGACCGAACGGACATTGTTTTTCCTGGCCTAGGTTGGGTCAGTCTGACAGGCGGCGATGCAACGGTAACCGTTCACAGTCCAAAGCATGTCCGTCCGTCCATCAGAAAATCATTAATTTCGTAGCAGGTTAGGGGGGAAATACTTGCAATATACATTCGGTTTAATCGGATACCCGCTCGGCCATTCACTCTCCCCCTGGATTCACGGAGAATTTCTTGAAGAAGCCGGGCTGAAGGGGACGTATGAGAAATATGAAATTGAGCCCGAAGCCGATTTCGGAAAAGAAATTGAGAAGCTGAAACAATTAGGCATAGACGGATTCAACATTACCGTACCATATAAAGAAACAATTATTCCATATCTGGATGAATTGGATGACCAGGCCCGAAAGATGGGTGCAGTCAATACGGTGCATATTCAAAACGGCCGGATGAAAGGCTACAATACAGACGGAACCGGATATGTCCGTTCACTTGAGACGGCATTTCCGGAACTGGCTGAGGACAAAAACAAGCGTATTTTGCTCCTGGGAGCAGGAGGTGCGGCACGCGGCATTTATTATGCGTTGGCCGCCGCAGGTTTTAAGCAGGTCGATCTTGCCAACAGAACGGCTTCCAGCGCTGAAAACATCAAGGCGCTTGCCGGCCGGACAGCAACCGAAGTGCTTACACTTGAAGAAGCGGAAGCAAACACAGCCGAATATGATGTGATCATCCAAACGACTTCTGTCGGGATGGCACCGAAGCAGGATGTTTCCATCATTAGAATGGACAGGCTGAAAAGCGGCGCTATTGCGAGTGATATTGTATACAAGCCGCTGCAAACAGCCTTTCTGAATGAAGCCAAGCAGCACGGAGCACGCATTCATTACGGCCATACGATGCTTTTATACCAGGCTCAGTACGCTTTTGAAATCTGGACCGGCAAGCCGGTTTCAGCTGCAGAATTGGATGAAAAACTTAAAAAGATTTTGGAAGGAGCATCATGATGCTTACTGGAAAACAAACGCGCTATTTGCGCAGCATGGCAAACCGCCTGAAGCCGATCTTCCAAGTTGGGAAGAGCGGCGTAAATGACAACATGATTGAACAAATTGCGGAGGCACTTGAAAAGCGTGAGCTGATTAAAATCAGCATTTTGCAGAATTGCCTGGAAGACAAGGACGAGGTGGCTGCTGCTCTGGCAGAAGGGGCAAATGCAGAACTTGTCCAGGTAATCGGCAGCCAGATTATCCTGTATAAGGAATCAGATGAAAACAAGCAAATCCAGCTGCCGTAACAGATGAAACGAAAAATTGGGATGCTTGGCGGCACATTTGACCCGCCCCATAATGGCCATCTGCTGATTGCCGAGCAGGCTCGTGAACAGCTCGGCCTTGAAGAAGTGTGGTTCGTCCTGTCGAATATTCCGCCGCACAAGCAGAAAACAAGCACGACGAACGCAGACAGGCTGGCTATGCTGACGGCTGCGACAGCAGGGAATCCGCATTTTTCAGTATGCACGATCGAATTGGAAAGATCGGGACCTTCGTATACGATTGATACGGTATTGCAGCTGACCGGCGAATATCCTGGAAACGAATTTTATTTCATCATTGGCGGTGACATGGTTGAGTACCTGCCTAACTGGCACAGGGCTGAGGAACTGGTCAAGCTGATACGGTTTGCCGGTGTGCGCCGTTCGGGATACTCCGTAAAGACACCTTATCCGGTAGAACTCGTTGATATTCCTATGTTCGATGTTTCCTCTTCTCTCATTCGCAGGAATATAAAGCTGGGGCGCTCAGTCAGATATTTGCTGCCTGAGGCTGTGTTGAATTATATTGAGGAGAAACAGTTATATGGAGATTAAAGAAGCAATTGAAAGCGTAAAACCGCATTTGACAGAGCAGCGTTTCCAGCATACACTGCGTGTCGCTGAAACAGCTGTCAGATTGGCGGAAAAGTATCATGCAGATCCGAATAAGGCAGAGTTGGCAGGCATCCTGCATGACTATGCCAAGTACCGCAACTTAGAAGAAATGAAACGCTGGATCCGAGAAAGCATGCTGCCGAAGGATCTGCTTGATTACCATCATGAACTGTGGCATGGTCCGGTTGGGGCGCTATTGGCCCGCCGCGAGCTGGGTGTTTCTGATGAAGAAGTTCTGGATGCGGTTCATTACCATACAACAGGCCGCGCTCATATGGGCAAGCTTGAGATGATCATTTTCCTGGCTGATTATATTGAACCCGG
>Ga0153921_1000957_pt1 | contig 13721 bp, 6 predicted proteins | sample TSNJ005MetaG_FD_104691 | JGI IMG/M metagenome (GOLD analysis project Ga0153921, IMG submission 104691) | Attine ant fungus gardens microbial communities from New Jersey, USA - TSNJ005 MetaG | ecosystem: Host-associated > Fungi > Mycelium > Unclassified | place: USA: New Jersey, Brendon T. Byrne... | reverse complement strand
TGTTGCTCGGCGACATCCATATTGATGTCGAGGTTGAAGCGCAGGGTCAGCACCGACGCGCCGCCGGAGCTGGTGGACGCCATCTGGGTGAGACCGGGCATTTGCCCGAACTGGCGCTCCAGCGGCGCGGTCACCGCACTGGTCATCACATCGGGGCTGGCGCCGGGGTACAGGGTCATCACCCGGATGGTCGGGTAGTCCACCTGGGGCAACGCCGATACCGGCAACAGGCGATACGCGATGATGCCGGCCAACACAATCGCCAGCATGCTCAGCGTGGTGGCGACCGGGCGGAGGATAAACAGCCGCGACAGGTTCATGAACCGACCTTTTGCGCCTTGCCGGCGGCGGCGCCGGTCTCCCCTTTAGCTGCCGGCTGGCCCTGCAGGTGTTCGGTGGGGGTGGTCGGCACTTCGCTGCTGTCGTTGACCACTTCGATTTCGCTGCCGTCCTTGAGGCGGTCGGTGCCTTCGAGCACCACACGGTCGCCGGCCTTCAGGCCTTCCTTGATCACCGTGTTGTCGCCGTCGGTATCGCCGACCACCAGGGGCTGGACCTTGACCTTCTTGTCACCGTCGAGCACGTAGACAAAGGTACCGGTGTTGCCGAACTGGATCGCCGCCGACGGCGCCAGCACCACGTTGTGCAGGGTGTCGGCCAGCAGGTGCACATTGACGAACTGATTCGGGAACAGTGCCTGGTCCTTGTTATCGAACCGCGCCTTGAATTTCAGGGTACCGGTGGTGACATCGATCTGGTTGTCCAGGCTTTGCAGCACGCCTGTGGCCTGCTGCTTCACGTCGCCACGGTCCCAGGCTTCGACGGGCAGCTTGTTGCCGGCGTGGTAGCGGGCGAGCACGGTTTCCAGGGTGTTTTCCGGCAGGGTGAACGCCACGCTGATCGGCTGGGTCTGGGTGATGACCGCGAGGAACGTGGTGTCATTGGCCGCGACCAGGTTACCGACGTCGACCTGGCGCAAGCCGACGCGGCCGCTGATTGGCGCGCGGATCTTGGTGAATTCGAGGTTGAGCTTGGCGTCGTCCACCGCGCCCTGGTTGGTCTTGACCGTGCCCTGGTATTGCAGGACCAGCGCTTCGGCGGTGTCCAGGGTTTGCTTGGCGATACTGTCCTGGGCGTACAGGCCGCGATAACGCTCGACGTCGACCTGGGCGTTTTTCAGCTGGGCCTGGTTCTGCATCAGCGTGCCCTGGGCCTGGAGCAAGGCGTTCTGGTAGCTGCGCGGGTCGATCTCGGCCAGCAGGTCGCCCGCCTTGACCATCTGCCCTTCTTCAAAGGCGATCTTCACCAGCTCGCCGCCCACCCGGCTGCGCACATTGATGGTATTGAGCGCCGTCACCGTGCCCAAGGCCTTGTAGTACACCGGGAATTCCCCCAGCACCGCAGGCGCCACACGCACCGGGATCGGGCCGGTAGAGCCGCCGAAGCCCGGGCGCATCATCCCCGACTTGCCGGCATGCCCAGCCGGTTTTTTCGCGTCGGCTTCCTTGTGGCTGCCGGGCCAGAATTTCCAGCACAGGCCGGCGATGACCAGCAGCACGAGCAGGCCGAACAGCCAGCGGCGGGAGTTGCGGGGGGAGGATTGCATGGAGTGATCAACCATTGGGCGCGAGAGCTTCTTCTTTGGGAGGCTGAAAGATAAGCACTGGAGCGCTTTAAGAAAAGCGCCTTTACCGGCTATTTACCTTGGGCTTACAACTTTTAACTTCTGACCTTAGTCCATTGCCTATTTCGCTAAGCGCCTGAACGACAAATAAAAACGGCCTGGACTAGGCCAGGCCGCAATCATGTAGCACGCGTGTTACTGCAAAACGACAGTAATGCGCCGAAACAGTTACTTCAAAACAGCCAGTGCGGCTTCGTAGTTGGGTTCCTGGCCAATTTCGCTGACCAGTTCGCTGTGCAGGACCTTGTCGTGTTCATCCAGCACCACCACGGCACGGGCGGTCAGGCCACGCAGTGCGCCTTCGGCGATGGAGACGCCGAAATCAACGGCGAAGCCCGGGTCGCGGAAGTCCGACAGGTTTTTCACGTTTTCCAGGCCTTCAGCGCCGCAGAAGCGCGCCTGGGCAAACGGCAGGTCGCTGGAGATGCACAGGACCACGGCGTTGTTCAGGTCATTGGCCTGGGCGTTGAACTTGCGGACCGAGGTCGCGCAGGTCGGGGTGTCGACGCTTGGGAAGATATTCAGCACTTTGCGCTTGCCGGCGAAGGTCGCCAGGGTTGCGTCCGACAGGTCGCCGGCGGTGAGGATGAAATCCGGAGCCTGGGAACCGACTTGCGGCAGCTCGCCTTCAACCTTGATTGGGTTGCCACGGTGGGTGACTTGAGCCATGAACAGAATCCTTATGCTGGGTTTTGGTTAAACGAATTCGAGAGGCCGAAGTTAACCACAAAGTGCCGTGGCTACCTACCACCAGACGCAAATTGTCATGCCACCGGGTTGTGGTTTAATTGCGCGCTTTTGCCCTGCCCTTAAAGGAAGCCGTTGTTGATGAATCAGCCTGCAACCAAAGTCCTGGTCATTGGTTATGTCTGGCCGGAGCCGCGTTCTTCGGCGGCGGGCGGGCACATGATGCAGATCCTTGAGAGTTTTCTTACACAAGGTTGGGACATTACCTTCAGCAGTCCGGCGACCATCGGCGAACACAAGGCGGACCTGCCCGCCCTCGGCATCCGCGAATGCGCGATCGAACTGAATAACAGCAGTTTCGACGATTTTATCCGCGAACTGGCCCCGGACATCGTGCTGTTCGACCGTTTCATGATGGAAGAGCAGTTCGGCTGGCGCGTGGAGAAATGCTGCCCCGACGCCCTGCGCGTGCTCGAGACCTCCGACCTGCAAAGCCTGCGGGACGCGCGCCAGCAGCGCTTCAAGGCGCACCTCAAGGCCCATCCCGACACCGATGACTTCAGCGCCCTGTTCACCCCCGCGCTGCGGGAGGAATTCGAGTTGATGGCCGACACCGACCTGGCCAAGCGCGAAATCGCCGCGATTTATCGTTGTGATATCAGCCTGATGATCTCCGACGTCGAAATCCGCCTGCTCACCGAGCAGTTCAAGGTGCCCGCCGCCCTGCTCCACTGGTGCCCGCTGATGCTGGAGCCGCCGACCGCGGCGTTTGTGCCGTTTGAAGACCGCGCGCACTTCCTCAGCATCGGCAACTTCCGCCACGCGCCCAACTGGGATGCGGTGCTGTGGATGAAGAACAGCCTGTGGCCGCTGATCCGTCAGCAATTGCCCGGCGCCCAATTGCATATCTACGGCGCCTACACTCCGCCCAAGGCCACGGCCCTGCACAACCCGGCGCAAGGCTTCCACGTGATGAACTGGGCAGAAGACGCGCTGCAAGTGATGACCGCTGCACGCATCTGCCTCGCGCCGCTGCGCTTTGGTGCCGGTATCAAGGGCAAGCTGGCCGATGCGATGCTGTGTGGCACGCCGAATATCACCACCCCGATCGGCGCCGAAGCCATGGGTGACGAGCAGGCCTGGCCCGGCGTACTCGCCGAGGACGCGCAGGCATTCGCCGCCGCCGCGGTCAGCCTGTACCAGGACCGCGAACGCTGGACCCAGGCGCAGGAGCGCGGCCGCCAGTTACTGGCCAGCCGCTATGACCAGGACCTGCACGGCCCGGCACTGGTGGCCTGCCTGGAACACTGCCGCAGCCACCTTGCCGCCCATCGCCGGGATAACTTCACCGGCAGCATGCTGCGCCATCACGCGCATAAAAGTACGCAGTACATGTCCCAGTGGATCGAGGCCAAAAACCGCCTCGCCTGAACACCGGTGCTGGCGAGGTCGCGCGCGAGGGGGCATTATCCCAGGCAGCAACCACAATAAAGCGACGGCAGCATGACCCGAGCAGCGCGAATCACCGACCCTTCCTACGAGCTGATGGACGATCACAACGGTCTGTCCATCATCTATCGCCAACACGGCTTCCCCTGCCCGCTGGTGCGCTGGCATTTCCACAAGGAATACGAGCTGCACCTGATCGTCGCCAGTTCGGGCAAAGTGTTTATCGGCGACTACATCGGCAATTTCTACCCCGAAAGCCTGTTTCTCACCGGCCCCAACCTGCCGCACAACTGGATCAGCCAGGTCGAGGAAGACGAAGTGGTGCCCAAGCGCGACATGCTGGTGAACTTCACCGATGAGCTGTTCGAGCACGGCAGCCATATCTTCGCCGAACTCAAGACGCTCACGCCGCTGCTGGAACGGGCGCAATACGGCATCGAATTTCGCTGCAAAAAGACCATCGCCCAGGCCATGACCCTGATGCAGCGCATCGAGGATGCCCAGGGCATGGCGCGCCTGGGGCACTTTTTCATTCTGTTGGAGGTGCTCAGCGCGTGTGAGGACTACCAGTTGCTGTCGGGGGTAAACACCGCCCACCTGGCTGACGAACACAGCGTGGACCGCACCAACCGCGCGGTGGACTACATCTTCGCCCACTACGCACGCGAGTTGCCGCTGGAGGAAGTCGCGGAATACCTGGGGATGAAGCCGACGTATTTTTCCCGGGTGTTCAAGCAGGCCACCGGCCGCACGTTTATCGAGTTTGTGAACCGGTTGCGCATCAGCAAGTCCTGCGAACTGCTGGCCGATGGCGACAAGGCGGTGACGGACGTGTGCTTTGAGTCGGGATTCAACAATATCTCCAACTTCAATCGGCGTTTCCAGCAGCTGAAGGGCATGACCCCTTCCCACTATCGGCGCCTGGCGGTGCAGCGGCTCACCGAGCAGAACCTGAGCTGACGGCGATGATCAAATGAGTGCGCGCAAATTAAATCGGCACTCCCCCCGCCTTTGCAGGAACGAGAACGCAATCCTTTGCCACTGAGCGGAGTACCCACTTTTAAACCGGCGGGTGGTACTCATTTATTCTCATGCACAGGGCACTCCATGATCAATGTTCAGCCATCGCAGGGGCTCAGCACTGTCCCTCGAAACACTCTGACCCCGCCCGCGAGCCCTTTAGGCTCTGCGACACTTGAGGTGATCAAGCTTTTTTGTAGACCGGCGAATGGCAGTCAAACGTTGCCCGCAACCGCACAATCAAGTGATATACCGTCGACAGCCCGCCAGCGCATCGAACATCTTCTCGGGTTTGCAGTCACCAAAGAACAACCGAGCCTGGCTGAACAAATCGGTCAGTGGGTCGAGGACGCTGGTGATCCGCTGACAGACACGGTGCTGCGCAGTGAGGTGCAGCAACGCCTTGACCAGCCAAGCGCAATCAACCCGCGAAAAACCTATACCCAACTGATTCAGCAAATACTCGACGGTACGCAGCCCCACTCACCGAGCGCCCCAGCGGACCAGCGCCCGCTAAACCGCAACCAGCGGGCGGTGGCGCCCGCCCCCCCCGCAACACGTGCTGCGGCAATCCGCCAATTCGCCGACGCTCTCGTTGACAGCAGTGATCGGCAGTTGGCCATCGGTGTCGCCAACAGCCTGGTGCGCCAGAGACTCGCAGCCGAAACCGATGAATCGGTGAATGCCGAAAACAAGGTCACCGTTCCAACCGACTCCACCTTCGGCCAGGCCTGGGCCGAACTGTCAGATGCGATGTACTCGGAGCCCTTCAAATCGTTTGCCGAGGTCCATGGTCTTGATATTTCAAAACTGATCATCGGGCCGAGCGGGCGTCTGAGCGAAATACCAAGCGGCAGCATCCGCATCTTCCCGCGTCATGACGCTGCATGGGAGGCCGCTTCAGGGAAGGTGCTGGCGGCCGTCACCAAAATCACCGGCGATCGCAACGGCGTGGTTGCCTATTATGGCCCCGATCAAGCATCAGCCTATAACATCGCGAACTTTTATGGCTTGCAACTGGGCCCGATCCAAAGTGACCAGACGCTGGCCAGCATCGGGCGACTGTTTCACGAGGGCACCTTCAATGCGTTCAGCAACAACGATCCCGAATACACCGTTTACGCGCCCATCAAGCGGCGCCAACAAGAAGCGGGTCAGCGCATCGCGGATTTACCGCAGGACCAATTGATCGAACGCCTTGCCAGGTTCACACCGCCAACCACGGCACGCAAGGTTCAGGACGCTGACCGAGACCTGGCGCAGCAGTGCAGCCAGGCATTGATGAAAAGTGTGCATGAATTTGATATCACGCTCCAGGACGTGCCCGAGTATTCCACTTTCAACCAAGCGCGTAAAAGTCTGCTGACGGAGCTGAGCGGCAGTGCATTTACCACCTTTGTGCGCGAGAACAGCGTTGACCCAGCCAGCGTGAGGATCAACCCCGAGTCCGGCGATATGACGGCTAAGGTCAAAGGCAAAGACACCGCCTTTACCGTCAACGATGTGTCAGGCTGGAATAGTGCCTGGGAAGCTATCCAGGGTGCGGTCAAGCAACTGGCTGCCGGATCACGTGGCGATATTCGCTACCCGTCACCCTCTTCTGCAACGCTTGATGAGGTCATGCAGTTCTACAACGAAGAAATGCCTCGCCGACACGATCCTCGAACAAGTAACTGGCGCAAGCTCGATTTCATCTCGATCCTCAAGCGAAGTGCCGCAATGGTCAATAACGACGGCTTCAAGGCGCTCGTTGACCCAAGCATGAATGATCCGACGTCACTGGCTGTAAGGGCGAACCAGAGCGCCATAACGCGAGCGCTGGGACAAACGTCCATTCCACTGTCGAGACTTGAAACGCTGTCGGCGACCGTCGATTCCACACCGATTGCGACATTGGACGCCGCGCCACCGGATAACCTGGAGAACGCCGAGCGCGCGCTGGCTGATGCCACCTACCGCGCAATGCTCGACGTGAAAAGAGACCCGACCCAAGCGCCGTCGAAAATGGTCGGGCCGATCCCGGCCGGCAGCCTGTTCGGTCAGTGGCGCAATAACCTGGAAAAATCCATCAGCGGCAACGGTTTCGTTGAATGGGCCAAAACACACAACGTTGACTTGACCTCCCTGCGGTTCGACCCCAGAGACGACGCGCTGATAGGCAAAGTCAACGGCGTTGACCAGCGCTTCACCGCCGGCGACTTTGGGAAAAAATACCCGGAGTATTTTGACGTCCTCGCCCCCGTACTGGCCGCCGCCGCAGTATTCGCGCATAACACGCCAATTACGCTGGCTAACGCCAAAGGCAGCGATGCGCCGTTGAAATGGGTGGGCACCTTCTACAACGTCAGTACGCAACCGGGTGCCCAGGCGTTCGAACGGAGCCTGCAGCACTTGGCGAGCACAAAAAGATTCCTGAACAGCCCCAGGTCTGCAGAGCAAGTAGAGAACTGGCTGAACCAGCAAAAAATCGGATTGGGTGATAGCAATGACCGGTATGCCCTTATCAACCAACTGAAAAACGGCAACATCGATAACGACGACACCACAGGTTTCACTGTCGACGAGGGCTCATCCCACCACCCCAAGGGCCTGACGACCGTGCAGAAATTCCTCGCCGACCAAGGTTGGTTCGAGGCCAAGACGGCAACGCAGACGGATAACTTGCTGCGGGCCTTGCAGACACCCATACCCCAGGCTCCGACCTTGGGCAACCGCTGGGGTTTCCTCTCCACCGACCTGCCTCTCAGCCCCGCCCAACGCGACAACGTGAACGATCTGGCAAAAAAAGCCATTGGCTCGAGCACCACGCTCCTCAGCTACCTCAGTGCTCAAGTCAGCAATCTCCAAACCAATCGCCCTGAGCAAGCGCTGGACCAACTGCTATCCAGTGACGGTGCCCTGGATCTGGCCACAACTCTGCAAACCGAGATGAAGGGTGCAGTCACTTTGACCAGTCTCAAGCAGTGGCTACTGACAGCGCTGGTACTGGAACTCGATCCCTCGGCTGGTACCTCACGCAATGCCCTCGCGGGCTTTGACCTGATGCACTCGGATAACTGGGGATTGGGGACGGACAAGATTCGTGAGCGGTTCAACAGACACTTGACCGATAATCGAAATATCCCGCCAAACCTTACGCCAGTAGTCGCGCGCCTGTTGATGACGGGTGCTGCGCCCCATCTGCTGGTTAACGATGTGCCGTCGTCCCTAACCATGGGTTCGACCGAATGGGTCAGCTTTACCACCGCCGTCAATCGGATCGAACTGAGCGCCCCCGGGGCAGCCACGGACATGACCTTCGAGCAGGTCATGAACCTTGACCGGATCAACCCTATCAACGCACGTGAATCCCAACTCCAATCGGTTGCCCAGATGAACCCGGTGCTGGATTGGGCCATTGTGAATCAGCACGTGGCGAAGAACGACAAAGACGAATACACCCTCGAACAGCTCACCAGCAGCCAACAGGCGCTCAAAAAACAAATGGGTGAAGTGGCCGACGCCAGGCGCTTCCTGAGTAACTTTGCGCCGCCAGAAAGAAGGAAAATGGCACTTGAGGCGCTGAGAGAAAAATTCGGTCCCCACATCGACTACGAGCGCCCGTACCTCACTGAAAAAGTTGGCCCGGGTGGCCTATTTTCCAATATCCGGGCGAGCATTGTGGAGGTGTATGAGGCTGGCCGTATGGGTGAAAGCTGGCGCTGGGAATCGACAGGACCCGATTTTGATGCCCTGAGTGCACGTGCGTCCGAGTTGCCCGACATTAACGCGACATTTGACGAAGCCATCAAGGAAGACTTCCCGCTACGCAGGACCCACACCCTGTCCCTCTTCAAAGACATGCTCAGCAAACTGCCATTGGCAGAGCGCGATAGCCTCAACTTTGGTGCGGTGCAATTCCTGCACGTGAAAGGCGCGGGTGAAGGCATGGTGATGACTTCCGTATACAAAAATGTCCGAAGAGATTTTGCTGTATACCCGTCGGTGGGGAAAATCATCCCTATACCGGACATTAACCCGTCAACGAAGCTCGGCGAAAACGTCCGCCTTGCCATTGATGCTGAAGCTTTCAAAACAGGTTCAGAACCCAAGCCGGGCGTCGAATCCGACGTTGTTTTAAGAAACAGTGAGCAATTGATTCTGGTGGACACTCACGACGGTGATAGTCGCCCCCTGTTGCGCGAGCGGCTCTTCTACGAGCGCAGCCCGAACAGCTTGCCGAATGGCTACGACGGCGAGCGGTTCTCCGAGTTGGCCAAGGTCCTGGTCGATACGGTGTATTTGCGCAAAGCCTCCTCAATCGCTTCACAGCGCGGCCTGAGCAACGCCGTTGAAAATGGAAAGGAGCCCAGCGACTACTTTCAGGAAGCGTTGCGGTTCTTGCCGGGAGGCTCCAGCCTCGAGGACATCTACCACGGTGAATTCGCCGAAGCGGCAAAAGACCTGGCCATTGATATCGTGATGTACGCCGCCACCGAGGGCGCAGGCAAAATCTGGAGCGTAGCCAAGTCCGGTGCGGCGTGGGCAGCCGCCAAAGTTTCGGCAAAATACATCGAGAAGTTTGGTGTCAGAGAAGCGGAAAATATTGAACTCAAGGATATAACAACCGCCAGCAGCGCGAAGTCGCTCAACGCGGTCAGCCGTATGCAGGACAGATACCTGGCGAAACAGGTGGGCGGCGAACCGGTCGTGGCAGCCGACAGGGCCGATGGTGTGATCATTCAAACCGGCAGCACGCGCCAGACCATGCTCACTGCGGTGCGTCAGGACGGTAGTTGGTACGCCTACGACGCTAAAACCGGGGCGGCTTATGGTCCGGCACTGGAGAACTTCCTCTCTGATACCTCATCGACGATGAGGCAAGAGACCTTTTCGGACGGTACTCAAGCGTTGGTAACACAACGTCCCTTGGCCGCCGACGCCTACACCCTGCCTCGCACCCATGGCTTTGACCTGATCAATGAGGGCAAGGTCTACCGTTACGACACCCGCACCCCAGGGGCCTTGAGCGATCTGGAGTCTGCTGATCATTTCAAACCTCTCGAAGAGTTCGAGGCTATTTGCCCTGCACCTGTCATGGGTGCCGCAAGGATCCGACGCGGGACCAACGACAATTGCTTCAGCAAAGTCATTGAGGCTGTTCCCACAACATCTGCCAAGGAACTTCAGGCGCTTGAGCACAGACGCCTGTTCCCTTCAGAGCGGGGTTTGCTGAGCAAGGGCCAATTTGTCATTTTCGAGCGGCGTAAATACAAAATGGTTGATGGCGAAATGGGCCCGCAACTGGTTCCGACGGCTGATGGCAAGCGCATCGTATACAAATCGCAGATCGGCGGTAGCCTCAAACAGGATCCGCAATTCGGCTTTCCCCCAGGAGGAGCCACTGACTACATGAAGCAAAAAACCCGAGTGGTCACGCTCGATAGCATCAGTGATGCCTGCAAGGACAAGCGCGAGCTTCGTGGTGTGATTGTGGATGGCCCCGCCGGCAAACACTTGGTGATAGAGGCTGACACCGCTGAGTTTTATTCCGCCAGACTGAATGATGCGCCCGGCGGCAAACTGACCTTCAACCGATGCGCATACGACGACATTCCGATGGTCAAACAATACCGCGAGACGTTTACCCGCCTTGAAGGTGCGAACGGGGTGCCCAATGACGCGGATTTCATTGCCCTGCCCAAACTCAGCGATGCATTCAAAGAGCTGGAGCATTCGAACTACTCGAAACAGGAGATCGATGAGCTAAAAACGTGGTGCAAAGAGTTTACCCCGGAACAACAACGCGAAGTTCTCTACCAACTGCAACGGAGCAACGCCATTGGCAAGGCGAATATCGGGCTGAAGCCGAATCGAGTTTACGCACTGACCACACCCGCCGACTTTGCCACGTGGACACCCGAGCAAAAAAACGGGTTCTTCGCACGAGAAGCAAAAAACAGCGTGAATCGTTCAATGAAAGCCACTGGGCTGGGGCCCGGTAACCAAATTCGCTCAAGTGCGGATAGCGCACGCGCGCAAGCGGCGCGCATTACCAATACATGGCTGCGTGAAACCGTTGAGGCCCATGCAGTGAATCGCCCCAACTTGATTCTGAAAACCGGAGCAGGTAACTGTGGCGAAATGGCCATGGTGTCCAGAGATATTGTCAGGAAAAGCGGTGGCCATGCTTATGAATGGAAGGCGTCGGACGCACACGCATTCACAGTCATTGGCGGGCCTTCCACACTGCCCGTTGGCACAGTGAACTTCTCGGAAGCGGCCTGGGCGGATGCCTGGATTGTCGACCCATGGGCAGATATCGCTTGCCCAGCCCGCCTTTACACCCAGAAGTTGAACGAGGTAATGACCCAGTGGGAACGCGAAAACTTGAAAATCATGGACCAAGGCAAGCTGATGAGCCCACTCGACAGCACCTGGCTGAATAAGCTCATCGTCAGACCGAAGCAACCCTACACCTTTGGGTATGATGCCGCCTGACCACGTTGAAATATCGGGCAAAAGCGCTTGCAACGAAATGGCAGCGCTTTTTGTCTGGACCTCCAGTGAAACGTTTCACCCACTTTCTTCTCCAGTGCAAAAAAGTATCAGTGCAAGTGCGCCCAAGGATTTGTCATAACCCCATTTGAAGGCTGTAATCAACGCACACTCTTCCTGGCCGTTCGCGGGAAGACACAACAACAATAACTGTCCTTCTGCAGCCCCTGGGCGCAGAAATGGAGTGCGCGATGAAGTTCACACCAAAAACTCTGCTTGCCTGTTCTTGCATGACTGTATGCATGACCCTCAGCGCCGTCAGCTTTGGCGCGCAAACCCTGACCATTGCCACCGTCAACAACAGCGACATGATCCGCATGCAAAAGCTCTCGAAAACCTTCGAGACCGAGCATCCGGATATCAAGCTGAACTGGGTGGTACTTGAAGAAAACGTGCTGCGCCAACGCCTGACCACTGACATCGCCACCCAAGGCGGGCAGTTCGACGTGTTGACCATCGGCATGTACGAAGCCGCACTCTGGGGCGCCAAGGGCTGGCTGGAACCGATGAAGGATCTGCCGGCTTCCTACGACCTCGATGATGTATTCCCTTCGGTGCGTGACGGTTTGTCCGTCAAGGGTTCGCTGTATGCCCTGCCGTTCTACGCCGAAAGCTCGATCACCTATTACCGCACCGATCTGTTCAAGGACGCCGGGCTGAGCATGCCCGAGCACCCGACCTGGACCCAGATCGGCGAATTCGCGGCCAAACTCACCGACAAGAGCAAAGAGCAATACGGCCTGTGCCTGCGCGGCAAAGCCGGCTGGGGCGAAAACATGGCGCTGATCACCACCCTGGCCAACGGCTACGGGGCGCGCTGGTTCGATGAGAAGTGGCAGCCGGAATTCACCGGCCCCGAATGGAAAGACGCGCTGAACTTCTACGTCGACAACATGAAGAAATCCGGCCCGCCGGGTGCCTCCAGCAACGGTTTCAACGAAAACCTGGCGCTGTTCAACAGCGGCAAGTGCGCTATCTGGGTGGACGCCAGCGTGGCCGGCTCGTTTGTCACCGACAAGACCCAAAGCAAAGTGGCTGACCATGTCGGCTTCACCTTTGCCCCGCACGAGAAGACCGACAAGGGCACCTCGTGGCTCTACTCCTGGTCACTGGCGATCCCGACCAGTTCCAAGGCCAAGGACGCCGCCAAGGTGTTCACCAGTTGGGCGACTTCCAAGGAATACAGCCAGTTGGTGGCCAAGACCGACGGCATCGCCAACGTACCGCCAGGTACGCGCAAATCGACCTACAGCGACGAGTACATGAAGGCCGCGCCGTTCGCCAAGGTGACCCTCGAATCGCTGAAAGTCGCCGACCCGACCAAACCGACCCTCAAGCCCGTGCCGTATATCGGGATCCAGTTGGTGACCATTCCTGAATTCCAGGCGATTGGTACCCAGGTCGGCAAGTTCTTCTCGGGTGCACTGACCGGTCAGCAGACGGTGGATGCTGCATTGACCGCCGCGCAGACCACCACCGAGCGTGAAATGAAGCGGGCGGGTTATCCCAAATAAAGCCGGCACACCGCCGTAACTGCTTTATGTGGGAACTGGCTTGCCGGCGATGCAGGCAAGCCAGTTCCCACCCTGACCGCGCTCCGATTCTCGTTCTGCATGTACCTGACTGGTCCTGATCCTATGAATACCACCACTCCCCAAGTGCAAACGACCACGCCTCACACGCCACGCAAAAGCCGCCTGGCCAACCCCGGCTGGTTCCTCGTCACCCCTTCGGTCGCCATGCTGCTGCTGTGGATGATCGTGCCGCTGGGCATGACCCTGTACTTTTCGCTGATCCGCTACAACCTGCTCTACCCTGGCGAAAACCAATTCGTGGGGCTGGAGAACTTCACCTACTTCATCACCGACTCAGGCTTCCTGCCGGGCGCCACCAATACCCTGTTGCTGGTCGGCAGCGTGCTGTTGATCAGCGTGGTGTTCGGCGTGTTGATCAGTGCCTTGCTGGAGGCCAGTGAGTTCCTGGGCCGTGGCATCGTGCGGGTGATGCTGATTTCGCCGTTCTTCATCATGCCCACCGTCGGTGCGCTGATCTGGAAAAACCTGATTTTCCACCCGGTGTCGGGGATTCTCGCCGCCGTCTGGAAGCTGTTCGGCGCCGAGCCGGTGGACTGGCTGGCGCACTATCCGTTGCTGTCGATCATCATCATTGTGTCGTGGCAGTGGCTGCCGTTTGCGATCCTGCTGCTGATGACCGCCATGCAGTCCCTCGACCAGGAACAAAAGGAAGCCGCACGCCTGGACGGCGCCGGCGCCATCGCGATCTTCTGGCACCTGACCCTGCCTCACCTGGCACGCCCGATTGCCGTGGTGGTGATGATCGAAAC
>Ga0153921_1000954_pt1 | contig 13751 bp, 13 predicted proteins | sample TSNJ005MetaG_FD_104691 | JGI IMG/M metagenome (GOLD analysis project Ga0153921, IMG submission 104691) | Attine ant fungus gardens microbial communities from New Jersey, USA - TSNJ005 MetaG | ecosystem: Host-associated > Fungi > Mycelium > Unclassified | place: USA: New Jersey, Brendon T. Byrne... | reverse complement strand
TACTCAGTCATCTAGTTGTATAGTTACTTGTCTAAACAACGTTACCAAAATACCATAGGTCACGGATGTCCTGCAACCTTTATTTTATGGAATGCTGCCACTTTTTACTCATAAAAACAGAAAAAGCAATGCGCAAAGGCGCATTGCCCATGGTGTTGCATATATGCCACGTAATTCGGAAAAAACTTTTAAACAGTATAACCTGATCAGCTGAATAGGATTTACTATTTGCCTGCATGGATGCGCAGCACACTGTATCCCCGCGGTATGTAATATTTATTGTAGACAATCGGATTTTCCGCCTGCATGTATACGCTTTCCAGCAGCAGATCACTTTCCTCACCGCCGGCAATGCTGTACGTCTGCTCTGGCGATGAAACCGATGCCGAGCGCTTAATCTCGATTTCCGCTCCGTTTGCACGTTCGTACACATCCCGCTCCAGAAAGGCAAGCAGCTGATCCTTATCCTGCAAATCAAGGTTCATGTCTGATACGGTTTCGATCGCCATAAATGTGAACGCATAGCCGACCATTTCTCCTTGATGCTTATACCAGCGCTCAAATGCAGCTACTGCCGCAGCCTTTTGCTTCAGCACCTGCCGTGTATAATCACTTTCCACATCAAGCCGAAAATCGAGCAGCACCTCGTCCAGCTCTAAGGCATGGGAGCCATGCATCGGGTTTCCCAGCTTTTCGAGTCCGCCCGCTCTGTTCTTCTGTTCCATCTCCGTCACAAAACTTCCCTTGCCATGCACACTCTTAATCAGGCCGTCATCCTGCAGAAGCGACAGTGCCTGCCTGAGTGTCATCCGGCTCACACCGAATTGGCCCGCCAGCTCATTTTCTGTCGGTAGCTTGCCACCGGGCGGGTAAGCGCCGCGCTTGATCTGGGCAAACAACTGGTCATAAATATCAATATATAAAGGCTTCTTTCCCTTTTGGGAGTCCATCGGCTTATCCATTATGTCACCTGTCTATCCATTCATTTGCTGCGTGACGCCCGCAGCTTTTTCCTGCCTATTATAACATGTTCCCCAACAGAAACGAGCCCGGCTTCTCTTTTCTGAGAAGCCGGGCCCGTTTGGTCGCTAGTTGCGTATTCATTTGTCTCAGCCTTGAGACACTTTACTTAACGGACAGTTATCGCAGCTGATCCTATCTTGCCATTGGCTGTTTTGGCTGTAATTCTGGCCGTGCCTTTCCCAACAGCTTTTACCTTGCCCATGCTGTCAACTACAGCGACCTTTTTGTTGGATGATGACCATACGATGTTCTTGTTTGTTGTATTGGCTGGGCTGACTGTTGCTGCCAGCTGTACTGTCTTGCCCTTCCCCACCGTCGCAAAAGTCAGGTTCAGCTTCACTGACTTTGCAGCGACCCGCGGTGTGACGGTCACTTGGATCTTGGCTGACTTTGCGTCTTTGGCAGAAGCTGTAATGACCGCCTTGCCTTTCGCTTTCGCAGTTACATTCCCTTTGCTGTCAACGGTGGCAATCTTAGTATTGGAAGAAGACCATTTGACAGCTTTATTTGTACTGTCTGCCGGCTGTACAGTCGCTGTAAGCTTCGTCTTTTTGCCTGCTGTGACAGAGATGCTTGTCTTGCTCACTTTAACCGTTTTGGGCGAGACTTTGACAGATACTGTTTTGGAAACACGCGCATTGCCTTTTGCTGTGGCCATAAGCACGGCTCTTCCGCTGGCTATGCCTTTGACATTGCCATTGGCATCAACTGTTGCTACTTTTGTGTTCGAGCTTTTCCAGATAATTGCCTTGTCAGCTGCGTCTTCTGGACCAACGGTGGCAGTTACTTTATAATTTTGGCGGATTGCCAGATCAAGTGCAGATTTGCTCAGAACAAGCGTTTTCGGTTTCTGAACTTTCTTCGTAAGGCCCCATATATCTGTTCCCGTAACAAGAAGCAGCTGGCCTGTTGTGAAAGTATGCTCCAGCGGATCGTCCAAATCCGTGTGTGTCGAAGTGATTCGCACGCCGTTTTGATCCAATATCTTCACGACTGTTATCGTTACACTGTTTAGAATCGAAGGGAAAACCGAATACGTGCCTTCTGGGATATCGATCCCTGCTTCGTACAGACCTGCCGGCAAATTTCCAAGTTCAATCTGTTCCAAAGGCTTTATTTGCACATTTGCTGATTCAGAAGTGGTGATGGTGATTTCATCTCCAGCCTTCAGCCGTGCATTAAAGAAGCTCTGTGCGTCTGCTCCGGCCTTGCCGATTGTTTCACTGACAAGTTCCGCTGTGCCGCGCTTTATTTCAATTGTTGCCGGATCCCATGCACTGAATTGCTGCAAGCCTTCCGGAACATCCGTGCCGGCTGTATACGTTCCCGTTTTTAATGGCGTCTCATTTGCCGCCAATACCGGACTGGCCGTAAAAACAAGCAACAGCAATACCAAGCTCAAGTAGACCTTAACTGTTTTTCTCAAAGATGAAGCCCTTCTCTCTGTATAGTTTGCACCACTTGGGGCGATGTAGGTATTCTACCATATTTTTGATAGAATGGATCATGCTTCTGGACAACTGGGAGCGCACATTCAGCCGCTCCCACTTATCCGCAAAGTCGGTGATTTATCCGCGAACTCGGCTGTTTTATCCGCATCTTTTCGGATTTATCCGCGAACTCATCCATTTATCCGCAATTCCAGAGTTTTATCCGCAAATCGGCACAAAAAGGCTGCCGAGCGAGGCTCGGCAGCCAACCAACATTACAATCCTTCCATGATCTGCGGGGCTTTGCGGAAACCCTTCGTTGCGATCAGCGCATAAACAAAACCGATCGCCAGCCAGATGAAGCCGACTTTCAGAGTCAGCGGTGAAAGATTGATAAACAGATAGAAACAGATCATGAAGCCCAATCCCGGAATCAGGAGATAGCGGAAGAACCTTTTCTCTCCCTTGCGGAAATAGTAATAGACGATCACAGACAGGTTCACGAACATGAACCCGGTCAGCCCGCCGAAATTCATCAGCTCTGCGACAAACGAGATGTTCATAAGCAGCGCGCCGGCCACACTGATCGTGCACATGAGCAGAATGTTGAGAACCGGTGTCTTGAACTTCGGGTGCACGTACGTGAAGAATTTCTTCGGCAGCACCTCATCGCGTCCCATGCTGAACATCAAGCGGGAGGCACTTGCCTGGCCAGTCATCCCCGCAGTAAACGTGGAAACAATGATCGCTACGGTATATATCGTAGACAGTGCCGCACCACCTGCTTTCTCGGCAATGTTAAAGAGCGCCGTATCGGCTGAACTAAAGCTGTTGACGTTCGGCCAAACGAGCTGTGCCACATAGGCCTGTGCGATAAAAATCAGCCCGCCGATCAAGCAAGCCAAGATGGCTGCTTTCCACATGTCACGCTTCGGGTCAAGCGCCTCTTCTGACAGCGTTGTAATGCTGTCAAAGCCCAGGAAGGAGAAGCAGGCCATCGCCGCACCGCCAATGACTGCAGAGGTGGCAAACTGTTCATTAAAGAACGGTTTCATTGAAAATACTGCCTGTGCTCCGTCTCCGCCAACTACAGCCTTGATGCAGAAGATGATGAAAATAACAACCACAAGACCCATAAACAGAACGAGCAGATTATTCGTTTTCGCCGCCATCTCAATGCCGAAAATGTTGATTGCCGTGATGACGACAGCGATCAGCAGGACACATGCCCAATATGGCACAGCCGGCATCAGCGCATTGGCATAAGAAGCGCCAACCATGAACACAATCAAAGGCACGAGCACATAATCCATAAACATCGCCCACCCGGCAAAGAAGCCAAGATGAGGGTTAATCGAGCGCTGTGTATACGTGTACGTTGATCCCGCGACCGGAAAAGCCGCAGCCATCCGTCCATAGCTGTATGCAGAAAACAGCATCGCCACCATGGCGATCAAATAGGCAAGGGGCAGCAGGCCATGTGTCGAAACGGCCGCAGATCCGTAAATATATGCCGGTGCAATCGGCGTCATAAAGGCAATTCCGTAGATGACGAGATCCCGCAAGCGGAGAACCCGTTTAAATGGCAGTGTATTCATTGCTGCGACGTCCTCTCATTAAGCATTCTGTGTTGTTTTTTCGAGCTGTTGGCTCATGAGTTCAATCGCTTCATCTGTACTCATGACCTCGCAGTATATGGTGTTCATGATCATGATTTCAGCGTCATGCAGCTGCTGAGTCGCCGCACAGCAGGCGTCTTCGACAAGGATGACTTCAAATCCGGCATCAGCCAGGCTTCTCACCGTTGAGGCAACACACTGGTCTGTCACAACACCCGTGCAGATGACCGTTTCAATGCCCATATTGCGCAGCAGGAATTCATAATTGGTTCCGCTCAAGACACTGTCTGTTGTCTTATTGACGACGATTTCATCATCCAGCGGCTTCAATTCATCGACCATTTCTGCGCCCGGATCACCGATCGGCAAAAGGATGTTGTTCCAGCCCGGCCTTCTCTGTACCGGCGAACGGTCGCGGCCGTCCTTGTGGTGGCAGGCGATGCGGCCATATGTAACTTCAAGCGTATTGGCGCGGAAGAAATCGAGCAGCTTTTTGTTATTTGGTATAACCGTTTCATCAATGCGGTCAAAGAAGTAGGCCCACTGGTCCCACATGCCTTTTTCGAGGGCAATCTGTGCATCCAGCCCGTCGCGGCTGATAAATTGGTTTTGCATGTCCACGATCAACAGCGCTGTTTTGGCCGGATCCGGCTCGATTTTGCGTCCCTCTGCCGGGACAAACTGGTAGTACAATGTATTTTCATTTTCCATGATGTTTCCTCCTTGATGTCTATGAAACTGATTTTTGGGCAATAAAAAAAACCGCACCCAGCCTGGAATGAACCCAGAATACTGTTGCAGCATTTCCTAAGTCCCCACTTCTTCAATCCCATCTGAGATAGCACAACCCAACAAGCCGGACAGACCTGCCAGGACAGTCCTGCAATTCTTCATTGCAGACCCAGCATGCAGCAGCGAGACCTGATGCACACTTCGGCAATATTTCCTTCTCCGCAGGATCCATGCTGTTCTCAAGCTCCCCTGTAGACTGTTAAATATTGCGCCTCTACCCCACCTGTAAAAAGTGAGGTCTATTCAATTGGTTACCAGTTTAGACCAAAGGACGGATTGAGTCAATGGAAGTCATAACCAGAAAAGGATGACTTATTAGAAAATAAGCTATAGTCATGTATTCATGACGATTAAAACTTATTTAAACAAGACTATTTTACTCTTATATATCCTAAACCCTTTAAAATTAATAGGTATTATTGATCAATAATTTATTGAAATCGTGATTGAAGTCGGATATGATACTACCAGATATCGTAAACAGACACCATGGGGGACAACGTGAAATGAACAAGAAACGAAACCAGAAAAACAGAAGCAAATGGCTCTCTAGAGCAGCCTTGATCAGTACGACCGGCCTTCTACTTACTTTTTATGAAGGTGGGGCAACACCTGTCAAAGCAGCGGTACCAATCCTGGTTGATGAAAATCACACCGACCACACTTTAACGATTGAGCCGGGGACGACTGCCGGGGATTTAAGATATTACTATGAGGGTCAATCATTCAACATTTTCAAAGCAGGAGAAGCACCTATCTCTGATAATTATGAACGCGTCATGAGTACAGATACAGCTGAATTGAACGGGGAACATTTAACAATTCTCGTCCGTCCTTATCACCCGATCTTTGACTATATGGCCGATGAATCGGCTACCTTTGAGGATCTTTTCGCTGCGATTCACCCGGAACACTATTTCTATGTGTGGAACTTATCGGGAAAAGCCATTATGATCGACTTTGACTTTAGATACGAATACAGGCCCGATTCTCTCTTACAGGACGGCTTCACATTTAAAGTGGACGACGGTCCAATGCACACCATTCGGGTCAACCGGGCAGCAAATCCGCCGGAAGATCACCAGGCACCAGCTGAGGTATCACAGCAAGCGGCTGGAAGCATGACAGACACATCCACTTTGATTACGTTTCAGGCGCCGCCTGATGCCGATTATAAACAAACAAATATTTATAACCAGAACGGCTTGCTCCAAGGTTTCATCAGCAAAGGGGAAGCAACCGTTTTTCAAGCAACAGGGCTACAGCCAGACACAAATTATACCTATACATTAAAAACAGAAGATATGGCAGGCAATGAGTCACAAGGCGTTCCAGTTCAGTTTAAAACACTTGCAGTTCCAAACTCGAATCCTGAACCTGTTGAGCCACAGCCAACTCCGCCTTCTGACAACGATCCGAGCGTCCCGGCACCGGACACTCAGCCTGTACCTGGCACGCCAGATCCAACACCGGATACTCAGCCTGCTCCTGGCACGCCAGATCCGACACCGGACACTCAGCCTGTACCTGGCACACCAGATTCGACACCGGACACTCAGCCTGCTCCTGGCACACCAGATCCAACACCGGACACTCAGCCTGTACCGAGCATTCCGAATCCGGAACCAGGTACTCAACCTGAGCCAAGCACACCAGCTCCTGAACCTGAAACAAAGCCTGAGCCAAGCACGCCAGCTCCTGAACCTGAAACCAAACCTGATACAAACCCTGTGCCAAGCAAGCCAAGCCCAGTTATACCAAAACCGGTACCGAAGCCAACGCCTGTAAAAAAGGCAGCCAATCAAAAAACAGTCAGCAAGCAAATGGCATCATCAAAAAAGGCTGAGGACAAAAAATTAAAAAATGCAAAAGACGCAGATAAGGAAATTCCGAAACTCGACAAGGCGGCCAAATCTATCTCTGCCGTCAACGGCTTTTATGATGCCGCCAAAGTTGGTGACCTGCTCGGAAAGTATCAGGCAGCAGCCAATGAGTACTCCCGGGTGAAACAGTATTCAAGCGTGGTCACAACTGTCTCTCATGCATGGAAGAGTCTTTCAAAGAAGGTTGAATCCAAGATTCTCATGACCTTTGTGCGGGACAACATCAAAACCTCATCCAGTGCCGGCGTTTTAGCTGCAGATTTGAAAAAACACAAGCTGGATGCCAAACCGCTTCTAGCCTATGAGAAAGAATTGAAAAAGAAAGAAAAAGCATCTAAAAAGAAATAACATCAGATGCAAAAAGGCGGGAGGAATCTTGAATCCCCGTATGTATTCGTTTCTATTAGACGTAAAAAGGCAAGGGAGCATGTTATCCCCTTGCCTTTTCTATTTTCACAACATAATGCTTTTAAAAAGCGAAACCGTGATGATGACCGTGGACAACGTTCCAAACGATAGAAGTGTCATGATCTTTCGGTTGTTGTGCTTTTTCGAAGGCTTATTCAGTTCATTCATTAACGCAATCCAGATGAGACTGGAAACGATCGTGATCACAAGCATACTCGTTGTCATGTCCCACACTCCTTTCTGTATAGAGCTGACGCCAGCTTTTCTATTTCTCCATAAATACTTCTTCCAGCGAACGTTCACGCACCTTTACTTCATACAGCAGAAAATCATGCTCAATCAGCGCTCTGGCTAACAGCGGAACGTCTTCTTCCGTTGCCACTTTCAGCAGCACATGGTCTTTTCCCAACCCTGCATACCGGACGTCAAGGCTGAGCTTCTCGGAGAGCATCCGCACCTGGCTTTCCTGCAGGACAGGTTTTGTCCGCAGCAGCATCTCCATGCTTTCAGCTTTGCCTGTTTTCAATTCCTGCGGTGTTCCCAATTTGTTGATGACGCCGTCACTGATCATCGCAACCCGGTCACAGATCCGGTCGAGTTCGTCCAGATTATGCGAAGTCAGAATGATGGTCTTGCCCTGCTGCTTTAATTTCAGGACCAGGTTTCGGATATGGATGGCCGATTCCGGATCAATGCCGGAGGTCGGCTCATCCAGAAAGATCAGTTCCGGATTGCCGAGCAGCGCCTGGGCAATGCTGATTTTCTTCCGCATGCCAAACGAATAGGATTTGATTCGTTTTTGTTCAGCATCCGCAAGCCCGACTTGTTCCAAGAGGCTCAGGTAATCAGCCCCGCTGTACGTTTTCTGCTTGAGCCTGCCCATATAACGGAGAAAATCGACGCCCCGCATCTGTTCGTACAGATTGGATGTATCCGGCATGACACCCATTCTCTTTTTGACCGCGTCCAGCCCGCTCTCAGGCTGGCCAAAAATCCGGAACCCACCGCTGCTCTTATGGGTAATGCCTGTCAGCACGTGAATCAAGGTCGACTTCCCCGCTCCGTTATGGCCGACAATGCCAAATACCTCTCCCTGCCGCACCGTAAAATTGATGCCCTTCAGGACTTCACTGCTGCCATAGCTCTTTTTTAATTGATCGACTTGAATAATATCCGTCATTACAGATCCTTTCCTTTCAGCAGGAGGATGCTCAGCACCAGATACACCGCTCCAATCGCAACCGGGACGATTACAAGCCAGGCAGCGCCCTGCAGATAGTGGAAAGGCAGCACATACTTCAGTGCGACCCAATGCCACTTGTTAGCGTACTCGGCTACAAGCCCGATGATTGGGATGGCGATGCCAAGAAGAATGCCGGCAAACATGCTGACCCTTGTTTTGTTAATCAGGCTCGACAAAAGGAGCACGAAGCTGACGCAGTAAAAAAGAAAGACGACTGAGTGGATATAGTCTTTCGGGAACCACGCCTTGGTGATGAGACCCAGCACGCCATACGAGAGGGTAACGGTCGCAATCCAGAAAAGCATCACGCCCAGAAACTTGCCAAGCACAATTTCCGTCCGCGAGACCTTCGTCACGAGCAGGCGGATCGTTTTTGTTTCAATTTCCCGGTTGATGATGTCGTGGGAAATGGCAAACGTGAAGAGGAAACCAAAAATTAGAATAACGAGGGCAATCGCCGCCGTATAAACTTGATTTTCCGTCATCCCCGAACTCAGCAATTCACTGACCTCATCAGGATTGCGGCTGATAAAGCCTGCCGATTCATAGGAAATATAAATAAAGAAAACCGCAATCAGAATGGATCGGATGCTTTTAAATGAATCATTGAATTCCTGCCGCATCACTTGGAACAATCAAGACACACCCTTCTGTCACACTTGAAATCATTGTACAGCCTGCAGATGAAAAGCAGGTTTTGTTTATAATTCTTTTATCTATCATTCTATAACCAGCTTAGCATACGAAATTACGGAACATACCGCTGTGGCTATTTTTTTTACAAAACGGCTTTAATGTTTCTTTAAAAAACTCGGCATTGTACTTAACACTTCTCCTATAAACTGAGAGGGCTTATAAGGAGGGAACCCGTATGGTAAAACGAACAGCTGCAGTGATGCTGACTGCATTTCTTTTTACATCCTTTTTCACCGTGCCGGCTCTCGCTGAGACGAGGGAAAAGAAAAGAGAACGCCGGAGAAATGAACATCAGCCTCCGAAACGGACAGCCTGCATTGCCCACAGAGGCGCTTCAGGTCATGCACCGGAAAATACAATGGCCGCCTTCAGAAAAGCAATTGGCATGAAGGCCGACTACATAGAGATTGATGTGCAGATGGCAAAGGACGGTGAACTTGTCGTCATTCATGATACGACGGTCAACCGGACGACCAATGGATCAGGCAAAATCAGCGATCTTACCTATTCAGAAATCCGCGCTCTTGATGCCGGCGGCTGGTACAGCAGAAGCTTCAAGGGCGAGCAGGTGCCTTCTTTTGATGCGTTTCTCGATGAATTCGGCGGCAAGGCCGGGCTGCTCATCGAGTTGAAGGCGCCGGAGCGCTACCCTGGCATTGAGGAGAAAGTTGCTGAAGCTCTACGAAAGCGCGGGCTGGATTCAGGTCCATCCGTGGTGATTCAATCATTCAACCACAGCTCGGTCCAGAGATCCAAATCACTTTTGCCTGCCCTGGCTCACGGGGTCCTGACGGGAAACAAAGGACGCCATGTTACAGATGAGCAGCTGGCCGATTTTGCTGAGTATGCTGATTTTTACAATACCGATCAGACGGCCATGAGTGCCGACCTCGCCCTGCGTATCCACTCAGCCAGCATGAAAACCTTTGTCTATACCGTTCGGGCACAATCAGAGGCAAACCGGTTGCTGGCCATGCATGTCGATGGCATTATTACCGATTACCCGGAGTATGTGCCGCCATCCGGACAAGAATAAACACATAAACCCTGAGACATGGAACTGCCAACCACCGGCAGCTCCATGTCTTTTCTCTTTCCTGCACAGCCGCCCACCTGTTGCATAGGATATGCTGAGATGAAAAGAAGGAGGCCTTCGCATGTCCTTTAACCCGTATTTCCAGCTCTATGAGCCATACAGCGCGTTCCGAGCCAATCCGGATACAGCGTTAACCTCAGATATCCAGAAAGCAATCAACGGCGAATACAGTGCCATTGCGTGCTATGAACAGCTGGCAAAGCTTGCGCCAAACGAAAGTGAAAGAAGACAAATTCTCGAGATTCAAAAAGATGAGAAACGTCATTTGCAGCTATTCAGGCAGATCTACACCGATCTGACTGGCAAGCAGCCATCCCAGCAAATTACTGAAACCTGCCCGAACACCTATCGTGCCGGCCTTGATGCGGCTTTCCGGGATGAACAGGAGACCGTTGACTTTTATTTAGGGCTATCTGATCGGGCCCAGAATATTGCCATTCGGGATACACTCCGCCGGATTGCCGCCGATGAGCAGAACCATGCTGTCTGGTTTTTATACTTTTTGGGAGGAAACCGGGACAGCTATGCATAAAGAGCAGGAAGCATGCAGCTTGAAAGAGCGGCATGCTTTATTTTTTCTAAACACAATTGAAATGCAGCTATCTATTTCAAATCTTGAGATTTCATTTTATCCAATTCTATTTTCTCCTTTTTCTTGCGGGCTTCATAACCAGAAATCCAGGATCCTAACAAGAGCGTAAAAAATAAACTAAATGGCATGATATCCCACGAAAAAACAGAAGTCCCCGTTCTCTTGAAAAACACCAATACAGCAATTACATATATGAAGGGAATTACCGCCCCCAGCCATACGCGTTTGCGAGACGACAGATACCCTTGAATTCCAAATACAAGCAAGCCCAGCGCTATAAAACTCAACTTCTCCATGTTACTGATCCTCCTCATATTTTTTAATAATTCGTTTGGCTGTATCTAAAGAAACTTCTTCATCAATGACCAGCTCTTTAATATAAGATACAAAGGGCCTGGACTCCTTTTCTTCGTACAATTTAATCTTTTCAATAATCCTATCAAGCCTCAACCTTACAGTTGGATACGACACCTCATAATGCTTTGCCGCCTTCTTCAGTGAACCTGAATCCAGAATAAAGTTTTTGATGAACTCTATATCTTCAACGTTTAAAGACAAAAGCCAATTTGGCGTATCCTTAATATCCAAGTGATCACTCCATTACCTTTTATTAACATTTATATTAACATATTTATTAATAAAATAAAGTTTTATTTTAATAATATTAAACTTTTTATTTATTTTATTTTGAATATGATCATTTTAAACCCTCTGCTTATACTCCAGCAAACACAGAAAAAGCATGATGCTGCTCGTCGCAGCGTCATGCTTTTTCCCTTTTGCTAATTCTAATTAAGTCCCGCAATACGTGACATACGGTGACGACGTCGCCGGAACCGTCGCATAGGCGGCCTGTTCTTCAGTATGGGCAAATGGATCGGCCAAAACAGCCAGGAGGTTCTCCATTACACTGTAATCGTTTCGCTCAACCGCCGCATCCAGCGCCTCTTCCACCCGGTGGTTTCTCGGAATGATCGCCGGGTTCGTGCGCTTCATCAGGTTCTGGACTTCTTCCTTCGACTGTCCCTGCTTTTCCAGACGTTCCTGCCAGCGTGCGTGCCACTGTTTGAATTCTTCTGTCGCATACAGGACAGCGCCTTCCAGCCGGTCAAACGTAAGCGCTGCAAAGGTGTTCGTGTAATCTGCTTTATATTTCTTCATCGCACTGAGCAGGTCATCAAATAAAGCTGCATCCTCTGTATCTTCTTCAAAGAGGCCAAGCTTAGCACGCATGCCTGCATTCCAATGATCTTCAAATTGCGTAATATAGCCGGACAGTGCTTCCTTGGCCATTTCGACTGCCTGTTTCTCGTTTTCATCCAAAAGCGGCACGAGTGCTTCCGCCAGGCGGGCCAGGTTCCAGCCTCCAATTGGCGGCTGGTTGCCGTATGCGTACCGGCCCACCCGGTCAATTGAGCTGAACACGGTCGCCGGATCATACGCATCCATAAACGCACATGGCCCGTAGTCAATGGTCTCGCCGCTGATGGACATATTATCCGTATTCATCACGCCGTGAATGAAACCGACCAGCTGCCATTGGGCGATTAGTTTTGCCTGCCGTCCAATAATGCCTTCAAGCAGTGCCAAATACGGGTTGTCCGCTTCCCGCGCTTCTGGGTAATGGCGATCAATCGTGTAATCTGCCAGCGCCCGCAATTCCTCTTTTTCAGCAAAGCCGACTGCATATTGGAATGTCGCAACCCGGAGGTGGCTCGCCGCGACGCGCGCCAGAACTGCACCCGGTAGCTCTACGCCACGCTGGATCGGCTGCCCGGTCGTCACGACTGCCAGACTGCGCGTTGTCGGAATGCCCAGCCCGAGCATTGCTTCACTGATAATATATTCGCGCAGCATCGGTCCAAGTGCCGCCCGTCCGTCACCGCCGCGGGAATATGGGGTGCGGCCCGGGCCCTTCAATTGAATATCAACACGCTTGCCGTCCGGCGTGATCTGTTCACCGAGCAGAATCGCCCGTCCGTCACCCAGCATATTGAACGTCGCAAACTGGTGGCCGGCATAAGCCTGAGCCAGCGGCAGTGCGCCTTCCGGAATTTCATTCCCCGCAAGCTCCGCAATACCGCGTTCGCTCGCCAGTGCTTCCGGTTTCAAGCCAAGTTCTGCGGCCAGCGATTCATTCAGTTTCGCCAGGCCAGGCTCCTTGACCGGTGTCGGCTCAACCGGTGAGAAGAAGGTATCCGGCAATCGCGCATAACTATTGTCAAAATTCCAGCCAATGTCTTGACTCTTTGTCATCCTGTCACCTTCTCTTTTTGTTATAGTGTTTGCAGGTACCGAAAAGAAAATCAGTTATTTTATCAAAAAAGCCTTTCATTACTGAGAGGCCTCTCATTCTTTGTCCAATGCGAATCGCATTTGCAATAGTTTACCATGGCTTCCAATCACTTTGCACATGTTCCGGCTTCCGCTTTTGCACTGCGCCTCCTATAAGGCGTGAGCCATACAGGAAAACAAGGTGCCCCTTCAGAATATATAAGCAAATAGGAGGTATGTAACAGATGGATCAGGATCTGCTGCTCATCAAAGAATTTAGCAAGCTTACCGGTTTATCCAGAAAGGCCTTGTATCTGTATGACCACCATCAGCTTTTGCAGCCAGCATGGATCAACCCGGATAATGCGTACCGGTATTATGGCCAGAACCAGCTGCTCACGGCAAAAAGAATTCATTTATTGAAGGAAGCCGGTTTTTCTTTAAAAGAAATCAAAGACATTTTGCGTGAACGGTTAACGGAACAAGACATCCACCGCCTGACCGCAGCTAAACTGGATCAGGAAGCAGAGAAGATCAAGACGGCTCATCAGGCCATCAGTCAACTGGAGAACCTGCGCCGATCCATTGAAGCACCAGCTGACACCGCCATATCAGCTTTCATCGAGCCGTTGACGGTTTATGAATATCACCTTGCGCCTGAGACAAACATTTGCATCGCGCTTCATGATGCTGAG
>Ga0153921_1000953_pt1 | contig 13758 bp, 12 predicted proteins | sample TSNJ005MetaG_FD_104691 | JGI IMG/M metagenome (GOLD analysis project Ga0153921, IMG submission 104691) | Attine ant fungus gardens microbial communities from New Jersey, USA - TSNJ005 MetaG | ecosystem: Host-associated > Fungi > Mycelium > Unclassified | place: USA: New Jersey, Brendon T. Byrne... | reverse complement strand
TGTCGGCTGACGCCAACCCTGCCATTGTCCTGGTATCGGAGCGCATACGCCAACAGGCGACGCTCGCACAGCCAGAAGTAGAGGTGCCCGAGTTCGGGCACCCCTACGTCAACAGAGCAGGACCAACCGCTATTCCGGACGACCTGCAGCGGGCAGGACGAGGATCTTCACGTGCTCGTCGGGTGCGCGAAGAGCCGCAAAAGCGTCCGAAACTCCGTCGAGCCCGACACGGCCGGTAATGATCGCTTCGGCGTCGATCTCGCCGGCGGCCAACCGAGCAAGGGTGATGTCGTACGCGTTCTCGTAGGGGCCATGACCGAAGTTGATCGAGATCCTTCGGAACTGCCCGATGACGGGAACGATGGTCTCGTCGCCGAACGGCGCAGCCAGGACCTGAATCCGCGAGTTGAACGGCAGGGTGCGCATCAGTTCGCCGATGACCCCCGCCCGGCCGCTGCATTCGTAGGCGATCAGGATGCCGTTCGCGGCCTGGCCCACGAGCGGGTTGCCTTCGGCGACCATCTGATTCCACAGTTCGATCGGATCCTGTGTGAAGGGGTCGACGACGATGTCCGCGCCCATCTTCTTGGCGAGCTCGCGGCGTTTGGGGGAGGGTTCGGACGCGATGACGATCTGTGCCCCTCTCGCTTTCGCCGCGACGATGGCACCCAGTCCGATCGTCCCGCAACCGACGACGAGCGCTGAATCGGCCGAGGTGAGGCCGGACTGCTGGAGATGCATCTCGCCGACGTGTAGAGGTTCGGCCAGTGTGGCGTGCTCGAGTGACAGATGGTCGGGAACCTTGCGGACCCAGAATGCGTCGACAACGATGTGATCGCCGAACGCACCGTGGTATTCGTTCGAGTAACCGATGATCGTCGGGATCCCGGTAGCCGTGTCGGTGGCCAAGCCGATGCCGGCCACCCGATCACCGATCATGAAATCGTCTACTGCCGAACCGGTCTCGGCGACGATACCCGCGTATTCGTGGCCCAGCACCACGGGTGCGTCTGGATCGAAGGTGGCGAGCGGGTAGCCACCGTCGTGTGCGACCTCGACGAATCGGCACGGGTCCTTCGACATGCTCAGGTCGCTGCCGCAGATTCCGCAGGCGACGACGTCGATGCGGATCTGATGGGGTGCCAACGGCGGCGCGTCGGCCATCTCGGCGACGGCGAATTCTCCCTGTTGAAATCGGACGGCCCTCATGCGCGCACGGCTCCCGTCTCGGCCGGTTGGCCGTAGTAGTCGGTATGGGCTTTGGTGATCGCTCCGACCAGCCCGCCGATCAGGTATTCGCGGTTGTCCTCGGCGAACTGCATGCTCGCCTGACGTCCGACATTCCGCTTCCGGAAGTGCGGGACCACCTCGGAGGCGAACAATTCGTAGCTGCGTTTGGTGTCCTCCCAGCTCGCCATGTCCACGTGAAGGATCAGGAACGTGCCGAACCCTCCTGTCTTCTCGATCAGACGCTCGATCTGAGCAATCGCATCTTCGGGCGTACCGATGATCGCCTGACCGAACTCGCCGAGCGTGTCGTTGCGCCACTGGTCGATGATTCCGGCAGGTGTATCTGCCCAGGCCGGGTTCTGGCCGGTCTGTCGATTCACGTAGGAGGCCATCGATCCGATCCGTCGGCTCACGGCGCGCTCGGCCTCGGCTCGGGTCTCGGCGATGAACATCGGATTGACCACACGCCACGTCGCCCGGTCGGCGTGGTGGCCGTGCTCGGCCGAGACCTTCTCGTACACATCCCAGTTGCGATCCAGTGCGTCGAATCCGCTGGGTGAACTCGCCGCGAGTGAGAGCAGGGAGAGCCCGTTCTTGCCGGCGAGCACCGAACCGTTGGGGGAAATCGTCGACGCTGTCACGGTCTCGATGCCGTCCGCACGGTAGGTGGGCAGCTGTGCGCGTGCGTCACGCAACGTGAACCAGTCGGTTTCCATGTTGACGACCTCGCCGCGGAGCAACGCGAGAATGGCCTCGAGCGCTTCGCCCTGGCGACGACGCTGGTCCGACGGGTTGATGCCCATCATGTGTGCATCGAGGGGGATCTTGCCCGGGCCGGTGCCGAAGATGAGCCGTCCGCGGGTCTGCAGATCGAGCTGAGTGATGCGGTCGGCCGTGATCAGCGGGTGGTGATAGGGCAGGGACGTCACGCCTGTGCCGAACTGGATGCGCTCGGTTCGCTCTGCGGCGGCCGCGATGAACATGTCCGGGGCAGGCACGATCTCGGCGCCGGTCGAATGATGCTCACCCATCCACGCTTCTTCGAATCCGAGGTGGTCCAGGTGTGTCATGAGGTCGATGTCGCGTCTGAGTTGCAGGGCGGGATCGGCGTCGAGCGGATGGTACGGGGCGAGGAAGGCTCCGAAGCGGATGGACGATGCGGACCACACGATGACATCTCCTGTCGACAGGGGAGTGATTTGGATCACTCGCTCTGATGGAGATGTCTAACATGGATCAACTGATCCAATAAGTTGGGCCTCCCGCACAGTGGGAGGTTTGTAATCACTTGTAGCTCAACGCTATCTGGCGCAGTCATGTCGTCTAAGGTTGTTTCAAGTCGATCAACTGAACCAGGCATTTTGAGAAGGAGCGTTGAAGAGGTCATGCGACTGGACGTCACAATCACCCCCACCTCCTCGACCGTCGAACTGAACGGGGTCGACGACTTCACCAGTCTCTCGGTCGTCGTAGGCGGCGACGATCAATCCGCGACTCTGAGTCGGGCATTGGAACCGTGGGGGGAACTCGAGGACGATCATGTCTGGCTCGACATTGCTCACCTGGAACAAGCCGTCGCGGCCCAGGTCGGAAACGCGCAGTGGAAGGAGAAGTTCTCCGCGATGGTGGACTACGCGCGCGCCCACGGCTGGGTCGATCGCGACAACAGGGTGCGAGCACACCGTGAATCACTCTGACTCCGCGGTCAGCGCTTCGGAGAAGTTCGGCGAGCCCGTGCGAAGCTCGTTCGTATGACCGACTCCCGGCAGAACCGTCAAGGCGACGTGACACGTCTGCGTTTGCTCAAAACTGCTGAACGGCTTTTCGCGACAGAGGGATTGGATGCAGTTTCGCTGCGCGCGGTCAACGCGGCGGCCGGTCTCGGACCGTCGTCCGTCCACTACCATTTCGGCACCAAGGAGGATCTGGTCGCCGCGGTGCTGTTGGACATGGGAACGTCCGTGCGAGATCAGATCAGCGCGAACGTGGACGCTCTAGCCGCCGACAAGGAGCCGCCGACGGTCGAAGCGTTGGTGCGGGCCGTCACGGCTCCATACAAGACACTGCTTCTTCGCCATCGCACGCGGGGAATGCGATGGATCAGAATTGTCACGCAGATTTCGCAGCCGCAGATGTCACGACCGGGCCATCCAGCCCTCGAGGCGACCGAGCTGCACCTTCGTGATCATCTTCTCGACGAGGTCCGTCGTAGCTTTCCTGCTTCCGATCCCGAAAGGCTCGAGACTCGCTGGGCGGTTGCCTTGATGGGCTTCCTCCAGGCGTTGAGCCGGGCGGACGATTGGAGCGGAAGCAGCAAGCCGCTCGCGCCGGAGCGACTTGCCGACTTCTACGAGGACCAGGTCGTCTTTCTGGTGGGTGGAGTGCGACAGTTATTGGGATGAGCGCCTAATTGATGCGCCTCCTATTTCTGCGCGACCACTGACTTCCGCATTTCCATTACATGAGTAATAGCTTCGGAAATTCCGGATCTATAACCGATATTCTTTTCGGAATCACCCGGAGTGGAATCAAGCTCCGATTCGAGTCTCGTTTGAATACGGTCCAGGGTGTGGATTGTTCTTTTCACGATGGTTGATTCTCTTTCTGCGGTAAATCCGAAAGAAGTATTCCGGATTGCCGAGCGTGTTCGTCGAGGACACACAGTGATGCAAGGGTCATGCCCGCTGCGTAGCCGCGCGAGCGTGCATCAGTTCCTCGACTACGTGACTTGAACAGGTTGAATGTTTCGTGCAGGTGCACGAGGGTGTCGGTGGAGGCAGGCATTGGTCAGCTTCGCAGTCAGCTCGTCTTCCTCTGGACTGTGCTGTCAGCTCCGCTTCCGCTTACGAATGAACTCGGAAGACTCCGTATTTTTCGCCCGCTTTTCCGCGCGGCGTTCCTTGATCGACTGAGCGGGTTTCTTCATGTTCTTTCCCGGCGCCTTGTCAGCCATTGTCGCTCCTCATTTTTCGAAGTGGCAATCACAAACTGACCTCGACCATACTTCATTTACAGAAAAAAGCCAGTTGCTTCTTTTCTGCTACTTTTTTCCGGAGTCGACGGGGCTGACGGAAGTAATGCGGTGCAACGTGAAACGGCGTACGGCACCACTTGCCGGGTCGAAGGCGTCCAGCTGTCCGCCGCCCACGCTGACGGGGTCGACGATGCGATGAGTCGCTACCCCCTGAGCGTCGACATAGCCGATGTTGACGCTCGAATTGTCCCGGGCCGCTGTGGCCAGTAACGCGATGGTGGCGGCATTGTTCTCCCTCGAACCGTCCGTCCGGACACCACCACGGCCCGGGGCGGAAGCGCGGTCACCTGCTCGCATCGTGCGTACCAACGACGCCAATTGATCCGCCGACGGGCTTGCGGGCATTCGCGACTGCGGTCGGCTGCGACGGTTCGGTACACGCGCCCCGCGTGGGCGGAGATCGACCAACGTGCCCGAGGAGTCCTCACCTGCCGGCGCGAATCCGGCTGCGCGCAGCTCGGCCAGGACCTCGCGCAGTGGGGCCTGCGAAATCGCGACTGTGGGAGCCAAGGCGCGCAATGCCAGGGGCTCCGCCACCGCCGAAGCGAGGACCTCCGCCAGCAGTGACGCGTCCTCACATCGAATGAACGACGCTGCCACTCCGGCACGCAGTCGCCCGTGCCGACGGGCGACATCGTCGATCAGATACGAAAGTGATTGGGGAACAGGCGTCTTCGATTTCGAGGCGAACATCGCATGCAGTTCGGTGGCCGTCAGACCGGCGTCGAGCGCACGCCGCACGCTGTCCTCGCTGATGCGGTACATGGACGCCGATCCTGCCGACTCGATGTCCGCGACCAGGCTCACCTGCTCGAGCAGGTCCGGTACGAGCGGGCCGGGCGCAACCAGAGTCAGATCTGCCTGGACCAGGATGTAGTCGATGGGCTCGGGTAGGGCGGACTGCATTTCGGCTTCGGCGTCCCCGCCGTGCAGCAAAGCTCGTCCAGGTGACGACAACGCGCCGCGGGCCACCAGCCCGAGGGCGGCGGCCTCGTCCAGAGTCCGCTCGATTGCGAAAGTCCGTAGGCGCCCGCTCCATCGCGGGCGTCGCCACGCCAGTAGTCGACTTACCTCGACGGCCGATGCAGTCTGGCCACTGTCGAGTTCGGAGAGCAGCCCCAGAATGGCCTGGCGATCGCGCGGAGCCGCCGGGGCCCGGCCTTCCTCGGACAGTGCCGCGATGGGCTTGTCGGTGGAATCCCTCAGCCCGATCATCCACGGAACTCGCGGTACGTCGACCCAGGCGGACGCCAGCACCTCCCACCGACGCGCTGTGGACGCGTTGAGCCAGCCGTCGACGGCGAGTGTGGGCGTCCAGTATTCGTCCGCGTTGTCCGAGACCGGCGCCGGGTCGGGCGTTCCACTGGCGATGAGCCCGGCTGCCGAGAGCAATTCGACGAGCAGGCTCACTCGCGCTTCGTCGAGATCGGCCGTCTTGGCCACGCGTCGTAGTTCTCGAACACCGAGTCCACCGGCTCGCAGTGCTGGGGCCGGTGCTGCGCCCAGAACAGCGATCACGCTCTCGCATTGGCGTACCAACTCGAGTGCCTCGCCGGCCGCTGCGGCGTTCACGTCCGCGGGTTTGAGTTTGTCGCCCCCGATGACGGGTGCGGTCAGCGTCGTCGGATCGAAAACCGGCTCGCCGCGGATGACCTGACGAACCGTCGCCGGAAGCTCGACGGTCTGCTCGTCGAGCCACCGAAGCAGGCCGGCCGCCAGCAGTCGCTGAACCGGGCGCTCAGGCGGCGTTCCGGGGGCGGCGTCGCGGGTGCGACCGATCGGGCTGGAGTTGGCGAGAGTCTCGAGGAGATCCCGCTCGCGGGTGTCCAGAGCGTCGAGGGCTGCCGAGATCTCGGTCTCGGTCATCGCCTCGGCAGGTTCGAGGGCTCGCCCCACACGCCACGGAATCATCCCGATGACTGCCGGGACGACGCTGATGGGATCGACACCCCAGACGAGGGCGGACTCACGCATCTTCGACAGTGACTTGTCGACGGCCTTCTTGGTGACCTTGCCCTTGCCGGTCAGGGCGCGTTCGGCGATTGCACTGTTGAGCTCCGCCCGCGTCATCGGAGTTTCCTCGGCGCCAGCCAGTGCCAACAATTCGAGAAGACCGAAATCGAGGGTGTCGAGTTCGTCCGCCGCTCGGCTGACCGACGCGCGTTGCTGCGCCCGACCACTGAGAACCACCATCGTGCTCGGTGGCGGTACGGCCAGATCGGGGCGCAGACGCAGCAACTCCGTCAACTCGGCGTCACTGCGCGCCGAGAGCCAATCGGTCAGACTTTCGGCTGCGGAACTGCCCGCCGGGGTGCCACGTGTTTCGGTCATCAGGTATCAGATTAGAGACCTGGTCTGTACGGCGTAACGGCGTCCTGTCAAAATGACTTCGTGGCCAACAATTCGAAGCAACACTATGTAGATCCAGGATGGCCGGAAACTGCAGACGGAGATCACGCAGTGACCGAATTGTCATCGACCCGCGCAGGTGGACTTTCACCCTTCGGCGAGGACACCACCTTTCCGGTTCCGGTGGAGTCACTTCCTTACGTACACCCGCACACCGTCATCAACCGATAACAACTCGACACGAAGAAGGCCCGCACCGATTCGGTGCGGGCCTTCTTGATGTTCGAGCGTCCGAGCGGACAGTCTTACCGGTGTTACTTGAGGAACGTCTTCGCGGTGTCGGCGACTGCGAGGATCTGCGGGTCGACCGGGATGCCGTTGGCCTTGGCGAACGCGATTGCCTGATCGATGGCGTCAGCGACCGGGTGTGCAACGGTCTGAGCGACCTGCTGTGCAGGAGCCGGAGCTGCCTGAGGAGCCGTGGTGGCCGGAGCGGAACGCTCGGTGGCGCCGCTGCTCAGTCCGAGGCTGGAGGAGCAGGACGGCCATGCGCCCCAACCCTGGTTTGCGAGAACACGCTCGGCAACAACGATCTGCTGCTCGCGGGTGGCCTGGTTTGCGGTGGCTGCGTACTGTCCGCCGCCGTGTGCGTTCCACGTGCTGGGGGAGAACTGCAGTCCGCCCTGGTAACCGTTGCCGGTGTTGATGGCCCAGTTTCCGCCGGCCTCACACTGGGCGAGACGATCCCAGTCGGAGTCGGGGGCAGCGCTTGCGGTTCCGGTGGCTGCAATTCCTGCTACGCCCATGATGGCGCCGGTGACGGCGACCTTGGCGACAGTGCGACCGGTGGTGGTGGGCTTGCGATGGCGTCCGCTCATGATGGTCGAAATCCTCTCCACACGCGCCTGCGAGGTCAGCTGTCGGGTTCGGGCTGAGAGGTCGCCCGGCCTCGCCTTTCCTGGCTGGAAAGGGTCTGGCTTCACCCCAAGATTCGGTCTTGCGATCGAACCGGTGTCCACTGGAGAACTTTTCTGTTCTCACAGAGGACTTTGGGTCCCCCGTCCTCGTCCCTGGAATGCTCTGTCGGAAGTCCGGTACCCGCGGGACAAGGCTTGGCGCGGCGGGCCGGAGGTGGCCGAGTTTCCCGGCCGAAAACGACGGTAACGGCTCGAGTCTCTCGTGTCACCATTTGATAACGCGGCGTGGCGAAGGACGTACAACGCGTCACACAAAGCGCAGGAGACTCTTCCCAGGTAGGTGGGGGTGCCTGAGTGAATGTCCGGTTGTGTCCGTTCCGTTATCCATCCGTAATGTGAGCAAGGTCACACGTTATGTGGAAATGGAATTCCGGCCGAGTGAGAGGTGTGCCGATCCAGGCCGAAGATGTGTTCTGTGTCTCAACATCGAGATTGAAACTTAGGTTAGGTTTGCCTGACTTACCCCGAATGGGCAGGGTTCGCAGAGTCTTCCAAAGAAGTAGGGCACCCCTCATGAAACTGCAATACCGTCGGCGTGCGGTCACCGCGTCACTCGCCGTCGCCGCTGCTGCTGTCGGCCTCGCCGTCACTGCTCCCGCTGCACACGCCTCACCCGAGGATCCGACACACGGTGTTGTCGGAAGCTATTCCGCAACCCAGCCCGGCGACATCGTCGTCGACTCGGCAACCCACCGCGGATACATCACGCAGTACGGCGGACCGACCAGCTCGTTATCCGTCGTCGACACGAACACCGGCAAGTCCGTCGGCACCATCGACGGTGTCGTCGGTTACCCGTCGGCACTTGCCGTGGACTCGGACCTCGGACGCGCATACGTGTCCTCCTCCTACGGCGGCGCGATCTCGATTGTCGACACGAAGACCGGCAAGGTCGAAAAGACGGTCACGCTGAGCGAGAAGAACCCCGACGGCTCGCGGCCGCAGATCAACGATGTCGTCGTCGACCCCACAACACACCGCGCGTACTTCTCGGACTACAAGTCCGGCAACATCCGAGTCGTCGACCCCAACGCCGCCGACGCCGTGTCGAGCATTCTGGTCGACAAGTCGGCAACGCCGACCAAGCTCGCCTTCGACAGTGTCCGAGGCTTCCTCTACGTCGCGGACACCAACTTCTTCGACGAGAATTACGGACGCACGCTGTGGCAGGCGGACGTACGCAAGGGCGGAGCATTCAAGTCGATCGTGCGTGCCGACAACCTCTACCCGGTCGACGTCGATGTCGACACGAACACCGGCAACATCTACATGACCGACACCCGGGCAACCAACCTGTGGGCGATCACCCCGGCCGGCGCGGTTCTGTCGAAGACCACGCTGTCTCCGACCGCGATTCCCAACGGCGTGGTCGTCGACGCTGCTGCAGGCATTGCATATGTCGCGGACGTCATGAACGGACACCTGTGGTCGGTCGATCTGACGACCCGCGCCACCACCGCTCTGACCGATACCAAGGTTCCGGCACTGGAGAAGGTCAAAAACCTCGCGCTCGACACCTCGACCGGCGCCATCGCGTCGACGACCAACGGGGGCAAGGTGACCGTCGTTGCTGCGTACCCGCTACCCGCGACCGTCGAACTGCCTGCCGCTCAGGTCGGTAAGGCGTATTCGCAGAAGCTCACTGCCGCTGATACCCGGGCAGCCTTTGCGCTCACCAACGGCACTCTGCCCGGCGGACTGTCCCTCGCACAGGACGGCACCATCTCGGGAACCCCCACGGCCGTCGGCAGCGTCACCGTCGAGATCACTGCGAAGAGCGTGCTTTCGCGCGCTTCGAGTGTGACCATCGTGGTCTCCGAGGGTCCGGTCGGCCCCGTTGATCCGGGCAACCCGGGAATGGGTACCGGTTCGCTCGGTAACCTCCCCGGACTCGGTAGCCTCGGCCGCTGATCCGACCTGATACGAGAGAACCCGACCACAGCACCTGCCGTGGTCGGGTTCTTCTGTCTCCGGGCCCGCTTACGCGTAATTCACCCGGTCCACGGCTATGCGTAATTGACGCGGTCCACGGCTATGCGTAATTGACGCGGTCCACGTCGACGATCTCCTTGCCGAGCGGCATCAGCGAGATCGGAATCATCTTCAGGTTCGCGACCGCGAGCGGAATTCCGATGATCGTGATCGCCATCGCGACGGCGGTGACGATGTGTCCGATCGCCAACCAGATACCGGCGATGATCACCCAGATGACATTGCCGATCATCGAACCGACACCAGCGGTCGGCTTGTCGACGACGGTCTTACCGAACGGCCACAGTGCGTAGATGCCGATGCGGAATGCCGCGATTCCGAAGGGAATCGTGATGATGAGGATGCAGCAGATGATGCCTGCGGCGAAGTAACCCAACGCCAGCCAGAAGCCGCCGAACACCAGCCAGATCACGTTCAGGAGGATTCTCATGGTCAGTGACCTTTCGGTTGGAGGCGGGGGTGATCAGCGCACGCGTCGACCGGATCTGAGCGTGTAGACGATGGCCAGAAGGAAGCCGATCGGGCACGCGAGTGCCACCAGGTACAACGCCAGGCCGGGCGGGGTGTCGCTGAAGATGTGGACTGCGAAGATGGCCACGATCGCCAGGAATCCGACGATGAACAGTGCCATCGCCGTACGGAACAGACCGTTTCCGGTGCCGGAAGTGCGCGGGTTCGGTTGAGGGTCCACACCTACGAGGATAGTGCCTGTAAACCTGGGTGCCGACCCGGGTTCGTCACAGGTAGACTGTTAACAGACTGCGCGCCCCGCTGAAGCAAGTGTGGGGCGCGTTCTTTTGCATTCTTCCACCGGAAGCGATGCGAGCAAGGCCATGAGGCTCTTCCGAGAGCCTCCCGAGCACATTGGGGCAGATGCCCCAGTCGAGTGATGAGCAGGTGAACGCGGTGCCGACCGGCAAGGTGAAGTGGTACGACGTCGAAAAGGGTTTCGGCTTTCTGTCGCAGGAAGAGGGCGAGGACGTCTACGTCCGTGCTTCCGCTCTCCCCGAGGGCGTCGAAGGCTTGAAGGCCGGCCAGCGCGTCGAGTTCGGCATGGCTGCGGGCCGCCGCGGTCCGCAGGCGCTGAGCCTGAAGGTGCTGGAGCCGGCGCCGTCATTGCGGGGCGCTACGGCGACGCGTCGTGAGCCGGTCGAGCGTAAGCACACCCCTGACCAGCTGCACGGCATGGTCGAGGACATGATCACGTTGCTCGAGGCGAAGGTCCAGCCGGATCTGCGCAACGGCAAGTACCCGGACCGCAAGACCGCTCAGCGGATCTCCGAGGTCGTCCGAGCCGTCGCTCGCGAGCTCGATACCTGATCGCTCGATTCGAGCTGCCGTACACGGCTTCGAAACAAAATGCCCTGCACACCAATCGGTGTGCAGGGCATTTTCGATGTTCCGGGGATCAGGCGGTCTTGATCGACCAGATCAGTAGTCCCTGTTCGCTTCCCTCACCGACGGCGAGGTGGATTTCGACGCCGACGAGTTGCTTGACGGGATCGCTCGAAGATTCGACCGTCACTGCCAGGGCCTCGCCGGGCTCGAAGACTCGGGGTTCGCCGGTCTGGTTGCCGTCGGCATCCTCGTAGACCGCCAGCAGGGCCCACTGCGCATCGGAGACGTCCGTCGACAACGACAGCTGCAGCGGGTAGCCCGCGGGAACGTCGAGTGCGTAGATGTCGCCCACCTGGGCGCACTGGGACAGATCGATGGTGCAGAACCCGGCAGGGTTCGTCTCGATCGTCTTGCCGTGTGCGTATGCAGTGATGACCGGCAGCTTTTCGGGGTCGTCGTTGATGTTCTTGATGATCACGAAAAGAACGGAGACGTAAGCAACTAGTGCCACCACCATCAGGACACTGATCGCTGCCACGATCTTCTTTGTTCTCGAGCGCATCATCACTGCGGAGTACTTCCTTGTCCTCGGTTGGATTTACCGGTGTAAATCACTTCGGTCACTTCTTGTTCGGCCAGATCGGGTCGCTTCCCGCCGAGGCCGGGCAGGAGGCTGCTTCCTCGGTAGCTCAGGAAGGTCTGCAGAAGCCCGATCGTCAGGAACACCGATACAACAGTGAACCCGATCCAGTATTCGGTCGGAAGCAGAACCCCCAATGCGCCGCCGAGTACCCAGCTCAACTGCAGAACCGTCTCGGATCTGCCGAATCCGGACGCGATCGATTCCTCGGGCAGGTCGTGCTGGAGTGACGCGTCGAGTGAGACCTTGGCGAGTGCGCTGGCTGCGGAGGCTACGAGTGTGGCCAGCGCAGCGGTCATCAGGTTGTCCGTCAGCGCTGCGATCACCGCGATGATCCAGACCGACGCAGTGCACCGGAGCACGATCAGTGCGGGCCGGCCGAGCTTGAGGCGCGCACCCGTGGCATTTCCGGCGAAGTTTCCCAGACCGGCCGCTGCGCCGACCAGGCCGAGCATCATGGCTTGCTGGAGCGGCTCGTGATCGGTGCGTGATTTGGCGACGAACGCGATGTAGAGCGTCAGGAAGCCGGTGAGCACGCGAATGGTGCCGTTGCCCCAGAGTCCGATGATCACGGCGCGTCCGAGAGGCTGTCGGACCTTGGCCGGTTTCGCGTTCGGCTGTGGTGGGGCGCTGCCGGCGTGGTGCGCCTCGTCCGGGTGGTAGGTGATGGTCGCGGGAACCTCACCCTCGGTGACTTCGACCCACGACGGGATGCGCATGCTCAGATATGCGCCGAAGACGGTGACGGCGACGGCGAACCACAAGGCTCCGGTGGAACCGAGCGCGAGCGCGAGCGCACCCGCGACGGCGCCGGCGCCGATCGTTCCGCCGATCAACCCGAAGACCGTCAGACGCGAATTGACGCGCACCAGGTCTATTTCCGGTGGTAGGACGCGTGGTGTCACCGCACTCTTGAGTACCGAGAACGATTTACTGAGCACCATCATGCCGAGCGCGGCCGGATAGAGGATCCAGCTGTCGAAGTTGAAGACCAGGATCACTGCGAGGAGCGTCCGGATTCCGAACGACGACGCGAGTGCGATGCGGCGGCCGCGCTGCAACCGGTCGAGCATCGGACCGATGAGCGGTGCGATGACCGCGAACGGTGCGATCGTGATCAGGAGATAGAGCGCGACCTTGGTCTTGTCCTCACCCGTCGCAGCCGAGAAGAACAGCGTGTTCGCAAGGGCGACGGAGATCGCGGCGTCGGTGGCGTTGTTCGTCATCACTGCGTAGGTGAGAGCGGTCAGACCGGACTTGTCCGCGCCGTCGGCCTTCGCTGCGCGCTGGAAGGTCGCGATGCCCTTGTTCGTCAGTTCGCGGCTGCGCATCGCTGCGACGCGGGTGACGGTGAGCTTGCGAGGCATCGGGGGAGCCTTGGGGGCGTCCGCACCCGGTGCCTTCGAACCGGACGCAGAATCCGAGTCTCCCCGTGATTCGGGGATCGGGTGCAGCGGCGGCAACGGCGTGCGACGCGCAGCGGGGCGAGCCGAAGGCGGGTAGTTGTCCGGGCGGGCCGCGGGTGGGTAATTGTCGTAACCGGGGTGCACCTGTTGCCCCTCCGGCTCGTCGTGGATTCGCCGAGTTTCGGGGTCGTAGGGTTCGCGCGGTCCGGTCACCACTCAATTCTGTCCTAGTGTCGGCGCGGCTACCACGCACACCCCTGCGAGTCCTGTGTCATGTCGGACTCAGTTAACAAAACGGACTTCGAACATCTGCGGCCAATACTTGCCGGTGAGCAGGAATCGATCGGTACCGGGAATCTGCGCGATGCCGTTGAGAACGTCGACGGTGCTGGTCGATCCATCCGTGACGAGTTCTTCGCGTAGCGGCGAAGCGTCGTAGACGTTGGTGACGCGCCCGTCCGCCGGATCGATTCGGACGACGGTGTCCGTGGTCCAGACATTGGCGTAGACGAAGCCGTCTTCGGCGCATTCCAGTTCGTTCAGTTTGCCGACGGACTCCGACGCTCTGGTGACGTCGATCGTGGAGATCGACGCGAAGGTTTCGGGATCGCGAAAGGTCAACCTGGCCGAACCGTCGCTGGAGACCAGCCGATCCCCGAGTGAACAGATTCCCCATCCCTCGGTGTCGAGGGGGAACCGTCCACGTTCGCTCAGAGTGTTCTTGTCCCGGGCGATTGCGACGCCGTCCTTCCAGGTGAGTTGCCACAGTGTGTCTCCGGCGATCGTGATGCC
>Ga0153921_1000947_pt1 | contig 13817 bp, 10 predicted proteins | sample TSNJ005MetaG_FD_104691 | JGI IMG/M metagenome (GOLD analysis project Ga0153921, IMG submission 104691) | Attine ant fungus gardens microbial communities from New Jersey, USA - TSNJ005 MetaG | ecosystem: Host-associated > Fungi > Mycelium > Unclassified | place: USA: New Jersey, Brendon T. Byrne... | reverse complement strand
TTTAACCCCCTCGGGGGTTAAGTATAACAGATAAAACAAAGATAAAAATAAAGATTAAAGATAAAGATTAAGACATAATCATTTTCGATACATTAAGACATTATCATATTGGAATCATACATAGGTAACTTAAAAAAAATTGAACTTGACAAGCCAACATGCATATACTACAATATAAAGAACCTCTATGCACTGCATAACGTTCCAGAGCTTACTGATATGCTTTTGTGAACGCACAATCTACAGTACAAACTGAGCAGGCCATGAAATCGGATACGGTTTATATGGAGCCGGGCCACGATGGTGGCAGCAGATGAGTAATTACACGCATCTGTGGGACAGTAGTATGTTCCATAGGTGTATTTTTTTATACTTTTTCAGAACATAACCACTGGATTCATGAAGTACCATAGAGCTATCTTAAATACGCCACAAGGCGAAATGGAGGTAACTTTTATGACAAAAAGCAAAACAACTACAATGGGCTTAACGAATGAGGAAGCCCGAAAACTACAGGAGCAGTTTGGCAAAAATGAGTTGACTGAACAGAAAAAGGAGAGCTTTTTTTTCAAAGCATTACACATCATTTGTGAGCCAATGTTCCTACTCTTATTGGTTGCGGCAATCATCTACTTTATTTTAGGTGAACCGCGTGATGGAATCATTATGATGGTATTCGTCATCTGTATGATTGGCATTGAAGTTATTCAGGAATGGAAGACGGACAAAACTTTAAATGCTCTAAAAGACCTGTCTGCACCACATATTACTGTGATTCGCGATGGCAAAGAAACTATCATTGCCAGTGTGGATTTAGTTCCTGGAGATTTAATGATGATTGCCGAGGGCGTAAAAATCCCCGCCGATGGCGAGGTGCTCAAATGCAGTGACCTGTGCGTAGATGAATCATCCCTCACCGGCGAAGCTGAAGGCGTTTGGAAAACAACCTCCCAAAATGCAGAATCGTCCGATGACTACTGGCGCAAAGATTATTGCTATGCCGCAACGTTAGTGACGCAAGGTAGTGCTTATGTGATTGTGGATAAAATCGGTGCGTTAACTGAATACGGAAAAATTGGTGCAAATGTGGAATCTGCACCTGAGAGTCTTTCACCTCTACAAAAACAGACGGGCAACTTAGTGAAGTTGTGCGTGGGTATCGCAGCAGTGCTGTTTGCTGCTGTAGGCTTTATCACATGGTTTAATATTCCTGATCATGCCTTTGGCGAGCGTCTAATTGAAAGTATTCTTTCGGGAATTACCCTTGCCATGGCAATGATACCAGAGGAGTTTCCCGTTATTCTTACGGTATTTCTTTCTATGGGTGCATGGAGACTTGCAAAAAAACAATCTCTTGTACGTAAGTTGCCAGCGGTTGAAACATTGGGTGCAGTATCGGTGCTGTGTGTCGATAAAACTGGTACAATTACTATGAATCAAATGACGGTATGTGATACATGGGCACCGTGTGGAGATACAAACAATCTATGCCATGTTATGGGATTGGGTTGTGAAACAGATACCTATGATCCTATGGAGAAAGCAATGATTGCCCATTGCGAAAGCATCGGAATAACCAAAGAGCATCTTTTCAGTGGGGAGCTGATTTCCGAGTATTCCTTTACCAATGAACTAAAGATGATGGGGCATATCTGGCATCATGATGAAGAAGTAATTATTGCTGCAAAAGGCTCTCCTGAACGCATTTTAACCATCTGCGATCTTAGCGATACACAACGTGAGCAAGCAGAAGAAAAGATTATCGAAATGTCAAAACAGGGTTTGCGTGTTATTGCTGTTGGGGAAATGCACCCGCAGTCAGAAACTGAAATCCCACCCTCTATTATGGATTGCAGCCTTACTTTTTGTGGACTTATCGGTCTTGCTGATCCGCCAAGAGAATCTATAAAAGAAGATATCAGACATTGTACAAAGGCAGGAGTTCGCGTTGTAATGATTACAGGAGATAATGGTATGACCGCAAGCTCTATTGCGAAACAAATTGGAATGTCAAACAGCGACCATATACTAACAGGTGATGAACTGAACAATATGACCGATAAAGAACTTCGTGAGCGTGTCAAAGATGTGAGCATTTTCTCAAGGGTTATACCGGAACATAAAATGCGAATTGTTAAAGCATTTAAAGAAAATGGCGAAATTGTTGCAATGACTGGTGACGGCGTTAACGATGCCCCTGCCTTAAAGTATGCAGATATTGGAATCGCTATGGGAAAACGTGGTTCTGAGGTATCCCGTGAAGTCGCTGACTTGATTTTAATGGATGATAACTTTTCCACTATCGTGGATACGATTCAAGACGGAAGACGGATTTATGATAATATCCGCAAAGCGGTAGGGTATGTATTTACCATTCACATTCCCATTGCGTTTTCGGCACTGCTTGCACCGCTTTTAAATATAAACCCAGCAAACCTTTTACTGTTGCCCATTCATGTTGTTTTATTGGAGCTTATTATAGACCCAACATGTTCTATTGTTTTGGAACGTCAACCTGCCGAACAGGATATTATGGAGCGTAAACCACGTAATCCAAATGAAAGTATACTGTCAGCAGGCACACTTATAAAAAGTGTTTTGCAGGGATTGATGGTTTTTGCAGCCTCATTCGGCACTTATTTTATGGTTTTATCGCAGAATCCCGAAAACGCTTCTGTTGCACGCACCATGGGACTGACAATCATTATGGTTGCGAACCTTTTCTTGGTACAAGTGAATAGTTCCAATTCCAATTTTGCGATACAGTCGATGAAATATCTTATCAAAGACAAGGTGATGTGGGCTGTCAACATTGCTACAATCACAGGTTTGTTGCTTATTTTATACACACCTCTTAGCGGATTCTTAAAACTTGCACCACTCACAATAGGACAGTTTATATTAAGCTTTGGAATTGCAGCAATATCTGTGTTATGGATAGAGATTGTAAAACTTATAAAATTACTCCATTATAAAACAAAAATAAAAAGCAGCTTGTTATAAAATAAAAACAATAAAATTAAAGCAATTATATTAAAACTCGTGAGGTGATTCATAGTAAGTGCATGTCATAAGCATTTACGAGCTTGGCTCTAGTAATAGTCCTATCACAAATATAAGGAAATATGAAATAAATAAAATTTATAGTAGATGGTTTATTCAACGATAAATCATCTTTTATTTTGTATGTATCTGGGTTTGCTTCTTCAATTCAATATCTTGGATTCTCCTGTTTTTTGAAATTGGGAATTACTCTATAGTTTGACTGTTCAATGCTTTTGTTCTTACTTATATTGGAGTTTGTATGATATCTATTTTGTAATTGTTCACATAACAAAACAATGCAGAAAGTAAAAATTTTTGGGTATATACTTTTTATATCAATCACAAAATAACATATATTCAAATCATTGAAAGGTAGATGATCTATGAAAAATTCAAAGAATATACCCAATAAACTAATACATCAAACTTCCCCTTATCTATTGCAACATGCTTATAATCCAGTTGATTGGTATCCATGGGGTAAAGAAGCATTTAATAAAGCAGAGAAAGAAAACAAACCAATCTTTTTAAGTATTGGTTATAGCACATGTCATTGGTGTCACGTTATGGAACACGAAAGCTTTGAAGATGTAGAAGTTGCAGAAATATTAAATAATCATTTTGTATCAATTAAAGTTGATAAGGAAGAAAGACCAGATATTGACAGTATCTATATGAATGTTTGCCAGTCACTTACGGGTAGCGGCGGTTGGCCTTTGACAATCATTATGAGCCCAAATCAAAAACCATTTTTTGCAGGAACCTATTTTCCTAAAGAACGTCGTTATGGTCGTTTAGGATTAATTGATCTTCTCACACTTGTAAATCAAAAATGGGAAAGTGATAGAGAGGTGTTAATTCAATCTGGAAATGAGATTGTTGATTCTTTAAATCAAGAAGCATATGACAACAATAACAATGAAATACCTCATTCGCTCGTTGAAGATACTATCAGGCAATTTAAAGATTCTTTTGATAACGTTTATGGTGGTTTCGGAAATGCTCCAAAATTTCCAACACCTCATCACTTGTTATTTTTACTTAATTATTATGAAATAACCAAAGACACTGAATCTTTAAAAATGGTTGAAAAAACACTTTTACAGATGTATAAAGGTGGTATTTTCGATCATATTGGATTTGGATTTTCAAGATATTCAACTGATGCATTTTGGTTAGTCCCACATTTTGAAAAAATGCTTTATGATAATGCACTTTTAGTTATTGTTTATTTAAAAGCCTTTGAAATAACAGAAAATCGTTTATATAAAACAATTGCTGAAAAAACAATGACTTATATTTTTAGGGAGCTTACAAGCGAGGAAGGAGTATTCTATTGTGCTCAAGATGCTGATAGCGACAACATTGAAGGTAAATACTATGCATTGACACCAAATGAAATTATTTCATTGTTGGGAGAAAATGATGGCATCTATTTTAATCATTATTTTAACATTACAGAAAATGGGAATTTTGAGGGCAAAAACATACCAAATCTAATGCATCGTTCCTCTTTTGAAGATAAAATAGAAAAATTATTACCTATTGTATATGAATATCGAAAATCTAGAGAAAAATTACATAAAGATGATAAAATATTAACTTCATGGAATGGACTAATGATTGTTGCTTTAGCTTATGCCTTTAAAATTTTAAAAGATGAGAACTATCGAAAACAAGCAGAGAAAGCAATATTGTTTATTGACAACCAATTATCAAACGATAATACGCTTTTTGTTAGTTATCGAAATGGTAATGTCTCAGGCAATGCTTTTTTAGATGATTATGCTATTTATATTTATGCAATGATTACTATGTACGAGGTGACACTTACACAAAGTTATCTTCAAAGAGCCAAAAACTTAACAGATAAGGTACTTGCCGATTTCTATGATGATCAAAATGGTGGCTTCTTTCTTTATGGTAAAGAAAATGAACAACTTATATTAAAACCAAAAGAGACCTATGATGGTGCTATACCTTCTGGAAATTCTATCATGTCTTATAATCTTTTGTTGCTTTCTAGATTAACGAAAGATTCAAGTGTAAGAGATGTAACACAAAAGCAACTACGCTTTATGATGCAAAAAGCAAAACATTATCCAATAGGATATAGTTTCTTTATGTATACACTACTTTTATATCAACATCCAACAAAAGAAATTGTATGTGTCCTTAAAAATAAAGCTGACTTAAATGAAATCAAATTTCCACTTAAAGCAAGTATCATTATTAAAGAAAAAGAAACAACAGAATACCCACTTAAAAACAACCAAACTACTTTTTATATTTGTGAGAATAACCATTGTTTACCACCTACAAATCAGCTATAAATGATCCTGTCTAACTAGAATAGTTCTAATAGTTTTCTTTATTATTCTTTTGTTTTGTCACTACTATCTTTCCTCAATTAAAGAACAGATGACATCCTTCTCATATGGCGGTATGAAGAGCTCATATTCTTCTTTCTGTGACTCAATAGAAAGAGCATAATACGGTTTAAAAAGAATAAAACCAATATTGTTGCTAGTTATATTGTATTTTTTGTACTCGCCTTTATTGTAGGGTATTTCTTTGTTCCAATCTGGGACATTTATTCTCTTGTTTATCTTTTTAATACCTTTGATACAATCAAGCGGAATAACCCACTCTTGTTCAATGTCTACTATATATAAAGCTCCTTCTTTGACATATACCTTAGATACAAAATTAACATACGTCTGATACCCTTTCACATTAACAGTTTTCATCTTTCCTTTTTTGAATTTATAAAAGAAAGTCAGAATATCTACTTCTTTCGCATCTGTTGGAATATCAAACACTTCCCATGCATTGCTTAATACTTCTTTAGCGTAGTTCACATTTCTAATAAACTCATCACTATTTTCTACATTTTTTATTTTACTCTTACTCAGAAAATGCAAAACAATCCAAATAAATGCGGATATTGCTATTAAATAAAATAGATATGGTGCATTTTCGTATGCCTGACGAATCGGAACATCCATCAGTCCATTGGCAACACCCACTACTAAAAAACAAGATAAAAATCCAGTTAGCAACTTAATTATCCGTATCCATATTGGTAACTCTGCTTTATTTTGTAAACTTTCACTATTTTCAAGACATTTTTCAATAGATTCTGCCATTTCTGTAGGTAATGTTTTTCCTACAAATACTTGTCCATCAACAGTTAAATTATCCTTATCATCGGTTATATTAACTCCAAATACGTACTTCATTGAATCATCCTTTTCCATTATATTTTTTAGTTTACCTCTATCTCTTTTCAAGCAGTTCTTTTTTTAAATAGATTATGAATTTAACGCATAAAGTATACATTAAATTAGAAAGCAAAAGTAAACTTCTAATTAAAATTAAGTAATAAAAACTATTGAGAAAATGAATACCATAACTAAGAAAAAGCAAGCTTTCAGTAAAGCTTGCTATAAATTTTCAACTAATAATTATTATTTCCCTAATTTTTCATAAAGATCAATAAATTCTTGCGCCAAATCAATAACTACTAAAGAAGTCATTAAATGATCTTGTGCATGAACCATTAATAAGTTTAAAGGAGCTTTTTCTCCTCTAATTTCAGCTTGGATTAATTCTGTTTGAGAATGATGCGCTAAATTAACTGTTTCTTTAGCATTTTGTAAAGATTCATTCGCTTTTTCTAAATCACCAGCTTTAGCATATTGAATTGCTTCAATTGCTGAGCTTCTAGCACTACCACTATTTACAATAAGATTAATTACAACTTGTTCTTCTTCGTTCATTTTACATCTTCCTTTCTTATACGAAAACTTCTATATTAAAAGATAACACTCTTTTAACCAAATTAATTAATTATCTATTTATTATGATAAAGTTCGATTGCTTGTGAAACAATTGCGTTTCCATCCATCATTCCATATTTAACTGTATCAATCACTTCAACAGGTATATTTAATGGACTACATATTTCTTTAATTTCATCTAATTTATAACGTACTTGTGGTCCCAATAATACCACATCTGCAGTTGTAATATTATTATTTACATCAGTCTCAGGTATGGCAATAACCTCAATTTTTATATCACTATTTCTAGCTGCTTCTTTCATTTTAGCAACTAGCATGGTAGTAGACATTCCTGCAGCACACACTACAATAATTTTCATAATTTACCTCCTATTAAAACGAGTTTTATTTGCTACACTAATTGTAACGAAATTCATTTTGTTTGTCAATATGAATACCAGTAAGCACTTTAAGTTTTATATGACAATAAATCACCTCTTATTATTAAAGCTGAGTTGTTAATACAATAAAAAATAAATGTGATATATTTACTTAATAGATATGAAATGATGTCATAGCCTTTCTTGTATTTTTTAATTTGTTACTATTCTCAGCAATATAAGAAAGAGATTATATGTAAACTATCTATTTATTATTTATTAAAAAAACTGTAATTCGTACGAATTACAGTTTAGCTGATACTTAGATAATCTATAAAGTTATTTCTATTCAGCTTCGTTAGACGCATTAACCTTATTATTAATCATAACAAATGGTGCCCACCAAATTGTTAAGAGTACTAACTCGATTGCATTCCAGATTGCCGCAAAGAATTGTCCACCTGTAGATAAGAATCCAATAAGAATTGGTGGTGTAACCCATGGCGCTCCAACAACGCATCGTCCTAAAATACCCATATCCATTAAAACCCAAGATAATACACCAAGAATAACTGGTCCAAGAATAAATGGAATCATGTATACTGGGTTTAATACGATTGGAATACCGAAAGTCATAGATTCATTAATTTCAAATATTCCAGGAGCTACTGATAATTTTGCAATTGTTCTTTCTGCTTTTGATTTTGAGAAAATGAAGATTGCGATAATAAATCCTAATGTTGCCCCAGAACCTCCTAAGAATGCATAAGCTGCTTGCATACCTGGGAAGTTATGTTTTGGTGTTTCATGAGCATCATATGCTGCTGTATTTTCTAATTGTAATATAGTTGTTGGTGCACTAATAAGAGATCCAACAACATTAGCACCATGGATACCGAATGTCCATAATAAACCAATCATAAGGAATGCAATAATCATTGTCCAGATACTTCCTAAAGCATCAGAGATTGGTGCACCCACAAATTTATTGATAATAACCCAAATGTTACTTCCTGATAAAATTTCAATATATTTACCAACTGCTACTACTAAGAAAATAGTAATCATGGCAGGTAGTAAAGATGAGAAAGATGCTGCTACTGCTGGTGGTACACCATCAGGTAACGTAATCTTTAATTTATCATTATTTGATAATCTTGGGAATATTTCCCCAACAATTAAAGCTAAGATCATTGCTACGAATAAACCTTGAGCTCCTAATTTACTAGCGTCTACTCCTCCAGCACTTGCTGACTTAATTCCAGCCGCTGTTAAATCAGTAATAGCTTTACCGTCTAAGTCTGTTAAAGATACAGTTGGAGCAGGTGATAATCCAAAATAACAAGCTAATGTTACAACTGAAGTTGCAACAGGAACTCTTGCTCCATTTGATTGTGCCATGTGTAAAGCGATACATACCATTGCAGTAATTGCAATCATGTCTAATGAACCTCTACCTACAGCCCCAAACACTTCTCTTAAATGTGTATTTGTTAAAAAGTCGTTATACCCTTTATAAATGCTAGGTATGTCTAATCCATCTGGGTTAAACACTTGATGGAAGTTATTCAATAATACTGCTAACGCCCCAGCAATTGAAAGAGGCATAATTACAATAAATCCATCTCTAATTGCAGATAGATGTTTTTGTGATCCGATAGCAGCAGCTAAAGGCACAAATTTTTCTTCTAAAAATTTCATAGTTTCCTCCCCTTATTTAATTGTTACTATTCATAGTTTCTAAAATAACCAGTATCAGCGAAATGTTATTTTAAACTATGGTCTTCACCATGAACTATGTTCAAATGCTAAATATTAATTATTTAACATCCCGTGTTAAGCTAGATTTTCACCTAAGCCTATCAACACAAATATTGTACCGCTTTCATAACAAAAAGTCAACATAAAGTAAGCGATATCATAGAAATAATTCATATTTAGTTCACATTTAATCTTTTTAATAGCTTGCAGTTATATATTGTGATGTTATTTTATACTATCTGTTAACGCAATAATTAGCTTTGCTATTTTAAGTTCATAAACAAATAATCCTATATGATTAAAATTCCTATTATAATACTATTCTTTTAATTAGGAAAATATGCATTAAAAAAGCAACATTTGATGATGTTACTTTTATTAATTTTATAAAATTTTAAAATTATTCAATAATTTCTGAAACGTTCCCTGCACCAACAGTTCTTCCACCTTCACGAATTGAGAATTTAGTTCCATTTTCAATTGCGATTGGGTTAATTAGTTCAACAATAAGTTCAACATTATCTCCTGGCATAACCATTTCTACACCATCTTGTAATTCAATAACACCAGTAATATCAGTTGTTCTAAAATAAAACTGTGGTCTATAGTTTGCAAAGAATGGAGTATGACGTCCACCTTCATCTTTCGATAAGATATAAACTTGACATTTGAATTTTTGGTGTGGATTAACTGAACCAGGTTTAGCTAATACTTGCCCACGTTGAATTTCTTCACGGTTAATTCCACGTAATAAAACTCCTACGTTATCTCCTGCAACTGCGAAGTCTAATAATTTACGGAACATTTCGATTCCTGTAGCAACTGTTGTTCTAGTTTCAGTAATACCAACAATTTCGATTGGTTCATTTAATTTTAACATACCACGTTCTACACGCCCAGTAGCAACAGTTCCACGTCCAGTAATAGTAAATACATCCTCTACTGGCATTAAGAATGGTTTGTCTGTATCACGAGTTGGAGTTGGAATATAAGTATCTACAGCATCCATTAATTCATCGATTGCAGGAATCCATTTTGCATCTCCCTCTAGTGCTTTTAAAGCAGAACCACGAATAACTGGAGTATCATCTCCTGGGAATTCATATTCATCTAATAATTCGCGAACTTCCATATCTACCAAGTCTAATAATTCTTCATCATCTACCATATCGCATTTATTTAAAAATACTACGATATATGGTACACCAACTTGACGAGATAATAAGATATGTTCTCTAGTTTGTGGCATTGGTCCATCAGTAGCAGCAACTACTAAGATAGCTCCATCCATTTGAGCTGCTCCTGTAATCATGTTTTTGATGTAGTCAGCATGACCTGGACAGTCAACATGTGCATAGTGACGAGTTTCAGTTTCATACTCAACATGAGATGTATTGATTGTTATTCCACGTGCTTTTTCTTCTGGAGCGTTATCAATTGCATTATAATCCATTGCTTTTGCTCCACCTTTTTTCGCTAATACTGTTGTAATAGCAGCTGTTAAAGTAGTTTTACCATGGTCAACGTGACCAATAGTACCAATATTTACGTGAGCTTTCCCACGATTAAATTTTTCCTTAGCCATTTTTTGGTTTTCCTCCTAAATATTTTATTTATTTCACTTCTATTTTAAATTAAATAGTTAACAAAATCAACACTATTGTTAATTATCCAAGACTATTTTGCACCGCTCTTCTTAACAACTTCTTCTGCAATACTCTTAGGTAGTTCCTCATAGTGATCAAACTGCATTGTATAATTTCCACGTCCTTGAGTAAATGAACGTAAATCCGTTGCATATCCAAACATATTTGATAATGGTACCATAGACTGAACTTCTACTGCGTTACCACGATCTTCTTGTCCTTCAATACGACCACGCCTACTAGATACATCACCCATAACGCTTCCCATATACTCGCTTGGTGCAGTTATATCTACTGACATAATTGGTTCTAGGATAACAGCTCCACATTTTTTAGCAGCATCTTTTAATGCCATGCTAGCTGCGATCTTATATGCCATTTCTGATGAATCGACATCATGATATGATCCATCAAATAAAGTTGCTTTGATATCTAATACTGGATATCCTGCAATCATACCAGTTTGTAATGCATCTTCAAGTCCAACTTTAATTGGATTAATATATTCTCTTGGAATACTTCCTCCTACGATAGCATCAACAAACTCAAATCCTTTTCCAGGGTTTGGTTCAAATCGAATCATAACATGACCATATTGACCACGACCACCTGATTGGCGAATATACTTACCTTCACATTCTGCCGCTTTTTTGATTGTTTCTCTATAGGCAACTTGTGGAGCTCCCACATTCGCTTCTACTTTAAATTCTCTTTTTAATCTATCAACAATTACATCTAAGTGTAACTCACCCATACCAGCAATAATAGTATCTCCAGTTTCGTCATCTGTATATGTTTTAAATGTTGGATCTTCTTCTGCTAATTTACCTAATGCAAATCCTAATTTATCTTGGTCTTGTTTCGTTTTAGGTTCGATAGCAACGTTGATAACTGGTTCTGGGAATTCCATTGACTCTAAAATAACAAATGACTTTTCATCACAAAGCGTATCTCCAGTCGTTGTATTTTTTAATCCAACTGCTGCTGCAATATCTCCAGAATATACTTCATCAATTTCCTCACGTTTATTCGCATGCATTTGAAGTATACGACCTAATCTTTCTTTGTTATCTTTTGTAGAGTTTAAAACATAAGACCCTGATTTTATTTTACCAGAATAAACTCTAAAGAATGTAAGCTTTCCTACGAATGGGTCAGTCATAACCTTGAATGCTAATGCTGAAAAAGGTTCATTGTCATCAGAATGACGTTCAACTTCCTCACCTTTCGCATTCGTACCTTTAATTGATTCAATATCAGTAGGAGCAGGTAAGTAATCAATAACTGCATCCAGCATTAGTTGAACACCTTTGTTTTTATAAGCAGAACCACATAATACTGGGAATAATTCAACTGCTAATGTTCCTTTACGAATCGCTGCTTTCAACTCTTCTTCAGTAACTTCTTCTTCTTCTAATACCTTCATCATTAAATCATCATCAAAGTTCGCTACCGTATCTAATAAGATAGCACGATACGTTTCTGCTTGATCTTTATAATCTTCAGGGATATCAATAACTTCTATCTCTTCCCCTTTATCATCTTTGTAAATCGTTGCTTTCATTGCCACTAAATCAATTACTCCAATGAAATTATTTTCAGCACCAATGGGTAACTGAATAGCAACTGCATTAGCACCTAATCTTTTATCTAAAGATTCAAGTGACATAATAAAATCTGCCCCAGTTGCATCCATTTTATTGCAGAATACAATTCTAGGAACCTTATACGTAGTTGCTTGACGCCATACTGTTTCAGTTTGAGGTTCAACCCCAGCTTTAGCATCTAAAACAGTGACTGCTCCATCTAATACACGTAGTGAACGTTCAACTTCAACCGTAAAGTCTACGTGCCCTGGAGTGTCAATGATATTAACTCTATGTCCCTTCCATTGTGCAGTAGTAGCAGCAGAAGTTATAGTAATACCACGCTCTTGCTCTTGTACCATCCAGTCCATTTGTGAAGCACCTTCATGTGTTTCACCAATTTTATGAATTTTACCAGTGTAATATAGAACACGTTCAGTTGTTGTTGTCTTACCAGCATCAATATGAGCCATGATTCCAATATTACGGGTGTTTTCTAATGAAAATTGTCGAGCCATTTGGTAAATTTCTCCCTTCTAAAATAATTAATTAAAAACGGAAGTGAGCAAATGCTTTGTTTGCTTCTGCCATTTTATGAGTATCTTCTTTCTTCTTTACAGACGCACCTGTACCGTTAGATGCATCAATTATTTCGTTTGCTAAACGATCTACCATAGTATATTCATTTCTTAAACGAGAATAATTAACTAACCATCGCAAACCTAACGTAACTCTTCTTTCTGGTGTAACTTCAATTGGTACTTGATAGTTAGCTCCACCAATACGTCTTGCTTTCAGTTCTAATACAGGCATAATATTGTTAATTGCTTGATCAAATACCTCCATTGCTGGACGTCCAGCTTTTTCTTCAATTTTCTTGAAGGCTTCATATAAAGTTGTTTGAGCAACTCCTTTTTTACCATCAAGCATAATATTATTAATTAATCTTGTAACTAATTTAGAATTGTACACTGGATCTGGTAATACTTCTCTTTTTTCAACGGGTCCTTTTCTAGGCATCCTTGTATCCTCCTTCCAAACATCTTTTTATTTTTTATTTTGGTCTCTTTGTCCCATATAATGAACGTCCTTGCTTACGATCTTTAACTCCCGCACAATCCATAGTTCCACGAATAATATGGTAACGTACCCCTGGTAAGTCCTTAACACGACCACCACGAATTAATACAACGCTATGTTCTTGTAAATTATGTCCGATTCCTGGGATATAAGCTGTTACTTCCATTCCATTTGATAAACGAACACGGGCATATTTACGTAACGCCGAGTTTGGTTTTTTAGGTGTCATAGTAGCAACACGTGTACAAACTCCTCTTTTTTGAGGCGAACTATCTTTCGTCGTTCTCTTAAGTAAACTGTTGTATCCTCTATTTAAAGCTGGTGATTTAGATTTTGTTACTTTATCACTGCGTCCTTTTCTTACTAATTGGTTAATAGTTGTCATTTCATTTCTCCTTTCTTTGAATTTCAACCCACAATACCGGGTGTTTTATTTTTTATAATAAATATTATTCTCTAATTGATGAGAACCTTTTATATTATACAGATTATAATGCCCAAAGTCAATATAAATATTCAAAACATGTTGAAATA
>Ga0153921_1000943_pt1 | contig 13878 bp, 8 predicted proteins | sample TSNJ005MetaG_FD_104691 | JGI IMG/M metagenome (GOLD analysis project Ga0153921, IMG submission 104691) | Attine ant fungus gardens microbial communities from New Jersey, USA - TSNJ005 MetaG | ecosystem: Host-associated > Fungi > Mycelium > Unclassified | place: USA: New Jersey, Brendon T. Byrne... | reverse complement strand
TTAGAAGGAGACCGTTATTTTTACGTAAATCCGCTGGAGGTCTGGCCTGATATATGTATGGAGCATACTTCTCGCGCTCATGTTAAGCCCGTGCGTCAAAAGTGGTTTGATGTGGCTTGTTGTCCTACCAATATCGCGAGAACATTTACATCCTTTGGTAGCTATATTTACTCAGCCGGTGATGATGAATTGTTTGTTAACTTATTTGTGCAAAATACTGCAACCATTCAAATGAACGACAAGCAAGTGAAGATAAATCTTAAAACCGACTATCCACGCAGCGGAAATATTTCTCTTGTCGTGGAGGGAGGGGGAGCCGAATTTGCGCTGTATATACGGATTCCGGCTTTTGCGGAGAATTTTTGCGTATGCATTGACGGAGAGAATGACATAGGAACGGCTGAAAATGGATATTACCGCATATATCGTCAATGGAATAACGAACAGATTGGCGTGAGCTTTTTAATCAGGCCGAGACTTGTATACTCAAATCCTCTTGTACGGGCTAATGTTGGCAAGGTGGCGCTTATACGCGGGCCGGAGGTATATTGTTTTGAGGAGGCTGATAATAGAGACGATTTAGCCGCGATATATTTGGATCCCAATACGGAATTAATGGAAATCTGGGACGACAGTCTCCTTGGCGGGACCATGTGCATATGCTGTCAAGGTTACCGATTGTCACCTTGGAGCACTGATAAGGCTTTTGATATAGCGCAGTCATACCAAAAACAACCGGTATCTCTTACCGCGATTCCGTATGGCTCTTGGAACAACAGGAGTCCGGGAGAAATGATTGTCTGGGTGCACAGCACCATATAATTTTTGTAAACTCGAAGTATTAATTTTAGCGCTCATTAAGTGTAAAAGAAGGGAAGGTAATTATGAAAAATCACAAGCGTATATGGTCATTAGTGCTGACAATTATGTTGGCAACCGGTATTTTGGCTGGGTGCGGCTCAGATTCACCCACAGGAAGCTCGACAGCTTCTTCCGGCGAAGCGTCTTCGGAATCAGGAGAACGTGTAACCATTACATATTCTCAGTGGGGTAATGACACCGAAACCGCCGCTACAAAAGCCGTTGCTGAAAAGTTTAACGCCTCTCAAGACAGAATTACCGTTGAGATCATGCAAATCGACCATGAGAGCTATATTTCAAAGCTTAATACTATGGCTACCGCGAATGAATTGCCTGATACCGGAATTATGAGCGAAGCGGGCGTTTTGACTTTCGCTACCAACGGCATGCTGTATGATATATCCCAAATGTACGACTCGGACGAATCAAAGCCCTTGGATAGCATAACGTTTAAGTATGACGGAACGCCTGTGGCATATTCGGCGGCCAACGAGATTTTAGCTATTTGGTATAATATTGATTTGCTTAACGAGGTTTGCGCTCAGCAGGGTCTTAATGTGACGGAATTCACGCCTCCAGCTGATGCTGGCGGCGCGTGGGACTGGGACACATTCGTAAACATCGCTAAAACGCTGACCTTGGATGTAAACGGAAAAAATGCCAACGATCCTGATTTTGATAAAAACAACATTGTTACTTATGGCTGCAGTATCAATACCTTGCCCTGGCAGTTGGAAGTGTGGCCGCTATCAAACGGCGGCGGTTTTTATTCCGCCGACGGCAGCGAGATGACGGTTAATTCTCCTGAAACAGCCGATGCCCTGCAGAGAATTGCCGATTTGTATCTGGTACATAACTGCTCTCCTCAGCCAAGCTCTACCACAATAGCGCTGAGCACCTCCTTAGGCAGCGAAAAAATTGTGATGGCTACCGACGGCGCTTGGAACGTGGGTACGTATCTGGGTCCGGATGCTAATTTTGAATACGGCGTTGGCGTACTTCCTTATATGAAGGAAAAGGTTACCATATGTACCGGCGGGCCAAACGTAGTTTTTGCAACGACGAAACACCCTGAGGAAGCTATGGAGTGGTTGAAGTGGTACGCTCAGGAAGAAAATTCCTGGGATTTAATAGAGGCGGGCACTTGGATGCCAATTTTGGAGTCTTGGTATACAGAAGATGAAAAAATCAACAAATGGATAGATAACCCTTATTTCCCGGAACATGACATGTACAAGAGCGCTGTTGTTGATTATGCCAGAGAATATTCCAAATCTACTTCATGGTATTACGTTAACGCGACAGATGTATTCAACAGCGTGCTGGATACGGCCATGTCATTTGCCTGGACAGGTGACATGACCGTTCAGGAGGCTCTTGACAAATATATTCCTGAGTTTGAAGACGCCTATAACAGCGGCAAATAAACTGATTAATATGCGCAATTCTTTCATAAGGAGTGCTCGCTATGATTGATCTTCCGAAAACCAATACTGAATCGATAATAAAAAAGAAAAGATATAGAAATAAAGAGTCCTTGACAGCGTTTCTTTGTCTTATTCCGGTTTTTATGGGACTCTCCATTATTAGCTATATTCCAACGATTGCTGTATTTGTATTAAGCATGTTTGATTGGAATGGCTTGACAGCTCCTAAGTTCGTTGCTTTAGATAATTTTGTGCGTATCTTTAGCAGAGATATGTATTTTTATGATTCCGTGCGCGTTACAATAGTATACGCTTTTATTGCCGTAGCAGGTTCGTTGTTGTACTCTCTTATTATCGCGTTGTTTTTAAATCGTAAAATTCCGGCTCGTCCGTTCTGGCGCGCGATTTTTTTTATCCCTTATATGCTTCCGGCCGCCGGCGTGTTCACTGCTTGGCGTTGGCTATATGAGGTGAATTACGGACTGTTTAATTACGCGTTTCGCATTCTGGGTCTTCCCCCTCAACAGTTTGTGCAAAGCCCTGCTCAGGTGCTTCCTTCTCTTGCTTTAATTGCTGTTTGGTGCAGCGGCAACCTAATCGTCATTTTTGTGGCGTCTTTGCAAAATGTCGCAAGAGTATATATGGAAGCCGCGGAAATTGACGGGGCCAATGCCTGGCAGCGGTTTTGGAATGTTACTATCCCATGCATTTCGCCAATTATTTTTTACAACATGTTAATGGCGCTTATATCAAACCTGCAGGTAATTACCCCTGCTCTGGCTATGACAAACGGCGGCCCCCAAAACGGTTCCATGTTTATGTCTTATATAATTTACATGTATGGCTTCCAGAAAAACAGACTGGGCTATGCCAGTGCCTATGCGGTAATATTCTTTATGATAGTAGGAATTTTTACCGCAATCCTTTTTAAAACATTTGGTTCACAATTTTTTGGCGGAGGTGAGAAGAAATGACAAGCAAAGCATATCATTCAGGCGGCGGAGCATTCGCAAGCAGAAAACGAACCGAACGTATCGCCAATACGGCAACTGTCGCAATAATCGCTATTCTTGCTGCTATGGCTATTCTGCCGATATATTGGGTTTTCCGGTCCTCAGTTATCAGTAACAGCGAGCTTTACGCTTATCCGCCTTCATTTTTACCGAAGGAATGGCTATGGTCAAACTATTTACGCACACTGGAAAGCTTTGAGTTCTGGACATATTTTAAAAACACTTTTTCCATTATTATCCCTGCGGTTACAGCGGGAACAATTACTGGAATATTCAGCGCCTACGCGTTTGCGCGGTTGAACTTTAAAGGAAAAAGACTGATTTTTACTCTTTGCGTTGGTACAATTTTGCTGCCGGGTATGGTCACGCTTATCCCTCTCTATGTCTTCTGGACCCGCGGCCTGCATCTTGGCGGTACATACTGGCCCATGATCCTGCCATTCTTCACAGGCGGAGGCTTTTTTAACATTTTTCTTTTAAAGCAGTTTATGGAAACGGTGCCTATTGAGATTGATGAGGCTGCCGAAATCGATGGAGCGTCACGTATGCGTATTCTGTGGTTCATGATTGTGCCGTCCATTAAGCCCGCTATCATAGTGGTGATCATGCTGCTGTTCATCCAATTGTGGAATGACTTGCTCCAGCAAATGATCTACATCAACAGCATGGCCAAATTTACCTTTGCAATCGGTCTAACGACTTTCACAGGAGCTTTTGGAACTAAATGGAATTATGCTATGGCGGCAACATGTCTTACTATGCTTCCCGGCATTGTGATTTATCTGTTAGGGCAACGCAGCTTTGTGGAAGGCATTACTCTGACCGGTATGAAAAATTAAGGAGCTGTCCGAGTTATTTTCAGACAGTTCCTAATACGAGGAAAAAATTAGCCTCCTCTGTCGCCAAATTGGCTCGTCGTCGGTAAATGTTTTCACCGTTCGGTTTAGAAGGGAGTTATCAATTATGAGGTTTTGTCAAAAAGCGTTGGCAATAGTAATGGCTGTAATGATGATATTATCCTGCTATCCATCAGTATCCACTGTTTTGGCGGACGAAATTGTTTATGAATCTTCTGATTCTACAGTTAGTGAGGACAATGATATATTGCCGGAGGAAAATATCGAAGCCGGTGATATAGTATTGCCGGACGAAAACATCGAAAAGGATGATACGGCTTCATTAGATGACATGGCGTCAGGGAATGACGTTTTCCTGCTAAGGAGTCCGTCAACATCCACATCAGGACTGGTTGTGCGTTATGAATTTGACGATGTGAACGGTAAAATAATTAAGGATTCTTCGGACAATGGGCATGACGCCGCTATTTCAGGTGATATTGTATCAAACCCATATCTGGAGGGGAAATACAATAAGGGCATACAGTTTCCTAACACAGCAACTAATAACTATATCAGCATGGGAGCAAGCAGAGATTACCAGCCTGCTGACATAACTGTGGCGTTTTGGGCAAAAAGAACGGGTACAGTAAGCGGCGAGCAGATTATGGCTTGGAGCAAAGGTGATTGGGCTGCAAGCGGTTGGTTTATGAATTCAAATTCCGGTGCTCCTATAGGGTTTTCTGTAAATAGCGGAAACCATTTTAACACCAGCACCGGCTCCGTAAATTCAGAATATTCCAATGGCTCATCAATTACTGTGAGCAGAAACACCTTTTTCCCATCTAATGAATGGGTACATGTGGCGGTCACCTTTAATTCAACAACAGGCGATGGAAAAATATACCGTAACGGACAACTTTTAACTTCCCAAACGAATTCCGGATGGACAATTTCCTCAAATACGGCGGAAATGATATTGCTGAAAAATTATTATGGAGCCTTAAACAGCGGGTTTGCAATGGATGAATTCCGGATATATGAAACAGACTTATCGGAAGAAGACATTTACGCGATAGCAAATGATGCGCCGGATATTATTGAATATGTAAATGTTACTTTAGACGCGAACGGCGGCGCGTTTAACAGCGGAAGCACATTGGAGGTTCCCGTTATAAAGGGCGGAGCCATAGGAGATAATTTATCATTTAAATCCACATATTCGGGATACAAACAGACAGGGTGGAAATACGAGGATGAGACGCCTGTATCCGAAACAGATGTAATAACTGAAGGCGTTACGATTTTCGCTGTATGGGAGGAGGCGTTCTATCCTAATATATCCAATGATTATTTCAATATTAAAATTGGAGAATTTGGCCAAATTGATACTATTGAGATAGTGGGAGACTTGTATCCGACAAACTATGTCATGAATCAGACGAATTCACCTAATCAAAACACTGACGATCACCAGTGGACGGGCGAGCTGATGTTTGCTTACAAGAAAGAAGGGGAAACGGCTTGGTCGGAGGTAACCACCAGTGAATCGGCTGATGTAAGGGAGATTACGTCAACTGAATTGGACACTGCCGAAGGTAATGCTATTACAGTCACCTATGCCGATTCGGAAGCTGTCGGCGGCATAAAGGGTTTTTCTGTAGAAGAAACGTATAGCTTGGTTGGAGACTGTTTTAAGTGGGAGATTACCGTAAATAACACATCTGAGGACACGATTGAAATTGGAGATATAGGTCTTCCTCTGCCCTTTAATGAATTTTGGACATCCGGTGATGAAATATATGAAACCCGCGCGGTTGACCATTCGTTTACAGGGAAGGATTCTTCCTATATCTACATTACAAGGCCAAGCGGCAAAGGCGCTTTTCTGCTGATGGTTCCCGATGCAAGTACCGGCGCCGGCTTTGAATACCAAGATCATTGGGTAACGTCGGAAAGAGGCAATACAAACTGGGCCCAGGACCAAGGCAGCTGGCAAAACGGATTGAATGTATTCTACATCCATTCTGAAAATATTAAGAAAACAGGCCGCGGCTATTTGGAAAATACCACTCTTACTCTGGCTAAGGGCGAATCAAAAACATATTCATTTAAATTTTATGGCGCGGAAGATTACGATGATATGAGCGACAAATTATACGAGAATAATATTTTGGATGTAACGGCCGTACCCGGCATGATAATTCCACAGGATGTGACCGCCCTCGTCGATATTCATACGCAGGCGGATATTACCGGAATTGAAATACAGTGCCTGCATGAGCATAATCCTTACGCGAATCATAATTATTCTGTCAGCAACTTGCCGGAATGTGTGAAGAACAGCTCTAATACATACATGCGCTACAAGGAAACTAAGGTGTTGGGGGATGGTGACCACCATATTTATGAAATTAAAATGGGGGACCTGGGACATCATACGGTATATGTGAATTATAAAGTGGATAACGAAGACAAGCAGACGGCTTTGCAATTTTACTCTATTGAGCCTATTGGCGACGCGTTGGATCTGCATAGCGAGTTTATGCTGAAAACCCAATGGGACGCTCCCGATGATTACTGGGATAAAGTATTTGACGACTGGATGATGGATACTAAGTCTAAAAGAGGAGCATTCGGCGCATACTGGGATTGGGGCGACGATTGGGGCCTGGTTCACGGCACCTATCTGGCGGAGCATAATGTAAACGTTCCGGATGCCGGCCAGATACAGGCTCTCGATGAATATCTTGACGTAGCTGTCTGGAATGGACTTATGAAGTATACTCAGGATAGTTACAAGGTAAATAACTTTTTGGAGGATCCGGCAACCGGATTAACACAATTCACCTATCGCGGCTATGCGTATCCGCACATTTACAATACGTACTTCGCTATGTATAGAATAGCTAAGCTTTATCCGGAAATGATAGAATATACTTTAACAAAAGAAGAATATCTGTTGCGTACATACAATATTATGAAGGCCCTCTATGGTTCCGGGGTTTCATATAACTGGAGCACTGGCCTGATGGGCGAGAGCACCACGCCGGATATAATAGCGGCGCTAAAGGAAGAAGGCTTCAGTAGTGAAGCCGGGGAAATAGAGAGCATAATGAACAGGAAATACAGCAACTTTAAAGCGCAGAAATATCCTTACGGCTCTGAGTATTCTTATGACAACACAGGTGAGGAAGCAGCCTATGTGCTGGGTAAAATGTATGACGACAAAGATATGATGGAAGCGGTTTACTATAAGACCTTAGCTTGCAGAGGCTTGCAGCCGGTATGGTATTACTACGCGAACCCTGTAACCAACTGCGGTGAAAACTGGTGGCAGTTCCAATATACCATGGCTCTGGCTGGCATTGGCCTGGACGACTGGATAAGGCTGCGGGACAACGGTATGACGGATGACGAAAGAGCTGTGGCGGCACGGGTAAACTACGCTGCTAAAGTTGGGATGATCAGTCTTATTAATTCCGGCCAAATTGACTCCGATCCTGCAAATATTGGCACTGTAGCATGGACATATCAGGCGGAAATAGGGAATCAGGGAGGCAAGGGCACCGGAGGCGGCAGCTTGCATAACGGCTGGCGGCAAATGTCCGGCGAGGCCGACTTAGGGGTTTACGGCGCAATCAGGTATTTAAGCTCCGATGTAGCCATCGACCCTGTATTTGGGCTCTATGGATACGGTTGTGACGTAACAGACCTGGGAGAGGCTTATAAAGTTATTCCGAAGGATGGCTTGTCTAAAAAAGTTAATTTGATTAACGAAAAGATTTATTTGGAGCTTGAAAGAGATCAGATTATGGAAGTAAAAATCAATAAGGATGGTACCGGCGCGGCACTGCTGCTTAAAAACCAGGCGGAAACGGCTCATACGACTAAATTGACGCTTACAGGGCTTAAAGACGGCAAGTACGGCATATATATCGGCGGCGAATTAGCAGGCGCGTTCGAGAGCGAAGCAAATCAACCGGCGGTTGCGAATATTCCTGTGACGGAGGCGGCTTCCAGCGAGGTAGTAATTAAAAAGACCGGCAATCCGGATGACTCAGATTCCGACTCCGACTCCGATTCGGACTCTGATTCGGATTCCGATAGCGGCGGCGGATCTTCAAGTAATACCAACACAAGCTTAACTGGTGGGGATAAGATAACCGAAAAAGAATCATCCGCTATCATACAGGCCGCTATTGGCAAAGCTAAAGAGCCAGTAATCGTAATTGATAAAAAATTAATCGGCGCGGCTTTATCGGGTAGAGATTTGACGGCCAATATGGAAGCCGGTAATGAGCTCCATATTGTCAATGGCAAGGTTAAATTATCGCTTACCCCACGGCTGATCGAAATGCTGGGTATAAGCGAAGATTCAAAGCTTGAGCTGATTTTGACGCCGCAGACAAAGGAAGTGTCTGCAACAGCGGTTGATGATTTGATAAAATTAAATTCGGTGAATAAAGAATTGGTAAAAACCATATTCAGCATAGGAATTACTAAAAATGGCAAAAAAATTGAAAAAGTCGATTCGCCTTTAAAAGTGACCATTGATGTTTCATCTCTTAATCTAACTGATGATCAAAAGATAAGCTTCACAGGTATTTATTATGATAAAGCACTGGAAACCTATAGGCGATTGGGCGGAGAATTCAGCGATGATTTCAAAACCTTTACGTTCTTTACCTCATACACCGGTGATCATAGCATTGTTGTTTCTGAAAACCTGACTAAAATTAAACTTGATATAGGAAATAATGCTTATATGATAAATGGTGAATCGCGTACAATTGATGTAGCCCCATCAATTATTGATGGCAGAGCTATGCTGCCGCTGCGTGCTATAGCGGAAGCTCTGGGAGCGGAAGTAGGTTGGGACGAATCCACCAGAACCGTTAGTATAACAAATGATGGAGTAACTGTAACATTTGCCATTGGGAAAGATCTTCCTGATAACATGGGAATTGCGCAAATTATAAATGACCGTACATTTGTACCTGTTCGCTATATAGCGGAACAGCTTGGCGCAAATGTTATATGGGATGGAGAAAATAGTTCAATTTATATTTACAAATAACGTCATTGTCAACAGGTTAAGAAAAATTGTCCGCCTGCCGTCATCCCGGGCTTGACCCGGGATCCCCAAAGCTTCGCCAATATTAAAGGGATTGCGGGTCAGAGCCCGCAATGACGAACAGGAAGTAGATTTGCATAACCTGTTGACATTGGATGCTGTTATCTTTCCGGCGGCTCGTAGGTCAGAATTATAGACACAAACTCCAGCGGCACTTCGCCATCGTTGGCAATAGAATGGCTGCCGCCATCGCCGGTGTATACAACCTCGCCTGGGTAGACTGTTCTGGTTTCGCCGTTGTCACAAACAGTTGCGACGCCGGTAATTATGTAATAGATGTCCTCTTCCTTCTCGTGTTTGTGATAGCCGATAGACGCGCCCTGCTCCAGCGTGATCTTAGTGAACATTCGGCAGTTTGTCAGCATCTCGGTTTTCTCAAGGATATGGTCGAATATGGTAATACCAACGCCTCCGCGCGCTTTTTCCGTTGGCTCACGCCTCATAGCGGATTGTCTTTTTATCATGATATTTCCTCCATAATTAAAATTTATACCACGCCAAACGAGGCCAGAACGATGCCGAACGCAGTTGCTATAAGCGGGATGACAATTGTGCAGATGGAAATGTCAAAGTAGCTTTCCTTGTGCGTCATGCCTGTGACGGCCAGCAGTGTAAGGATCGCGCCGTTATGCGGAACTGTGTCCAGGGCGGACGCGGCGATAGCGGCTATACGGTGCATAACTTCAAGAGATATGCCGGTATTTTGCGCGATGATGATGTATTGGTCGGCAAGCGCGCTCAGCGTAATGCCAAGACCGCCTGAAGCGGAACCTGTGGCGCCGCACAGGACATTTACCGCGACAGCCAGCGAAATCAGCGGAGAGCCGGGGATATTTGTGATCATGTCGACAAGCTGTGTAAACGCCGGAACCGCTTTAACTACCGCGCCGAAGCCGACAATGGCGCTGACGCTAATGATAGGCATCATGGAACCCTTGGCGCCTTCATTGATGTCGCCGACGAATCTTTTGTATTTTTTGATATTAAGCAAAAGGACTAAGATAATCGCTGTGAGAAGAGAAACTATGATGTTCCATTTGAACACGTTAAGCGTAACAACCACAACAACCAACGGAAGCAGTGAAAGCCAAACATTCGGGAGAGCTTCGTTTGGGTCATCGACTATAGCTTCGGGAGGCTCGGTGAAGTGCTCGCCGGCCGCTTTCATTTTCTTCTCTCTCCATATTACGTAAATAGTGCCGCCGCCGCCCATAACTATACCGCAGAGAATACCGAGCACGGGAGCCGCCATTGCCGTCGTGCCGAAATATTGGGCGGGGATCAGGTTTTGTATCTGCGGCGAACCGGGCAGGCAGACCATAGTGTATGCAAACACGCCCACGGTGATGGCAGCAGGCATTAGCCTGCGAGGAATATCGGCTTCCCGGAACAGTACGACGCACATAGGATATAAACAGAAGACAGCAACGAACATACTTACTCCGCCGTATGTCAAAACGGAGCCGGCTAAAACAACCGCCAGTATGGCGTGCTTCGGACCGAACAGATTCGAAATGCCGACGGCGATCGATTTAGCCATTTTGGTGCTGTCCATCACCTTGCCGAAGATTGCGCCGAGCATAAACAAGGGGAAATTCTGCACCGTGAAACCTACAAACCCCTCCATGTATGTAGTTCTGTACATATCCAGCAGGTTTAGCCCGCCAGTTACAGCCACAACAACCGCGGCAATCGGCGCAATCCAGATTGTCGACCAGCCCCTGTAAGCTAAGAACATGATCATAGCTATAGCAAAGAATATTCCAAACATACCCATTATGCCATACTCCTTATTATAATATTTTTTGACACAATTTAAGTATTAAAATTCTTATACCGAACGAGGAAAACATTAACCTCCTCTGTCGCCGATTAGTCGTTGAAGCGCTCGCCGAATCGGCTCGTCGTCGGTAAATGTTTTCACTGTTCGGTATAGATGGTTCCATCCCAGGAGTCAACCTTGTCCTTTTTTATTTCTTCCTCGTCAAACCAGCGGGTCGTTATGACCTTAGACTCAGTGTAGAAGCGCATACCGTCTTTGCCGAGACAGTGCAGATCGCCAAAGAAGGAGTTCTTGTGGCCCGCAAACGGAAACAGACCTACCGGAACCGGGATACCTACATTGATGCCAACCATACCGCCGTCAGTTAAGCGCTGAAACTGGCGCGCATAGTAACCGTTCTGTGTGAAGATAACGGAGCCGTTGGCAAATTGGTTGGAGTTCATAACCGCCAGGCCCTCGTCAAAGTCTTTGACTCGCTTAACGCAAAGAACGGGTCCGAAAATCTCGCAGTCGCCAACGCTCATCCCCGGGGTAACGTGATCCAGAATAGTCGGCCCTATAAAAAAGCCGTTTTCCAGACCGTCTACCTTTATATTCCGGCCATCTAAGGCAATGGTCGCGCCCTCGTCGATCCCCTTTTGGATCCAGTCGGTCACGAATTTTTTATGATCAGCAGAAACTACCGGCCCCAGCTCTGTAGCGGGATCAGAGGCGCGGCCAATCTTTAACGCTTTAGCCTTCCTCACAACGGCAGCTACCAATTCATCTGCAATGCTCTCCTGTACGACAATGACAGGCAGCGCCATGCAACGCTCGCCCGCGCAGCCAAAGGCCGCGTTGATGATGCCGGCGGCAGTGCGCTCAATAGGCGCGTCTTCCATGACCAGCGCATGGTTCTTGGCCTCGCACAGGGCCTGAACACGTTTGCCGTTGGCAGCGCCGCGAGAGTAGATACCCAGACCGATACTTGTGGAGCCAACAAAAGAAATTCCCTTAACGTCCGGATGTGAGGTGAAAAGATCCGCCTCGTTACGCGAGCAAGTCACGATATTAAGCACACCGTCTGGCAGGCCTGCTTCCTTATATAGCTCCGCGATGCGCAGACAGGTCATGGGAGTCATGCTTGCGGCTTTGATGACCATAGTGTTGCCGGTGGCAATACACATAGGCGTCATCCAGCCCATAGGAATCATAGCCGGAAAGTTGAACGGTACTATCCCAGCGAAAACGCCCAGCGGCTCCCGGTAGAGAACAGTGTCGATGCCGTTTGAGGTATCCATTAGGCTCTCGCCCATCATCAGCTCAGGGGTGGAGATTGCGTGCTCCGTGCCTTCGATCGCTTTCAGCACGTCTCCCTTTGAGTCATCGTAGCATTTGCCGTTTTCATCCGCAACAAGAACTGTCAGCTCTTCCAGGTTTTGAATCAGCAGATCTCGAAGCTTGTATAGAACCTGTACCCGGCGCATTGCGGGCGTTTCAGACCAAGCGGGGAATGCCTGCTTTGCCGCCCCGATTGCGCGTTCCACCTCGTCCTTTGTACAACAGGGGGCTTTGGCGATAACCTCGCCGGTACTCGGGTTACGTACATCCATCAGCTTGTCGGATGCAGAATCCACGAATTGGCCATTAATAAACGGCTGTAGCGTCTTCATGATTGTTCTCTCCCTAATAAGATTTGAATTAATGAAATTAAAATCCATTAAACGTGATTTAATTATAGTTATCGTAATTAAATTTGTCAATATGAAATTAAAGAACAAAACGCGCTGCGCGCGTATTTGTTTTCCGAAATTTGTCTAGGAAATTGCTTCCTTTTGCGTTTCGCCGCGCTTCTGGGCGAAACGCTGGAATCAACGCAATTTCCTATGACATTAAAAAAACGCCTGGATAAGAACCCAAACGTTTTTTAGTGATTTTGCATAGCGCTATATGTTGATCAATGCCCGAGGTGGGAAGAAATACGCTGTGCTATACTCTTTATAGTAGGCACCAATTCCTGTTCAACACACTGATCACTTATGTTGTCAACTGTTCCGAACACGCTGATTGCGGCGATTAACGTATCGGTATAGTCATAGAGCGGAGCCGAAACACACCGAATACCCTCTTCACATTCTTCATCATCCATTGCGTAACCCACTTTTCTGATTTCCTGAAGCTGTGTCAGCAGAACCGGCAGCTCCGTTATTGTGTTTGCAGTCATAGGAGCTAAGCCCGTGCGCTCTATAATACGCTCCACCTGATTATCTGATAAACCCGCCAACAGAATTTTACCGGAGCCGGTGGTATGCATTGGCGCGCTTTTGCCGATTCGTTGAAGCGTACTCAATGTATGCAACGGATAGTCAACCACATCCAGGTACAGCAATCCGTCATCCTGCTGGGTCACAAGGCATGCGCCGCCATTAAATGTTTGCGCAAGCTCTCTAAGAAAAGGCGACACGATTTCTCGCAAGCCACTGTGTGACATCACCTGATGGCTGAGACGGCAGACTCGCCAAGTGAGTGAATAGCGCAGTGTGTAAGGGTCTTTATATGTGTAATTTTGGTTAATCAGTGTGTTTAAATAACGAAGCACTGTTGGCTGTGGAATATTCAACTCCATAGAAATGTCTTGTAATCGTACCGGAAAGCTTTGACTTGCAAGATATTCTAAAATTACCAACAGACGATCTGACGATTGACTGCTAAATTTAGTGTTATTAAGTTCTGTTGCCTTCATCTTTGCCATTAATCCCAACCTCCTCAAATCAAGTAGTTATATATTATAGTAAATAACGGAAAAGTCAAATTAGGACACTTCTGGGCGAAAGGCTGGAAT
>Ga0153921_1000942_pt1 | contig 13884 bp, 10 predicted proteins | sample TSNJ005MetaG_FD_104691 | JGI IMG/M metagenome (GOLD analysis project Ga0153921, IMG submission 104691) | Attine ant fungus gardens microbial communities from New Jersey, USA - TSNJ005 MetaG | ecosystem: Host-associated > Fungi > Mycelium > Unclassified | place: USA: New Jersey, Brendon T. Byrne... | reverse complement strand
GGACTCCTGGGTCGCATACGCCATGGCCTGTTGACCAAGTATGTTGACGTATGCCGGACGAGCGTGGCGCTCGTGGGAGACTACTCCCCTAGGACGGAGCGGATTCTGCCTAGGCAAAACCCATTCGGCAAGCCTTCTTTTTCAAATTGCCATTAGCCGCGCTTGGCACGATAAATGCGAAAACCGTTGCCTTCGGCCTTGATCGCACACACGCCCAGATGCTCCTCGATCAGCGGCTGGTACTTCAGGAAGCTATTCGCGACCAGGCGTAGTTCGCCGCCTTTTGCCAGATGTTTGGCAGCTTTTCGCAGCAGGTTCTCGGTGGCGAAATAATCGGTATGCACGCCGACATGGAACGGCGGATTGCTCAGGATCGCGTTCAAACCCATCGGCGCGGCATCGATGCCGTCACCGGTCAACACCTCGGCTTCCAGGCCATTGGCGGCCAGGGTCAGACGGCTGCTGGCGGCGGCAAAGGCATCCACATCCAGCATCGTCACGGTGTTGTGCGGGTAGCGACGTTTTACCGCAGCCCCGAGCACGCCGGCGCCGCAACCGAAGTCGAGCAAATGGCCGCTCGGCAACTTATCCAGATGCTCCAGCAACAGCTCGGTACCGCGGTCCAGGCGACCGTGGCTGAACACGCCGGGCAGGCTCACGACCTTGAGTGGCCCTTCGGCCAGCGGGACGTCGAAGACCTGCGCGAGGCTTTGCAGGTCGACCGCCTGCGGCGCGTTGGCCACCGTAACCTGCCACAGCTGGCAATGGCGCGCATTGTCGAGCTTGCGTGGTTTGCCAAAGGGGATCAGCTGTTTGGCGGCGCTTTCGATGCCGCCTTTTTTCTCGCCGACCAGAAACAGCTCGGCGCCGGGCAGTCGCGCGGCCACGGCGTTGAGCAGGTAGTCGGTGAGGTCCTTGGACTTGGGCAGGAAGATCACCGCCGCATCAAACGTATGCTCGGGCACCGTCACGCCGAACTGGCTGCGCGCGGGGAAACGCGCCTCGAGTGCTGCCTGGTCGCCGGCATGCCAACTCCAGCCGTGGGCGTTGGGCAGGCGACCCAGCAGGTCGTCGGCAGGCAAACCTACCAGCAGCAGGTTGCCTTGAAAAAGTTCGGCCTGACGAAGCAGTACTTCACTGCGCGGATCCATGGTCTGCTCCTTGAAAAGGGGCGCAGTTTATCAACTCACAACGCGCAGCGGGGCGCCGCTGAAAAAGCCCCGGGCGTTTTCCGTCAGTTGCCCGACGATGCGCTGGCGCGCCTCGCGACTGCCCCAGGCATTGTGCGGGGTGACAATCAGCCGAGGGATATCACCGGCCAGCAACGGGTTACCGTTGACCGGCGGTTCCACGCTCAATACGTCGGTCGCCGCGCCACCCAGGTGACCGCTGCGCAATGCGTCTGCCAGGGCCTGCTCGTTGATCAAGCCACCGCGCGCGGTGTTGACGATGAACGCGCCGGGCTTGAGCAGTGCCAGTTCGCGGGCGCCGATAAAGTCGCGGGTGTGCTCGTTGAGCGGGCAGTGCAGGGTCAGCGCGTCGACCTGCGCCAGTAATTCATCCAGCGGCACGCGGTCGGCACGGGCAGGGCGGCCCGGGATCGCGCCGAGCAGCACGCGCATGCCAAAGGCTTCGGCCAGGCGTGCGACCGCGCTGCCCAGCTCGCCATGGCCCAGCAGGCCGAGGGTTTTGCCTTCCAGCTCGACAATCGGGTAGTCCAGCAGGCAGAACTGCTTGGCTTGCTGCCATTTGCCGGCGGCCACGTCCCGCTGATAGTCCTTCAAGCGCGTCGCCAGATTGAGCAGCAACATGATCGTGTGCTGTGCCACCGACGGCGTGCCGTAGCCCTGGCAGTTACTCACGGTGATGCCATGCGCGCGGGCGGCCTCAAGGTCGACGTTGTTGGTGCCGGTGGCCGACACCAGGATCAGCTTGAGTTGCGGGCACGCCGCCAGGGTTTCGGTGCTCAGCGCGATTTTGTTGCTGATCACCACGTCGGCGCCCTGCAGGCGCTCGACCACGTTCTGGGGCGTGGTGTCGGTGAACAGCTGCAACTCGCTGAAGGTGTTGCGCAACTCACTGAGGTCAAGGTCCCCCAAGTCCAGGGACGGGTGATCAAGGAAGACGGCGCGGCGATTGTTCGTCATCAACTGTACCTTTTGCGACTGAGTTCGAAGGCGTAATCTGCCGAGCCTATCAGATGAAATAATCAGTTACTTAATGGAGTGAGTATGTACGTCGCCGAGTTTTTGACCGTGGCCTTGATTCACTTGTTGGCGGTGGCCAGCCCTGGCCCGGATTTCGCCGTGGTGGTGCGCGAAAGTGTTACCCACGGCCGTCGCGCCGGCACCTGGACCGCGCTGGGGGTGGGCTCGGCGATTTTCCTGCACGTGGGGTATTCGCTGCTCGGTATCGGTTTGATCGTGTCCCAGTCCATCGTGCTGTTCAACGCGCTCAAGTGGGCGGCGGCGGCCTACCTGTTGTACATCGGTTTCAAGGCCCTGCGCGCGCAGCCGGCCAAGCCTGCCGCCGAGGGCGAGTTGCACCGTGAAGCCGGTGAGCGCACCCCGCGCGGCGCGTTTACCGCAGGTTTCGTGACCAATGGCTTGAATCCCAAGGCCACGCTGTTCTTCCTCTCGCTGTTCACCGTGGTGATCAACCCGCACACGCCGCTGGCGATCCAGGCCGGTTACGGCGTGTACCTGGCGGTAGCGACGGCGCTGTGGTTCTGCCTAGTGGCGATGCTGTTCAGCCAGCAGCGCGTGCGCGCAGGTTTTGCGCGGATGGGGCACTGGTTCGATCGGACCATGGGCGCGGTGTTGATTGCGATTGGGGTGAAGCTGGCATTCACCAGCATGAAATAAGGCCAATACTGGCGCAAAGCTAGCATTCACAAGGGTCTGCAAATCATTCCTTTGGCTGATTTGGCTGAAACATAAGGTCTCTAAAGTGCAGGCCTACAAGCCAAGACCGTGCAGTCATTAAAGGGATTCTTATGTTGCAGACCCGTGTTATCCCGCCCGCCGAAGGCGCTTACCAGTACCCGCTGTTGATCAAGCGCCTGTTGATGTCCGGTACCCGATACGAGAAGACCCGGGAGATCGTCTACCGCGACAAACTGCGCTACACCTACCCGACCCTGACCGAACGGGTTGCCCGCCTGGCCAACGTATTGACCGAGGCCGGGGTCAAGGCCGGTGACACCGTGGCGGTGATGGACTGGGACAGCCACCGTTACCTGGAATGCATGTTCGCCATCCCGATGATCGGCGCGGTGATCCACACCATCAACGTGCGGCTGTCGCCGGAACAGATTCTCTACACCATGAACCACGCCGAGGACCGCTTCGTGCTGGTCAACAGCGAGTTCGTGGGGCTCTACCAGGCTATCGCCTCGCAGCTCACTACCGTCGACAAAACCTTGCTGCTCACCGACGGCGACGCTAAAACCGCCGAGTTGCCCCACCTGGTCGGCGAGTACGAAACCCTGCTGGCGGCCGCCAGCCCGAAGTACGATTTCCAGGATTTCGACGAAAATTCCGTCGCCACCACCTTCTACACCACCGGTACCACCGGTAACCCTAAAGGCGTGTACTTCACCCATCGCCAGTTGGTGCTGCACACGATTGGCGTGGCGACCATCATGGGCAGCGTCGACAGCGTGCGCCTGCTCGGCACGAACGACGTGTACATGCCGATCACGCCGATGTTCCACGTGCATGCCTGGGGCTTGCCGTATGTGGCGACCATGCTCGGTCTGAAACAGGTCTATCCCGGCCGCTACGACCCCGAATACCTGGTGGAGTTGTGGCGCAAGGAAAAGGTCACTTTCTCTCACTGCGTGCCGACCATCCTGCAGATGCTGCTCAACGCCAAGGCTGCCCAGGGCGTGGATTTTGCTGGCTGGAAAATCGTCATCGGCGGCAGCGCCCTCAACCGTTCGCTGTATGAAGCGTCCAAGGCACGCGGGATTCAACTGACCGCCGCGTACGGCATGTCCGAGACCGGCCCGCTGGTGTCCTGCGCCCACCTCAACGAAGAGCTGATGGCGGGCACCGAGGACGAGCGCACCACGTATCGCATCAAGGCCGGCGTACCCGGGCCGTTGGTGGAGGCGGCGATCATCGACGGTGACGGGAATTTCCTGCCGGCCGATGGCGAGTCCCAGGGCGAGTTGGTGCTGCGCGCGCCGTGGCTCTCGGAAGGCTATTTCAACGAGCCGCAGAAGGGTGCCGAGCTGTGGGCGGGTGGCTGGATGCACACGGGCGACGTGGCCACGCTGGATGCCTTCGGCGTGATCGATATCCGCGACCGCATCAAGGACGTGATCAAGACTGGGGGCGAGTGGATCTCTTCCCTGGCCCTCGAAGACCTGGTCAGCCGGCACCCGGCGGTACGCGAAGTAGCGGTGGTGGGCATCGCCGACCCGCAGTGGGGCGAGCGCCCGTTTGCGTTGCTGGTGGTGCGTGATGGCCATGTGATAGGGGCCCGTGAACTCAAGGAACACCTCAAGCCGTTCGTGGAACTGGGCCATTTGAGCAAGTGGGCGATTCCGAACCAGATCGCCGTTGTTACGGAAATTCCCAAGACCAGTGTCGGCAAACTCGACAAAAAACGTATCCGCATCGACATCATTGAATGGCAGGCGAACAACAGTACGTTCCTGTCCACCCTCTGAGCCGCTTGGCCGTGCCCAAAAGGCACGGCAATGCTCTATCTCGCGCCTTCACTTGTGATTTGCCAATTTTCAGCCATCCTTGCCGCGTCGGCCCTCGCCGACATGGCGAAAGGGTTGTGGCAGACGGGTTGGTGATGCAAATCACACTTTAGAGGGATCAAGCGCTACCCCCTGCTGGCTATAGTCCCTTCCAGAGTTTTTCACGGATGTTCCGCTTCGGGCCATGGGGGCCCGGTTGCCGAGCGGCATTGGAATCGTTGTATTCCGGCCGTTACACGCATCACAGAAAGAACTCACTGCCATAACAATAATGCACATGGAGTAGCGTCGATGACCTCAGTAAACCAGTTCTGGCGCCGGGCGAAGTTGCCCCTGGCCGTCAGTCTCGCCTCTACGCTCGCCGGGCCCGCATTCGGCGTCAGTTTCAATATCGGTGAAATCGAAGGGAGTTTTGACTCGTCTCTTTCCGTGGGGGCCAGTTGGTCGACAGCCAAGCCCAACCAGGATCTCATTGGTGCCAACAATGGCGGCAATGGTCTGTCCCAGACATCCGATGACGGCCACTTGAACTTCAAGCGTGGTGAGACGTTCTCGAAAATTTTCAAGGGTATCCATGATCTGGAGCTGAAATACGGCGATACCGGCGTATTTGTGCGTGGCAAGTACTGGTATGACTTCGAACTCAAGGATGAAAGCCGCGAGTTCAAGGACATCAGCGACAACAACCGTAAAGAGGGTGCGAAATCCTCGGGTGGACAGATTCTCGACGCGTTCATCTACCACAACTACGCGATTGCCGATCAACCTGGCAGCGTGCGGTTTGGTAAGCAGGTAGTGAGCTGGGGCGAAAGTACTTTTATCGGTGGCGGCATCAACTCCATCAACCCGATCGATGTGTCTGCATTCCGTCGTCCGGGGGCTGAGGTCAAGGAAGGTTTGATTCCGGTCAATATGTTCTATGTGTCGCAGACACTGACCGATAACCTTTCGGCGGAGGCGTTCTATCAGTTGGAGTGGGACCAGACGGTTACCGACAACTGCGGTACGTTTTTCTCGCAGCCGGACATCGTTTCCGATGGCTGCAAGGACAACCTGCGCGTGCTGAACAGCCGTCGTACGTTGCCGGCAGCACTCAACCCAGGGTTGGCAGCTGCAGGTGTGGACGTCAACAACGAGGGCGTGCTGGTTCGTCGCGGTCCAGACCGCGATGCCCGTGACAGCGGACAGTTCGGGGTCGCGTTCCATTACAACTTCGAGCCGCTGGACACAGAGTTCGGCGCCTACTTTATGAATTATCACAGCCGTGCGCCGATTTTCAGTGCCCAGGGCGCACCGCAATCGGCCTATACCGGCCCTACACCTGGGCTGCCGCCACAATTGCGGCCCTTGGTTGTCGCGGGTAATTCCAACTACTTCATCGAGTACCCGGAAGATATCCGTCTGTATGGCTTGAGCTTCTCTACCACGCTTCCTACAGGTACTGCCTGGAGTGGTGAGTTGAGCTACCGCCCTAACGCGCCCGTACAGTTGAACTCTACGGACATCCTGTTCGCCGGCGTTAAACCTATTGGTGGGCCGGTACTGGGCAATGCTTCGTTGCTCAACGGCAGCCCGGGGCAGGACTTGCATGGCTATCGCCGCAAAGAGATCAGCCAGTTCCAAACAACGTTTACTCACTTCTTCGACCAAGTCATGGGTGCCAGCCGCTTGACGCTGGTAGGTGAAGTTGGCGTTACCCATGTGGGCGGGCTGGAGAGCAAGTCAGACGTACGTTACGGTCGCGACCCTGTCTTCGGTCCGGGTTCATTGCCTAACAATGCCTGTGCGGCATTGAACCTCTCGACTGCCCAAGGCGCCGGCCTGGGTAATGCCAACGGGCTGAACACCAACTGCAACAATGATGGTTTCACCACAGCCACTTCGTGGGGCTATCGCGGTCGGGCTATCTGGGAATACCCGGATGTCTTCGCGGGTGTGAACCTCAAACCGAACGTGGCATGGTCCCATGATGTCAAGGGCTACTCTCCTGGACCGGGCGCCAACTTTGAAGAAGGCCGCAAAGCCGTGAGCCTTGGCCTGGACGCCGAATACCAGAACACCTACACCGCCAGCCTCAACTACACCAACTTCTTCGGTGGCGATTTCACTACGGTGAATGACCGCGATTTTGTTGCGCTCAGCCTCGGCGTGAACTTCTAAGCACACTGTATTTTCAGGAAGAACCAGAACATGAAAATAACTAAAAGTCTGTTGCACGTGGGTGTGCTTGGGCTGTCGATCCTGGCGAGCAACGTCATGGCGGCGGTCTCGGCGGATGAAGCGGCCAAGCTGGGTACGACCCTGACGCCGATGGGGGCCGAGATGGCCGGTAACGCGGCGGGCACCATTCCGAAATGGACACCATTGCCGACCAACGCCGGCGCTGTCGACGCGCGTGGTTTCCTGGCCAACCCTTACGCCAGTGAACAGCCGCAGTTCACCATCACCGCGGCGAACGTCGAGCAGTACAAAGACAAGCTGGCGCCGGGCCAATACGCGATGTTCAAGCGTTATCCGGACACCTTCAAGATGCCGGTCTACCCGACTCATCGCGGCGCGACCGTGCCGGCTGATGTGTTCGCCGCCATCAAGAAGAACGCCACCACCACCAACCTGGTGTCCGGCGGCAACGGCCTGGAAAACTTCGAAACCGCGATTCCGTTCCCAATCCCGAAAAGCGGCGTGGAAGTCATCTGGAACCACATCACCCGCTATCGCGGCGGCAGCGTGACCCGCCTGGTGACCCAGGCCACGCCGCAAACCAACGGCTCGTTCAGCCTGGTGTACTTCAAAGACCAGTTCGTGTTCCGCGACAAGATGAAGGATTTCGATCCGAAGAATCCGGGCAACGTGTTGTTCTACTTCAAGCAGCAGGTGACCGCACCGGCACGTCTGGCCGGTGGTGTACTGCTGGTGCACGAGACCCTGGACCAGGTGAAGGAGCCGCGCTCGGCGTGGGTCTACAACGCTGGCCAGCGCCGTGTGCGCCGGGCGCCGCAAGTGTCCTATGACGGCCCGGGTACCGCCGCCGACGGCCTGCGTACCTCCGACAACCTCGACATGTACAACGGTGCGCCGGATCGCTACGACTGGAAACTGGAAGGCAAGAAGGAAATCTACATCGCCTCCAACAGCTACAAGATCGACGATCCGAAGCTCAAGTACGCCGACATCATCAAGGCCGGCCACATCAACCAGGACCTGGCACGCTACGAGCTGCGCCGCGTGTGGCACGTGGTTGCGACCCTGAAGGAAGGCCAGCGCCACATCTATGCCAAGCGTGACTTCTTCATCGACGAAGACACCTGGCAAGCCGCGGTCATCGACCACTACGACGGTCGTGGCCAACTGTGGCGCGTCGCCGAAGCGCATGCCGAGAACTACTACGACAAGCAAGTGCCGTGGTACGCCCTGGAAACTCTCTACGACCTGCAGTCCGGCCGCTACCTGGCTCTGGGCATGAAGAACGAAGAGAAGCAGGCCTATGACTTCGGTTTCACCGCCACCACCAGCGACTTCACCCCCGCAGCCCTGCGCCAGGATGGTGTTCGCTAAGCCCAAGCAATCCCTCGATAGGGAAGCCGGCCCCCTGTAGGAGCTGGCTTGCCAGCGATAGCATCCCCTCGGTGCAACTGACAGACCGAGGCGCCTGCATCGCCGGCAAGCCAGCTCCTGCTTTTTTGTGGTGAGATTTTTTGTCGTAGTTCTTTTCAGTCATTTGTTGCAAAGATCTACAAACCTGCCGCTTTTACCGCTAGTCTGCGGACATCTGCAATGCCGACAACAGCCTTCTACAAGAGCCCGGCGATGACTGATCTGTCCCGAATCCAAGGGCCTGCCAGCGCGGTAATCCCGACCCTGGAAGGTCGTTTCTACAGGCCACCGCTGCCTGACGGCTACGTGCTGCGACCGCGTTTGTGCGAACGCCTGGCTGCCGGGCTGGAAGGTCGCCTGCTCTTGGTCAGCGCGCCGGCGGGGTTCGGCAAGAGTTCGTTGGCGGTGGAGTTCTGCCAGGGCTTGCCTGCTCATTGGCAAAGCCTGTGGTTGGGCCTGAGCCCGCGCGACAATGACCCCGGGCGTTTCCTCGAGCGCCTGCTCGATGGCTTGCAGCAATTCTTCCCGCAACTTGGCGCCCAATCCCTGGGCCTGCTGAAGATGCGCCAGCGTCACCAGCCTTTCGCCTTTGAAGAGTGGCTCGATGGCCTGCTCGATGAACTGACCGTACACCTGTCCAGCCGTGCGCCGCTGTTGCTGGTGCTGGATGACTACCATCTGGCCCAGGGCCCGGTGCTCGACCGCTGCCTGCAATTTTTCCTCAATCATTTGCCTGATGGGCTGGTGGTGCTGGTCACCAGTCGCCAGCGGCCGGATTGGCATTTGGCGCGCCTGCGCCTGTCGCGGCACTTGCTCGAGTTGCATGAACAGGACTTGCGCCTGACCCATGCCGAATCCCTGGCCGTGCTGGACCACCACAGCAGTTCATTGCGCGGCGAGGCCCTCGACAACCTGATCCGCCGTAGTGAGGGCTGGGTTGCCGGCCTGCGTTTCTGGTTGCTGGCCGCGTCCGAAGCCGGCAGTGAAGGCGCCTTGCCGCAAAGCCTGCATGGCGGTGAAGGGCTGATTCGCGATTACCTGTTGGAAGAGGTGATCGACTGCCTGCCGGCCGAAGTGCAGGCCTTCCTGTTCGACACCGCCCCCCAGGAGCGCTTTTGCAGCGAGCTGTGCGACGCGGTGCGCGAAGCCCACGACAGCGCCGAAATCCTGCGGTACCTGCAATCCCACCAGGTGTTCCTGGTGCCGCTGGATGAGCAGGGCCATTGGTTCCGGTATCACCATCTGTTCTCCGACCTGCTGCGCACCCGCCGTGCCAGCAGCAATGTGTTGCCTGCCGCCAGCCTGCACCTGCGTGCCTGCCGTTGGTTCAACGCCCAGGGCTTGATCGACGAGGCGGTAGAGCAGGCGCTGCGCGCCGGGCATCTGGACGTGGCCGCCAACCTGGTACAGAACCTGTCCGAGGAGCAGCTGTTGGCCGAGCAGAATGTCGGCATGCTGCTGCGCTGGAAAATGGACTTGCCCGACAGCCTGTTGATCAGTACGCCGCGCCTGATCGTGCTCTACAGCTGGGCCTTGGGCCTGGCCTGCCAGTTGGACGCGGCGGAAGAGTTGTCGAGCTACCTCAGTCGTTTCCTGCCGGCACCGTCGGCAACCGCGCAGAAATCGATGCTGGCCCAATGGCTGGCGCTGAGCGGGATCATCGCGCGTGGGCGGGGCGATCGCGAGCTGACCCAGCGTTATTGCAGCGAAGCCTTGGAAAGCCTGCCGCAACGCCGTTATGGCCAACGGCTGATGTGCCTGTCGACCCTTTCGAACCTGGCCATCGTCGACGCCGACCTGTGGCGCGCGCGCGGCTTGAATCGCGAGTCGCTGGAGCTGGCGCAGCGCGTCGGCAACCCGCTGTTCGAGGCGCTGGCGCATTACGACCGCGCGCGGGTACTGCAGGCGCGCGGTGAAATCCTGCGGTCTTTGGATGAAGTTCGCCAAGGCCTGCAGCGCCTGCACGGGCTGGCTCCACAGCGGCTTTATGCGGTGCGCGCGCGGTTATCGCTCTATGAAGGTTATCTGTTGCTGGTGCGGTTCGAGCCCGAGGCCGGCCTGGCCCGCCTGCGTGCCGGTCTCGCCGAGGCCCGTGCGTGCCGCGACATCAGTGTGCTGATCGGACATTGTGTGATCGCCAGTTTCGAAGGGCGCCGCGCGGATTTCCCCAAGGCCTTCGCCGAACTCGCCGAAGCCGAACGCCTGATGCACATCTGGGACGTGCCGCCGATCTACTACCTGGCGATGATTACCCTGATCAAATGCGAACTCTGGCTGGCCCAGGGCCGCACCGACCTGGCTGACGCCTGGTTGACGCGCCTGGGGCAAACCTACAACGGTGAACACGCCGCCGCGGCGCCGGAGTTTCATCCCCATTTGCCGCAACATATCGGGCTGCAACAGGCTGCACTGGATGCCACTCGCCATCAGCCCGAGGCGGCGCTGCAACGGCTTGAAGCGCTGGCGCAGCAGGCCCACAACAGCGGGCGCCAGATGATTGCCCTGATGGCCCTGACCCAACAGGCGCAGTTGTTGCTCGAGAACGGCGACGAGGCCAAGGCTCGACCGGTAGTGGCACAGGCGCTGGAGGCGGGCGCGGGCGGCGCGCTGCAACCGTTCCAGCGGCTGCTGGAAAACCACCCGGACTGGATGCGCGAGCAACTCGGCAAGGATCCCCACGGTTTGCTCAATCAGAGCCTCCTGGCCCGGCTGCCGGCGGTCATTGTGGTCGAGGCGTCACCCAACCACGAAACCTTGAGCGCCCGCGAGCTGGCGGTCCTGCAATTGATCGCCCAGGGCTGTTCGAACCAGGAAATCAGCAACCGATTGTTCATCTCCCTGCACACGGTCAAGACCCACGCGAGCCATATCAACAGCAAGCTCGGGGTAGAGCGGCGCACCCAGGCGGTGGCGCGGGCGCAGGAATTGAGGCTGATTGGGTAAAGAATCCAGCTTCCTGCCGACCGAGCCTGTCAGGGTGAGCAAGCGTTCTGTGGCGAGCGAGCTTGCTCGCGTTCGGCTGCGCAGCCGCCGCAGTCTGTTTTAATAGTGCAATCAGAACATCACCTTGCACTTGCACCAGAGGCCCGCCATGAACACCCCCAAGCCGACACTCATCCGCGAAACCTTTCCCGTCGGCCCGTTGCAGTGCAACTGCACCATCATCGGCGATCCCGTCACTAAAAAGGCCATCGTGGTCGACCCGGGCGGCAATCACGAATTGATCCTGGCACGTCTCGATGCGCTGGGCCTGAAAGTGGTGAGCATCATCCACACTCACGCTCATCTCGATCACTTCCTGGCATCGGGCCAGTTGAAAGAGAAAACCGGCGCCACCCTGCATCTGCACAAGGAGGACCAATTCCTCTGGGACAACCTGGAAATGCAATGCCAGATGTTTGGTGTGCCCTACACCCCGGTGCCCGCGCCGGACCGCTGGCTGGCCGATGACGAAGAGCTGGCCTGCGGTTGCGGTGTGGCGCTGCATACGCCGGGACACACGCCGGGGTCGATGAGTTTCTGGTTTGCGGAGGCCAAGCTGCTGATTGCCGGCGACACGCTGTTTCGGCGCGGAGTCGGCCGCACGGACTTGTGGGGCGGCGACCAGGCAACGATCGTGCGTTCGATCAAGCAGCGGCTCTACACACTTGATGAAGGTGCGACAGTGGTGACGGGGCATGGACCGGATACGCGCCTGGGGGATGAGATGCGCGAGAACCCGTTTGTAAGGGCGTGAAGGACTAATCCCAAGGGCATGGCTGACCTTTAGCGGGCAAACGTTGTAGCAAAAAACACAGGTCGCATTCAGGAACCGTCTGCTACGGTTTCTGTAGCGGCGATGGTGGCCAATGTTTTGTTACAGGCCCGCACGTGGTCGCGGAATTTTTACCGTCTGTCGTGTTCCAAACTCGGCACAGGTCCATTGCCAATGTCCTTTGCACCACAGAATGCAAAAGTAGGAGCTCCCCTCATGTTCACTTCGCGTCGTCTGCTTGTTGTCGCTACTGTCGTAGCCCTGTTATCCGGCTGCGCTTCACCTAATCCTTATGACGGCAGCAGCCAGGGACAGGCGAGTAATGAATCCGGCGGTATCAGCAAGACCGCCAAGTACGGTGGCCTGGGCGCCCTGGCAGGCGCATTGGCAGGTGCGGCCATCGACCATAACAACCGTGGCAAGGGCGCACTGATCGGTGGCGCCATCGCCGGTATCGGCGCTGCAGGCTACGGCTACTACGCCGACCAGCAGGAAAAGAAACTGCGCGAGAGCATGGCCAACACCGGGGTTGAAGTTCAGCGCCAGGGTGACCAGATCAAGCTGATCATGCCGGGCAACATCACCTTCGCCACCAACTCGGATGCGATCTCCAGCAGCTTTTACCAGCCGCTGAACAACCTGGCCAACTCGCTCAAGCAGTTCAACCAGAACACCATTCAGATCGTCGGCTACACCGACAGCACCGGCAGCCGCCAGCTGAACATGGATCTGTCCCAGCGTCGTGCGCAGAGCGTGGCCAACTACCTGACCTCGCAAGGCGTCAGCCCGACCAACCTGAGTGCCCGCGGTGCCGGCCCGGATAACCCGATTGCCAGCAACGCTGACGTCAACGGTCGTGCCCAGAACCGTCGCGTCGAAGTGAACCTCGGCCCGATCCCTGGCCAGCAATACGGTCAGCCAGGTGCCCAGCAACAAGCGCCGCAGCAGAACAACCAGTTCCAGGGCAACCCGTACTCGCAGTACCAGTAAACTTTCGCCAATAAAAAGGGCGCCGTGCAGTCAATGCACGGCGCCCTTTTTTGTGGCTGTCGGTTACATCAGTCGATGTACTCGAACACCTTCACGATTTTTTGCACGCCAGACACGCCTTGCACCAGGTTGGCTGCGCGAGTGGCTTCGGCCTGGGTCAGCAGGCCCATCAGGTAGACGATACCGTTGTCGGTGACGACCTTGATGCGCGAACCGGGGATCGCATTGTCGGTGAGCATCTGCGCCTTGATCTTGGTGGTCAGCAGGGCGTCATTGCTGATGGCCAGCAGGGTGATCGGTTCCATGACCTGCAATTCGTTGTGGACCTTCTTGACCCGCTGCACGGCCGACGCCGCTTGTTCGGCCTGGGCCTTGAGGTCGGCGCGCGGGGTCTGGCCGGCAAGCAGCACCACACCGTTGAAGCTGGTGACGACGATGCGCGAGGCGCCGTTGCCCAGGTCCGTGGCGGCCTTGGCGACGTTCACTTCGACCTTGGTTTCGATCAGCGAGTCATCAATCTTGCTGCCGAAGGTGCGGGTACCCTTGTCATCCTGAATGGGGGTGTCTCGTGTCGCGGTGATGGCCGTGCTGCAACCGCTGATGCCGAGGCACAGCGCAATAGCCAATAGGCTGAGACGTTTAACGGTCATTCTTCACTCCCGAACAGTTGGCTGTCGATCAGATCGCACAGGCAGTGGATCGCCAGCAGGTGGACTTCCTGAATACGTGCGGTGACATTGGCCGGGACGCGAATTTCCACGTCTTCAGGCAGCAGCAGCGAGGCCATGCCGCCGCCATCGCGTCCGGTCAATGCTACGACAATCATTTC
>Ga0153921_1000941_pt1 | contig 13884 bp, 13 predicted proteins | sample TSNJ005MetaG_FD_104691 | JGI IMG/M metagenome (GOLD analysis project Ga0153921, IMG submission 104691) | Attine ant fungus gardens microbial communities from New Jersey, USA - TSNJ005 MetaG | ecosystem: Host-associated > Fungi > Mycelium > Unclassified | place: USA: New Jersey, Brendon T. Byrne... | reverse complement strand
TCCTACAATTTCCGTAGGATTCACACTCCCATACTGCGTTCGATAAGCAATAATATTTACCGGAATTAACTGCAAAGACGAGATGTTGATGATCAAAAACGTGCACATTGATTTACTCGCCACCGGACTATGATGATTCAGTTCACCAAGTGATTCCATAGCCTTAAGCCCCCCTCATGTGCAAGTATTGACACATGAAAATAATCACCGAATTTTGCGCCCTGTTTTTGTGCAAATTATACACTTTTGGTTTTGTTCTGTCAGAATTCAAATCCAAACAAATTGTCTTCCTCTGATAAAGTTAGTACACTTTGCTTCTCAATCATACTTATGGCTTCATCATATCCACCTACCTGATATTTGTTTATGGCTATAATGATCTGCTTCCCCGCTGCCTGTGCTATTTCGTTTAACTCATTCAGCATACCCGTCACTTGTCTTGGATCAATCCCATTAAAACATGCGGAATCTTGAAGCATCATCTCTACGTACGAATTATATCTACAAAGTAAAAAATCCATAAGATTTTTCTTTACTTCACTTACACCTTCCCCTGTATCACCTTTTAATGTAAATTCGAATCCCACTGGTCTTGTTGCCAAGTGTTTGGCTCTAACCTTTATATCAAAAAATGAGTTTACATCATTATCATACATTTTCTTAGTAACCTCATAAATAAAATCTCTGTACTTCTGAACCAATTCTTCATACGTCTTTCTTATTTGATTTGCCTGTTTAAAACTATTGGTCAAATTATTTTCTTCAGTTTCAATATTTTCATCTATATTTTTTACCTGTGATAGTTTCCCTTGTTTATATTTTAGTTCTTGCAAATCTGAATTGTACTTTTCATACAGTTGAATTGATTCTTGATAGATTTGATTCGTAGAAATCACAGCACCTATCTTATTAATATCTGCTGACAAAACGCCCAGTTCCGACTCGAGCAAGCTCATTTTTTTCTGAATTGTTTCTTTCTTTTCATTTAAGAATGCTTTTCTTTCCTCATATACCTTTTTATGAAAAAGCTCCACTTCGCGAATATCCTTCTTTACCATATCTGGCACTTCCTGCTTTGCCTTTTCAAAAATCGTCAATATATGCTCACTCGTTACATCAATCTTATTGGAATTATCAATAAAATCCACTAAACGATCGCATTCAAGTCGATTTTTTTCGTATTCTACCTTTATCATTTTTAACTTTTTACTCTTATCAGCATATTCTTCAACAATATTTTTTTGAATATCTGCTATTTCTATTGCTTTAATTTTTTCTGAAATAACAGCTAATTCTTCCTCCACCCGATCCACTTCTTTGTCTATAAAATATATTTCCTCATCAATTTGCTTAACATCAACTCCTCCATAAAAAGACACTAATTCTTTTTTACTATTTTTCAAGAGTTTGATTTTATCTTGTGATTCATATATATCATTCACATTATCTAAAATATTGTCTAACTGTAAAAGCTTTAAACAACTGGTAACATCTTCTTTTGCCGGATTAGAGCGGTAACTAATCTCTGTCGACTTCTTTTTCAAGATAATTTGTTTTGTGTATAATCTTCTCTCTATTTCAAAATAATTTTTATAATCCGTCAATGTATAAGCAACATTACCGATGTATATACTTTCAGAATCGCCTAGCACTCTCCGTATAACATATTTTTTCCCTTCATTTATTACCAATGCTTCCAATTCATATCCATGAATCTCTTCCTTTACCATCTTTGGGTCTTCATTTGCTCCCAATATATAGTCAATGAATTTAAGTGTTAATGTCTTTCCTAAACTATTTATAGTCGCTCCACGTTCTTTAGGCTTTTGAATATCACCATATACAAACGACACTCCTATCTCCTGAAATTCAATATTTCTTCTGACTTCCCCATCAGGGGCTTTAATTTTTAATTCTAAAATTTTCATTTAAAATCTCCCCCTCTGCATTATATGAAATCATATTAGTTAAGTACATAAATTCAATCACATATATATATTTTTGATATGTAGGTTCTATATTGATTTTCTTAGTACTAATGTATTTCTTTTTAAACTTATCCCATAGTTTCTCAATAGGCATGGATTTATCGCTTAATACTTCTAAAATAAGCGCACTAATCCCTATAAAGCTTTCTGTCAACGTAACATATTTATCCGGTAATATCATAATTCCTCACCTATTCCTTTTCAAAAATATCACATTTGTCGAATATATAGACTATAAGAAATTTTATTGCAACGCTCAAATTCCATCGATCATTTGAATATGTAAGAACGTCGTCAACCAACTTTTCATATAAATCTACCCCCTGTACCTCTCGTGAAAAAATAATATACCGCTCAACTATGAAATCCTTAACTCTTTCAAACTTATTTTCACACAGAATATCTTGATTAATATTGGTGACTGCATTTTCAACAACATCCAACTTGCTAATGATATTTTCAATTTCTTCTCTTTTATCTTCTAACTGGTTAATATCAATTTTCTTAACTGGAGAAATTCTAGTATACTCCTTAACTGCCGACTTACCTATCATTATTTTATTATTTAAATTACCGGATATCCCCATTATCAAATCCATCATCATAGTTTCTGTTATTGCATTATAATCTATCATACTTCTTATACGAAGGCTGGCTGATATCTGTTCTAACACTTCTATTTTTGTAATTCCCTGCAAAACTTGTCGTATATAGTCAGTATTTACCACTTTATACAGAAAACTAATATTATATTTCTTTTGCAATCTCTTTACTTCTGTTTCAAAAAAGCGTTCACTATCATGTGGTAAATTTCCATCAAATGTATTAACTATAAAAACGAATTGCTTTATTTCTCCATTCCATTTCTTTTCATCACAAATATGTTTTAGCAGTCCTGTTAAATCATCAACAAATTTTTCATGAATTTCTTGCCTTAATGTATTTTTTAGTCGAGTAGGTGCATATATCTGATAAAAGATCGAATCCTCTACCACCCAGCCATCATTTTTCTGATCTCCTCCATAATAATCAGGCATCTCATATGTTTTTCCTAAACTTCGATAATAGACCGCTAAGATTTCTTTGATTTGGAGCTGGTAATTTATCCCTGTAATTCCTCTGAGAAAGCTAATAATGCTCTCGATATAATCATATTTATCCATAGTAATTCTCCCTAAAATATGCATCACAACAGATAATGCTATTTTTTTAAGTCATATTTATTGTATCACCTAAGAACAGATTTGACAATGCCCGCACTCAAACACTGAAACTTTTGCTGAAAATAGTCATCACCTTTCACATCGTATTTTTGTGCCGATTATTTAATATGTTTATTTCATCTGAAAAATTGAACTTAATCTCAACCCTGCTTTTTGAATAAACACATATCTCCGAAACAAGTAGTTCTACAATTTCCCTTGTAACCTTCGTAATATTCTGCATGTCTGAATAAGAATCAAAAATACAGAAAGAAGTATCCTGTTGCTCCACCTTCCTTTCCTTTACCTGCTTGAGTTTTGTAGTCAGGTTATTTTGTTTCTCTCCATTTTTCTTTTTATGTAAAAGGAACTCACTCCGATCTAACTCTCCTGATTTATAGCTTTCATACAACCTCATATTCTCCAGCTTTATTTCATTTATTCCTTGAATCAGTTTAGTTTCTCTTTGTTGAAGTTCCTTATTTATTATTTTTTTTGCTGCTTCCTGTTCCCTCACTATCCGTGACATGTCCATAATAAACTTCGCCTGCTGTCTGATAACCTTAGTAACTATATTCAGCAGCTCTTCTTCTTTTATCTGTTCAGACAAACATGTTTCATTATGATGCGCATAATAATGTCTGCATTCATAGGTTGCGTTTAGCCTGGCTCGGCGATTAAGTACATGGTGACAGCCACCACATTTTACAAATCCTTTAATTGGTGAATCCTTCGATCCCATTCTCCGCTTTTCCTTTTTTGCCGGCGGCTTTACATCCACCAACTGAGCATTTACAAAAACCTCTAATGAAACAAGCGGCTCATGCTTATTCTCACGTACGATCCATTCTTCTTTTGGTACACGGCGGGACATTAAACTCCCTGTACAAACCACTTCTCTTGTATGTGTGGTGACCGTTCCCAAATAAACCCTGTTTCGAATAATCCTTCCTACCTGTGCTGAAGTCCAAAACTTTGTGGTTTCCTTATATCGACTATTGTAGCTGCTCCCTTTGCTTTTTTTGTATTGCTCCGGAGTCAATATCCCTTTTTCCGATAATTGCCTGGCCACCTCTGCTTTATTTCCACATTCCAAAAAGGTTTTAAAAATATACTTGACATTCTCACCGGCCTCCACGTCAACACGCAAATAATGCTTATTAGACTTATCCTTTTCATATCCATAAGGAGCGAATGACGCTAAAAACGCACCGCTTCTTTGCAAGCTTGCAAGAGTCTTTTTAATTCTTACCGAGTAATCTTCGCTGTAATAATCATTCAAAATATTCATAAATGCAGTGTTAATCTCGACTCCGCCTTCTGGATAATTATTACTGTCAAAATCATCATTCACGGAAATAAACCTGATTCCCATGAACGGAAATACAGACTCTATATAATTTCCAACTTCAATATAGTCTCTTCCCAGTCGACTGATATCCTTTACCAGAATGGTTCCTATTTTCCCCTCTCTCACAGCTTGTATTAACTGTTGAAATCCCGGTCTTTGAAAATTTTTTCCACTAAATCCATCGTCTATATATTCCACCACCTGCTGTTCTACATCTCCCAGATATTTGCTGATATATGCAGTAATAAGTCGTCGCTGATTAGATATACTATTACTTTCATCCGGAATCTCATCCTCTTTTGATAGTCTGAAATAAACCGCTATCTTTAATCTATGCAAGGTTCTCACCTCGCTTCTGCTCTAAAAGGAAATCCCATATTTCGCGGTAGTTCAAATTTATTGCTATTCTGTCATCATTATAGATCACAATTTTACTAATAAAAAACTGAATATCCTCCTTCTGTAGCTCCAGTCTGCCATTCTTAATGTACTTCTGCCATTGCCGAATTGTTTTCTTCTGCAGGGCTTCTAACTGCCTTATTGCTTTCAGGGCATCCTGCTTCTTGGTTTCCAGCTTTTCTTGTTGACTGTTAAGCCTTTGTTTCCATGCAGCAAACTCTTCCTTATCAATTCCCCCATCAGCATACTCAGCATACTTTTCAAACTTCTCTCTTTTTACCAATAAAATCTGTGTTTGGATGCGCTCCAATACCCCCTTACGGCTTTTGATGCTGGTCTTAAAAACCTGGGCTACACCATCTTCCACTACGTTATCACATCTGCCAATCGCCTTAATCTGCCTAGTTATGACCTCTTCCATTAAATTGCACAGGTCTGCCTCTTTGATCTTTGCTGTACTTTGGCAGCCATGATTTCTTCTATATTTAGAGCAATAGTAAACCATGTATCTCTTCTTTATTTTATCTTCTTTAAAATAATTGCTATACCGCCCCATATGACTGCCACAACAACCACAGTAAATCCTTCCTGCAAATATATCTTCGGAGCGGCTTCCTATTGTTTCAATCTGTGTAGGTTTACCTGAAGCTAAGTATTGCTCTCTTACTTCTGCCCGCCGTTTCTGTACTTGTTCAAAAAGGTCTGCCTGAATAATTGGCATATGATTATTTTCTATGCGAACCTGCTCTTCTTCCGGGATAATTTGATTTGGCATATCCTCAAATAGTCTTTGTTCGGTTTTATGCCTGATTATATGCCCGATATAGACCTCATTTTTAAGAATCCGGTCGATTACCGAAATGTCCCAATACGTAATTTCATCTGTATCATCAAACTTGACCAATCCGGTTTCCCGGTACTTCTTAGGGGGAGAAAGATTCAGCTCTGCAAATCTCTGTACTATTTCATATTTTGATACCCCGTTTCCATATTCTTCAAATATCATTCTTACATACGGTTCAGTAAGCTCATCCGGTACATAATTACCCTGCTCCATCCTATATCCATATGGAATCGCTGCAGATCGGTAAAATACCTTTGCTTCCTGCTTAATTCGATAGGAAGTATGAACCTTCTTCGACCCATCTCTGGCATATAGCTCATTAATCAAATTTTTAAGATTCATCGAAAGCTGATCCTTAGTGCAATTCGGATCAGCACTATCATACTCTTCCGTTAATGCAATAAAACGAATTCCTAAATACGGAAAAACATTTTCCAGATACTCACCGGCTTCCATATGATTTCGAGCAAATCTGGATAAATCTTTTACCACAATGCAGTTAATCTTTCCCGCCTTAATATCCTCCATTAAACACTGAAACTCGGTGCGTTCAAAGTTTGTTCCACTTTTTCCATCATCTACATATTCATGCACATCCTCATTCAACTCCGGGTGCTTAATTAAATATTCTTGAATTAATAACCTTTGGTTTTCAATCGACTCGCTATCTTTTCGCTTACTTTCTATGGAAAGTCGCAAATAAACCGCCGTCTTATAAAATACTTCATTTGACTTCATGCAAGGCTGCAAGTATCTGTTTGCTGTTCTGGCCACAGGCTCACCTCCTTGTCTGAATGACTTCTGATAGCCATTTCAAGAGCTTCATATTGATCGCTATAGTTAAACATAATATTTATTCGATTGCCTTCATAAACCACAATCTTATCAACCAATTCAATCAGAATGTTTCTGGTTAATTCCCGAATGTTCCGATGGCTCTTAAATGACTTTATCCATTCGCTATTCATCACTCCCTGCTCCAGCAATTCATTCACATCCCTTTTGACGGCCTGAACGGATTCTTCCAGGCTCTGCGCCTGCATATCGTAGAAATTCTGATACTCATAAAACTCATCTTCTGAAATTAAGCCTTCTATCTTATCTCTATAGAGCGAAGCACTTAACTTCTTATATTTTGTTATTTCGTCTAACTTACTTTGAATTTCTTCACTGCTATCAAGCACTTCTTCTTGTCTGATACTCACTGTATCAACTTCTTTCAAGACAGCTTCCAGCGATACCATTGTTTCTATGTGTCTATTTATCGCAGTCAAAACGATATTCTGAATATCCTTTTCATGAACGGCATGCCTTGTACAGCCTTTTTGGTCATTGTGCGAAGCGCAAATATAATAAACTGTTGTCTTGGTCTTATACTTAATCGTCCTGCGAATCAGAGCCTTTCCACAGTCTCCGCAGTAAAGAAAACCGGAAAGAAGGTAGAGGCTCTTGTCTTTTTTAGCTACTCTTAAATCCATTTTTAATAATTTTTGAACATTATTAAAATCACTTTTGGAAATAATCCCTTGATATTTATTTTCACAAACCTTCCAGTCAGATTCCGGGACATCCACATTTTTTCTGACTTTATAACTGATCCTTCGCTGCTTTCCCTGCTCCAATGTGCCTATGTACGCTTTATTCTTCATAATTCGGATTACCATCGTTACATACCACTTCGTTATATAGTTTTTGGTAAAGGCAGCTTTATATCTACTATAGACTTGCTTGCGCTGTGCCGGTGTAGGCACCTTCAGTTCATTGAGTTTATCAACTATCTGTTGATTACTGCACCCCTGCAATTTCCACCTGAATATATTCCTGACAACCTGTGCTGCTTCTTCATCTATCTCCCGCTTGTTTTTCTCCTCTTTGGATTTTCGATAACCATATGGCGGATGTGAGGTCACATCAATTCCTGCCTCGCGCATGGCATTTGTGCTGCTGCGGATCTTCATTGAAGTATCCCGACTAACATTTTCATTTACAAAGTTCTTCACGGGCAGCAAAATATTATAGTCACTTGGCGTGGCCGTCAAACTATCGAATCGATCCAGAATAGAAATAAACCGAACATTTAACTGCGGAAAGACTTTTTTTACATACCTCCCTACCTCAACATAATTTCGCCCTATTCTGGAAAGATCCTTAACAATGACCATATTGACCTGTCCCTGCTGAATATCAGCCAATAGCTGTTTAAAACCAGGACGTTCAAAATTTGTACCAGTATATCCGTCATCAATATAGGAATTGTAAACATCAATATTTTCATTTGTATTATTTAGATACTGGGATATTAATAGTTTTTGATTTGATATGCTGTCGCTCTCCTGTTTGACCTTTGAACCTGTTAAATCAATATCCTCATCTGATAAACGATAGTAGAGAGCCGCACTGTATAAATTTAAAGATTTGTTTTTTTGCATAGAAAAGCTCCATCAATCTTTTTATCTGCTTTATTCATTTATCCCGGACGCCGCCATCTTCGAAACATAATTACAGAGCCGGTCCGTCAATGTTATTTCTGAATTTGAAAAGCCCAGTTTCACGATATAGCCCTCACAAAGAAAACAATATGGGTTTTTTATTTTCTCCACATACTCTAATATCCGCTCTTCTTTAGAGCCTGACTTGATTTCTACATTATTAATATCAACTAGCGTTTCCGGGCTTACGGTGGTTATATCTGTTTCTTTCAGTGCATTTAAATCCCTCACACTTACACCGCCTTCCTTTTAATAGCTTCTCTAAATTATACAACCTATAACCTGTCCATTATTCCTAAAAATGAAGCATTCTACCTTGATACCACAACAACCCGGCATTCTTTTTCCCTGACTCAATTTGATATATAAAGGAAACAGACAATTTTTCCTCACAATTGTGAGATTTACTAAAACCCGCAAGATATGGCGAATTTTGTCGCATAAAAAATAGCAGGCAACTCATTGAATGAATTTCCTGCTATTTCTATTTTTAAGTTTTTTTTATTTACTGCTAAAGTCAGGCTACTTTGTTACCTTTATATTGCCGCGTTTTCCTCTCAGCAGCTTTCTGTAAGCCGATACCCTGGATGCCGGAACCTTTATGGTTGCCTTGACTTTTACGAAGACGTGTGTACCGTTAACACGCTTCAGTTTGGTGGATTTGATGGTAATGGTCTTTAGTTTTGTATCATGGCAGAACACGTGGCCTTTCATGGTCTGAAGCCCGGTACCAATGGTGACGTTCTTAAGCGCCGTGCACCGGCTGAATGCCCCATAGCCAATGGTCCGCACGTTATTGCCGATTTTGACTTTCCTGACCTTTTTATTCCCCTTGAGGGCGTTTTTGCCCACTGCCGTTATTTTCATGGTGATGCCTTTTATTTTAACGGTTTTCTTAATGTTCAGGGCGGTGGCTGTTTTCCTTTTCGCCGCCGTCAGTCCGATAAACGTTACCTCTTTTTTACTGTTTGTGATGGACGTGACTTTATACCGGTATCCGGAAACGGTATAAGTTCTTCCCTTTTTAACCGGATAGGAAACCCTGGCTATGGCAAAATAATTGCCCTTGGACAAATCGAAAACGAGCTTGCCGCCCTGCGCGGTTACGCTTGCAGTATTTTTGTTTCCTGCGGCGTTTACAGTATAAACGGCAACATCCACGTAGCCCTGCGGCTTTGTGACGGTTACTGTGTATGGTTCCTTAATTATCACCGTGTTTCCGTCCCCGTTCTTGAAAACCAGGTAATAAGCCGTAAATTCACCGCCGCCGATTATCCCGGACAGCCAGCTGTACGCGCCCTTGTCCGCTTTTGTCAATTCAATCAGGTATGCGGAATAGCCGTCATAATTTTTTCCGGCAAAGGTGAGAACCACGCTTGTTCCCGACGCGGCGGTAAATGCGGCTTTACCGCCCGTGATCTGCGACAGGTGCATATTTCCGGGCAGGCTCAGTGTACCTTTCGCGTATACGTCAATATCATTTTGGCCGTCCGGATTTAATGAAGCCTCCGCCGCGTATGCCGAAACCGGGGCCGCAAGCGCCATAACCGCAATCAATAAAAATAAAATCATCTTTTTCATAGCTGTCATCCTCTTTTCTTTACTGAACATTCAATTTGGTATTCAAGCCTACCGTACCCATGCTGTACCATGTATCGGGCTGATAAGCGATAATCTTCAATTTTACGGCTGCCGTGCTGCCGGGAATGCTGTCTAATTTGATTGCCTTTACATACTCACCGGGTTTGATAACGCCGGTTTCTCCGAGCGTCTTTCCGCTTTCGTCCAGCAGCTTCAATTTCATCCATACCGCGTTTTCAGCGGCAGAAGTAAAATATACATCCACGCTGCCGTTCACGGCTTTTAATTCGCCGCAGACGAACGCTTTATATCCCACTTCTACTTCAATGGGGGTATATCCCATGTTTTCGGGAACATCGGGCGATCCCAATACCGCCGCGCTGTCAAATTCAGGCGGCGTAAAGCCTGCGCTTTCCGGTTCGTTTCGTGTAATAGCAATAACAGTCAGCATTGCAATGACTGACAAAACGCATATGATGAAAGCAATGATTACAGTCCGGTTTTTCATTCTCAATTCTCAACCCTCCATTCGTGGTTTTTTCAATCGGTCATGTGTATTCAGTATCTGTGTACTGAACACAGATCAGCGATTGAACAATCGCTTTTTTCCAAACCTTCCGCGCGGTCAAAGGACGAACAACGCATTTTTCGCGCCGTTCACCGCGGCAGAGATTCGGATCACGGGTAACACCAACAGGCGACAGGCTTCCGAGGGAGTAGGTTACAGGCGGAAACCCGCCGCCTGTAACCTGTTATCTGCAACCCGCCTTTGCCGCTTAGGATAACGTAATGGTGATGGTTCCCACCTTTGTGAAATTCGTTGCTGAATTGGCAAGTGTTCCCGAAAGGGTCAGCGTGCTTGTGCCGGAGGGCGCGGAACCGACAGCGGTGCTTTCAGCGGTCGCAAGCGGCAGGGACACGCTGCTGAACGCGCCATCTACGGTTTCAAAGCCGGTCGCTTTTCCGTAAGCGAAGGCTGCGGTAACGGCCGCGTTGGAATGGTTTGTCACTGTGATCGCATTGCCCGAAGCTGTCCATGACGTGTTGACATTGACGTTATAATCGTGGGTTGCCGGGTTCCAGTTTTTTGTGCCGGAAGCGTTGTAGGTAAACTCCATCGCGCCCCACGTGAGATCAATGCTGTAAACAGTGGGAGTCGTAACGCCGTCCGCATACTTGGCTTTGACGTCAATGTCTTTGTTTCCCGTTCCTACGGTTTCCGCGAACACGGACATTGTGCCGAAGGAGAGGACGAGCATAGCGATCAATGCTAATGATATTACCTTTTTCATGGTATGATCATCCTTTCTTTTACGATATGGTTATTGTAACAGTGCCTATTTTTGTAGCGGTGGTAACGCTGCTGTCAAGATCGCCGGTGAGACTCAGAGATATCGATACAGAGTTGGGATCGTTAGCTGGTTTGCCGACGGCTGAAACCAACGGTATCGCCGTTAGTGTATCCGTATTTATACCCGACGCACCGATTGCGGAGAATTTGCCTGAAATGCCGGTATACGCGCTGTCTTTTGTATATTTTGCCTGCACGCCGACGGACGTGTTGGAATGGTTGCTCACTTTTATAATGTTGTCACCCGTCTCTGTTGACCATTTGGCATATTCCAAACCGTCATATGTGTGAGTAGTGGGATTCCATTCTCCTTGTTTTTCGGCTGTATAAGTAAATTCGAGGGAACCCCATTCTATGTCAACACTGTACACGGTAGAGGCTGTCGATCCGGCTTCATAGGTCGCCTTTACATCGGCCGAATCCGATCCGGGAACTTCATCAATGTTGGTCGTGGCCGCGAAAACGGAGATTGATCCCATTGTCAGGATCATTGCGATTGCGAGGGTAATGGTTAAAAACTTTTTCATAATAAGTATCCTTTCTGATTATAAATTTTATATGTTAATTTCCCGCCGCCGCCTTTGTCAGCGGAGGGAAAGAACATCAGGGTTTATTTGACTGTTATCGTCAAGGGGATATTCGTGTTGACAATGGCGCGTTCGCCGCTGTCGGGGTCGTAGTACAGCACATTGAATTTGCCGTTGTAGCCGCCCGCTGAGAGCTTTGCCGTATCGAGCAGCGTCATCGTGTTCAGCATATATCCCGCGGGGAGTAAATCCGACTGCGCCATCACCACTTCCTTGCCGTCGCTTTCAATGATGAGCTGTAACACAATATCCTTTGTGGATTTACCCGGATTTTGAAAAACAACGTTTGCTTTTTTATCTGAGAGGGTAATTGTCACCTCTTTGGAGTATGTGAGCGATACCGCACCGCCGCCCTCCGCCGCTTCCAGCTTTGTGTTATCATCGTTTTCAATGGGCTTCGCGTTATCGTCGGTATCCTGCGGCGCGTATTCCGGCGCAAGCACGGGTGTGTTATCCCGGTTCAGCAGCACAATCACAGTGGTCGTCACCGCGCCGACAGTAATAAGCGCAAGCAATAAAATAATGATCAAATTTCGCTTTTTCATTTTTCGTTTTTCCATTCTCGACCCTCCTTTCTCAATTCACCGTTACGGTCACGGTTCCGATTTTGGTACTCGGCAGAACGGCGTCCGGGATACCGGTGAGCTTCAGATACGCCTCCGCCGTCTGCGACACCGGCAACGTGACCGGGTCGGGGAGTTCCTCGCCGCCCGCATCCTCAAACTTGCCGGAAATTCCGTCGTAATCCGTTTTAGCTACGTAGTCGAAGGAAACGCTTACTGCCTCGGTACTGTTATTTGTGACTTTTATGAGGTTGCCGTTATCATTACAAGTCCATCCGGCAGGGGAAGCTCCGTCATATTGGTGCGTTTCGGGATTCCATGTACCCGCTGTGGCGTCTTTGTAGGTAAACTCCATCGCGCCCCATTCCACGATTACGCTTATCACTACCCTTGGCACACGGACGCTTATCCTGGAGGCAATTTCCCGTTTCGTCGCAGGAGTTTCGTTATAGAACACCGAAAGTTCGGGATAATAGATGAAATCGTTATCATTATCGCGCTTGACCCACGCGTTGCCCAGCCCGGACATATCGCCGGACAGCACATCGTCCGCCGTCATCTGCTCCGTGGACAGGCCGGTGACGCTGGCCGTGGTGCCGGGGTCTGTGCCGATGCCATCGCCGTCGTATGTGTCCGTGTTCCAATAGCAGTCCGTGATCGCGGCGGTGCCGCCGAAGACGGCGTTGTTATCCCCCGCGACGCCGCCGACTTCGTTGCCGTTTCCGCTGACTGTGCCGGTGTTGTAGCAGCTTGTGATCGTGGCGGTGCCGTCATAGCCTAAGTTATACCCTGCGACGCCACCGACATTGCTGCCGTTTCCGCTGACCGCGCCGGTGTTATAGCAGTTTTCGATTGTGCCGGAGTTGTTAAACCCCGCGACGCCGCCGACAATGCTGCCGTTTCCGCTGACCGCGCCGGTGTTGTAGCAGTTTGCGATTGTACCGGAGTTCTGCCCTGCGACGCCGCCCACACGGTCGTTTCCGCTGACCGCGCCGGTGTTGTGGCAGTTTTGGATTGTGCCACCATTAGACCCCGCGACGCCGCCCACACTGCCGCCGGTTCCGGTGACCGCGCCGGTATTGTAGCAGTTTTCGATTGTGCCGAAGTTCTGCCCCGCGACGCCGCCGACATAGCTGTATCCGTTAAACCCCGCCGCGCTTTCCTCAACGCCCAGATCGGAAATGCTGCCGTCCGTGCCGATATATCCGAACAGCCCGACGTAACTCGTGCTCCCGCGGCTGATCCACAAGCCGGTGATTTTGTGCCCCGCGCCGTCAAGGCTGCCGGTGAATTGGCTGCCGGAAGTGCCGATCGGTAGCCAGCCCGCGCCGTTGTTGTAACCGGGGTTGCCCACGGTTAAAAATTCGGTCAAATCAATATCGCATTGCATTTCAAAATGCCCGTCCAAATGGCTGCGTACATGGTTTAATTGCTTCGCTGTGTAAATCTTCCACGGATTGCCGATTATGCCGCCGCCCTCGGTGAACACCTCTTCGCCTTCCGGAACCGCCCTGCTCATTGTCGCGGTT
>Ga0153921_1000938_pt1 | contig 13925 bp, 13 predicted proteins | sample TSNJ005MetaG_FD_104691 | JGI IMG/M metagenome (GOLD analysis project Ga0153921, IMG submission 104691) | Attine ant fungus gardens microbial communities from New Jersey, USA - TSNJ005 MetaG | ecosystem: Host-associated > Fungi > Mycelium > Unclassified | place: USA: New Jersey, Brendon T. Byrne... | reverse complement strand
TGTGTCAGGTGATGCATTCGGTGGCTGACCCACCGCTTTCGCAGGCAAGCCAGCTCCCACATTTGATCTGCATACACCCGTATACCCGAGCCATACCACGATCCCCTGTGGGAGCGGGCTTGCTCGCGAAGGCGGTGTGTCAGTTGATGCATTCGGTGGCTGACCCACCGCTTTCGCAGGCAAGCCAGCTCCTACCTTTGATCTTCATTCACCCGGGACCCCGAGTCATACCCCACAGCGGATCTACTTCAACCTTCAGACCCGGAATTGATCCATCAACCCCTGCTGCTGGTTCGCCAGGCTGTTCAGTGCCTGGCTGACGCGCGCGGATTCATTGGCCTGCTCGGACAGCGACTCGGTCACATCGCGGATCGTCGCCACGTTGCTGTTGATCTCCTCGGCCACCGCGCTTTGCTCTTCGGCGGCGCTGGCGATCTGCAGGTTCATGTCGCTGATCACCGTGACCGCCTCGCCAATCTGGCGCAGGGCGGTGACGGCCTCGCCGACTTGTTCGACGCTGCCCTGGGCCTGGCGATAGCTGTTGCCCATGGCGCCGACCACATCGGTGGTGCCGCTCTGCAATTGCTCGATGACCAGGCGGGTTTCTTCCACCGATTCCTGGGTGCGGCGTGCGAGGTTGCGCACTTCATCGGCGACCACGGCAAACCCGCGGCCGGCCTCACCGGCGCGGGCGGCTTCGATGGCGGCGTTGAGCGCCAGCAGGTTGGTCTGCTCGGCAATGCCGCGAATCACTTCCAGCACCGAGCCGATTTTCTCGCTGTTGGCGGCCAGGCCTTCGACCTGGGTCATGGCGGTGCTCATGTCTGCCGCCAGGTGCCCGATATTGGTGGTGGTGCGGTCGATCACCGTCAGGCCTTCGCGGGTCGCCTGGTCGGCATCGCGTGCGGCCTGGGCGGCCTGGGCAGCGCTGCGGGCGACGTCCTGGGCGGTGGCGCTCATCTCATGGGAGGCGGTGGCCACCTGGTCGACCTGGCGGTATTGCTGTTCCATGCCGGCGCTGGTTTCGGTGGCGATTGCGGCGGACTGGTCGGCCGTGCCACGTGCATCCTGCACCGAGCGTTTGACCTCGGCGATGATCGGCTGCAGCTTGTCGAGAAAGCGGTTGAACCAGCCCGCCAGTTGGCCCAGTTCATCTTTCTTGTCGTAGGCCAGGCGCCGGGTCAGGTCGCCTTCGCCACTGGCGATGTCTTCGAGCATGTGCGCTACGCCGAGGATCGGGCGAGTCACGCTGCGGGCCATCAGCCACACCAGGATCAGGCCGAGCACGGCGGCGAGCAGTCCCAGGCTCAGTTCCAGCAAGGTGCCCCGGGTGTTGTCGGCGTCCATCTGGGCTTTCAGCGCTTCGGCAGGGCCGACCAGGACTTTTTCCGGCACATCCAGCAACACACCCCACGGCTTGCCATCGGGAATCGGTGCAAACGGTGCCAGCACCTTGAGCTGGTGGTCGGTACGCAGGCTGCGAATCTGCGTGCTGCTGGCCAGGGCGCTGATCAGTTGCGCACCGCTGGTGCTGTCGACCTGGTCCAGGCGCTGGCTGAGTTTGCTGGCGTCCGCGCTGTAGCCGGCGAGCAGGCCGGTCGGGCTGAGGATGCTGACTTGGGTCTGGCCGTCGTAGAGCTTCTGGCTGGCGCGTTGGCTGATGGCCTGCAGGCTATTGAGGTTGATGTCCACCGACAACGAGGCGATGACTTTGCCGTTGACCATCAAGGGGAACACGATGCTGGTCATCAGCACGTTCTGCCCGTCGATCACATAGAAGTAGGGCTCGATCACGCACGGCTTGAGGGTGGTGCGCGGGCAGGTGAACCAGGCGTTGGCCTTTTCACCGCTGGGGCCGACGGAGGTGTCGGACATGTCGCTTTCCGGCAGCGGCATCGAGGTCAGCTTGCCGGGCGTCGGTTGCGACCAATACAGGGCAAAGCGGCCCTTGTCGTTGCTGCCCAGTTCAGCCTGGTTGGCGAACAGCTCGTCCTTGCCGTCCAGCGCATTGGCTTCGAACACCAGGGACAGGCCGAGCAGGTCCGGGTTGGCCTGCAGCGCGGCCTTGACCTGGCGGGTCAGGTCTTCGCGGGTGTCGAAGGCGTCGAGGAAGCGCTTTTCGGCCTGCTCGCGCAAAAACAGTACCTGGCGGGAAAAGCCATGGCCGTATTGATAGGCGTCCATGAATTGCTGGCGGATGCCCAGCGCCTGCACTTCACCCTGAGCCTCGATGCGCGCCTGGGCGGCCTCATCGAGCATTTGCATGCTGGAGGCTTTGACCTGCTCGGAGCTCTGCGCCATGCGATACAGCGACAGACCCACCAGCAGGGTCACGATCCCCAACAGGCAAAGGCCGGCGAGCAGGGTGATTTTCCATTGAATGGATAGCTGTCTGAGGGACATCGAGGAGCATCCTTAACCTGAAAACACAGAGAGCCTTTGTATCGGCCGCCGTGGAACTTTCTTTATTCAAACGTTCAATTTAAAGCTTAAAGCGGCGTCGTTTTTTGACATGCAGCCCTGCCTGCTGCAAAGTGCGCGCCCTCTAATAAGACCTCCTTCAAGCCTGCACGCTGGCAGCCACCCCTCGGCCGCCCGGGCGCGGGCATGCCTGTTTTTTATGTTTCTGCTTGAGGTAACCATGATTAACGCAGTCATCGCCGCGGTCGGCACCATGCTGGTGCTCAGCTTGTCCCGCGTGCATGTGGTCATCGCCATCATCGTCGGCGCCCTGGTTGGCGGGCTTACCGGTGGCCTGGGTATCGAGGCCACGCTCAAGGCTTTCAATGGCGGCTTGGGCGGCGGCGCGACGGTGGCGTTGTCCTACGCCTTGCTCGGCGCTTTCGCGGTGGCGATTGCCAAATCCGGCCTGGCCCACGCCTTGGCAGACAAGGCCCTGCTGCTGGTCGACCGCCAGGAAGCCACCGGCGGCAGTCACGTCAAATGGCTGTTGATCGGCCTGCTGTGGGTGGTGGCGATTGCCTCGCAGAATATTCTGCCGATCCACATCGCCTTTATCCCGCTGCTGGTGCCGCCGCTGCTCTACGTGTTGACCAAGCTGCAACTGGACCGCCGCCTGATCGCCTGCGTGATGACTTTCGGCCTGATCACCCCGTATATGTTCCTGCCGGTGGGCTTCGGCAATATTTTCCTCAACCAGATCCTGCTGGCCAATGTGGCCAAGAGCGGGGTGGACATCAGCCAGGTCAACGTCACCCACGCCATGGGCTTGCCCGCGCTGGGCATGGTCGTTGGCCTGCTGGTGGCGGTGTTTGTCAGCTACCGCAAGAAGCGCGTGTATGACCTGGAGAAAATCGAGCGGGTCGAGCAGGTCGCGGTGCAGTACAACCCGCTGACCCTGCTGGTGGCGGGCCTGGCGATTGCCGCGGCGTTCATCATCCAGCTGTGGCTGGACTCGATGATCATCGGCGCCCTGGCCGGGTTCCTGATTTTCTCGGTGTCGGCCATCGTGCGCTGGCGCGACACCGACGACCTGTTCACCGAAGGCATGAAGATGATGGCCATGATCGGCTTCATCATGATCGCCTCGTCGGGGTTTGCCGAAGTGCTCAAGGCCACCGGCGACGTGCGTTCGCTGGTGGAAGCCTCGGCGGCGTTCATCGGCCATAGCCGTGGCGTCGGCGCGTTGTTGATGTTGCTGGTGGGGCTGCTGGTGACCATGGGCATCGGCTCGTCGTTTTCCACGGTGCCGATCCTGGCCGCGATTTTCGTGCCTCTGTGTGTGCAACTGGGCTTCAGCCCGCTGGCCATCGTGTGCATTGTCGGCACCGCCGGGGCCCTGGGCGATGCCGGTTCGCCTGCCTCGGATTCAACCCTCGGCCCGACCTCCGGCCTGAACATCGACGGCCAGCACCACCATATCTGGGACACCGTGGTGCCGACGTTCCTGCACTACAACATCCCGCTGCTGGCGTTCGGCTGGCTGGCCGCGATGACCCTCTGACACACCGCCGTTCCGTAGGAGCCGGCTCCTACAGATCCCAGGCGCATGGCCGATAACCTCTCAAGTCGCCACTAATAAGAGAGAAAAGCCATGCGTCTGAGTTTGAAGGCCAAAGTCCTGTCCCTCGCCGTTGTGCCGGTGTTGCTGTTTGCCGTGGTGATCAGCCTGACCACCGTGTGGATCCTGCAAGGCCAGGCACGCAACGAAGTGGATGAAACCCGCCAGCGCCTGCTCAACGACGCCAAGGCGACCCTGCAGAGCTACGTCGAAGTAGCCATGACCACCATCAAGCCGCTCTACGACGCGGCGGCTCCCGGCGATACGGCCGCGCGGGCCCAGGTGGTCAAGCTGCTGTCCAACACCAGCTACGGCAAGGACGGCTACTTCTTCGGCTACGACTCCGAGACCATCCGCCTGTTCAAGGGCAACAGCCCCGACGGCGTGGGCAAGAGCTTCAAGGACAACCGCGACCCCAACGGTGTCTACGTCAACCGCGACCTGGTCAAGGTCGGCAAGGACGGCACGCACTACCTGCAATACAGCTCGACCCAGCCCGGCCAGACCGAACTGGTGCCCAAGCTCGGCTACACCGAATACCTGCCGAAGTGGGACATGGTCATCGGTACGTCGGTGAACCTGGACGGCATCGAGGCCCAGGTGGCGGTGGTCGAGGCCAAGGTGAAAACGCGCATGGAAGGCGTATTGCTGAGCATCCTCGGCGTGGCCGTGGTGGTGCTGCTGGTGATCGCTGCCGTCGGCATGCTGCTGGCCAACGCTATCCTGCGCCCGTTGCACTTGATGAAAGCCAACCTCGACGACATCGCCGCCGGTGAGGGCGACCTGACCCGTCGCCTGGACATCACCAGCCAGGATGAACTGGGCGACCTGGCCGGCGCATTCAACCGCTTTGTCGACAAGATCCACGGCCTGGTGCGCCAGATCACCGAGATGACCAGCCAACTCACCGGCCTGGTCAGCCAGGTCTCCGACCAGGCCCAACGCTCGGAACAGGCCATGGAGCGCCAGCGTCACGAGACCGACCAGGTCGCCACCGCGATCAATCAGATGTCATCCGCCGCCCAGGAAGTCGCGCGCAGTGCCCAGGGCGCCTCGGTGGCCGCGCAGCAGACCGATGTCGAAGGCCAGGCCGCCAAGCGCGTGGTGGATGGCAGCATTGCGCAGATCCATGCGCTGGTGAGCGACATCCGCAGCAGCGGCGTATCCCTCGACAGCCTGCAGCAGGACGTGTCGTCGATTGTCAGCGTGCTCGGCGTGATCCGCTCGATCGCCGAACAGACCAACCTGCTGGCGCTCAACGCAGCGATTGAAGCCGCGCGGGCAGGCGAGGCCGGGCGCGGGTTTGCGGTGGTCGCCGACGAAGTGCGTGCACTCGCCAGTCGTACCCAGACCAGCACCCAGGAAATCCAGGGCATGATCGACCGCCTGCAAAAAGGCACCGTGGCCGCCGTCGACGCCATGCGCCGCTCCAGCGATGCGGGCGACGGCACCTCCGCCCAGGCCAATGAAGCCGGGGCGTCGCTGGACACCATGGCCCAGTTGATCGGCACCATCAATTCGATGAACGCGCAGATCGCCAGCGCTGCCGAAGAACAGACTGCCGTGGCCGAGGAGATCAACCGCAGCGTGCATCAGATTGCCGTGGCAGTCGACAGCGTGGCCGATGAAACCCAGCGGGGCGCCCAGACCTCGCGCAGCCTGGCGGATTTGGGCCAGCGCCTGGGGCAACTGGTGGGGCAGTTCCGCATCTGAGCAACCATAGCTTGGGCGTATGTCTGCCTAACGTTAATACGAATATACCCATCACAGCGCCTCAGTGAGACTTGAGCCCCAACCACAACAGGGGCTCATCTCATGTCACCTCCCGACCCGCTTCAGCGCCTGGCTGAACTCGACACCAACACCGTCTCCGACGCCCTCGACTTCCTGCAACTGCCAGGCGCCGTGGTGGGCATCCGCCCGTTGTGGGACTGCCCCAAGGTGGTCGGCCGCGCGAGCACGGTCAAACTGGCACCCAAGACCGACGCCGTGCCCGGCGTGCACCTGATCTCGCCGGTGATCGACGCAATCACCACGGATGATCGCGTGCTGGTGATCGCCGGGGGCCTCGATGGCATCTCGTGCTGGGGTGACATCATCGCCAATGCCGCCGTGACCAAGGGCATTCGCGGCTCGGTGATCGACGGTTTCAGCCGCGATATCGACGGCAGCGCGTCCATCGGCTACCCGGTCTACGGACGTGGAGTGACCATGATGAGCGCGCGCAATCGCGTGGTGCAGGTCGATTCCGGCGTGACCATCCGCGTCGGCGGCGTGGACGTTGCGCAGGATGACTACGTGATCGCCGACCGCTGCGGCAGCGTGTTTATCCCGGCTGCGGTGATCGACCAGGTGCTGGCGTTGAGCGAGCGCATTGCCGCCCGTGAGGCGGGGATGATCGATGCCGTGCGCAGCGGTCGGTCGGTCGCCGACGTGATGCATGACCGCCAATTTGAAGCCATCCGCGTGGAGCCTGCCCGATGAACGATCAACAGCTTGTCGCCCTGTTCGAAGGGCTCGACACCCCGGGCGTCTCGGATGCCATGGACAAACTGGGCATCGCCGGCCAATGCCTGGGAATTGCACCGCTGGATAATTACCCCGGCACCGTGGTGGGCCCGGCGTTCACCGTGCAATACGTACCGGCCAGCATGCCGCCGGGATCGGTGGGCGACTTTATCGAGGACGTGCTGCCGGGGGATGTGGTGGTGATCGCCAATGCCGGTCGGACTGACTGCACTGTGTGGGGCGACATCATGACCCAGTACGCCGGCAGCCGTGGCATCGCGGCGACGGTGATCGATGGCGTGTGCCGCGACGTCAGCAAGGCCTTGGGCGACGGTTATCCGCTGTTTACCCGAGGCCGCTACATGCGCACCGGCAAGGACCGTGTGCAGGTCCTGGCGGTGAACCAGCCGGTGGCTATCAGCGGCGCCCGTGTGTGCGCGCGAGACATCGTGGTGGCCGATGCCAATGGCGTGCTGGTGGTGCCCCGGGCGCGTGCCGAGGAAGTCGCGCGTACCGCCCGCCAGATCGAGGCCGTCGAATCGCAGATCCGGGCGCAGATCGAAGCCGGCAAGACCCTCAGGCAGGCCCGTGAATCCCTGGGCTATCACACCTTGCAGAGGAAGGACGCGTGAATACACTGAACAAGCGCCTGGCCCAGGCCAAGCCTTCCGCCACGTACCGCATCATCGACCGCGTGGCCGCCCGCCGTGCCGAAGGTGCGAAGATCATCTCGCTGTGCGCCGGTGAGCCGGATTTCGACACGCCGGAGCACATTCGCCAGGCCGGTATCGACGCGATCCGCAACGGCCAGACGCGCTACACCCAGGTCGCCGGTGTACGCGCCTTGCGTGAAGCCGTGGCGGATAAATTCCGCCGTGAAAATGGCCTGGACGTAAGCTGGCAGGACACCCTGGTGAGCAACGGCGGCAAGCATGTGATCTACAACGCCCTGGCGGCCACGCTGAACGAAGGCGACGAGGTGATCGTGCCCGCGCCGTATTGGGTCAGTTACCCGGAAATGGTCGAGTTGTGCGGCGGCACGGCGAAGATCGTGGCGTGCAATGCTGAAGACGCTTTCAAGTTGACGCCCGCCGCGCTGGACCAGGCGATCACCCCCAGCACGCGCTGGCTGATCCTCAATTCGCCGTCCAATCCGACCGGCGCGGTGTACAGCCGCGAGGAGCTGCAGGCCCTGGCGCAGGTGGTGTTGCAGCATCCCCATGTGCTGGTGCTGGCGGATGATATCTACGAGCACTTGCTGTTCGATGGGCAAACCTTCCACACCCTGGCGCAAGTGGAACCTCGGTTGGCACCGCGCGTGCTGACCATGAACGGGGTGTCCAAGGCCTACGCCATGACCGGCTGGCGCATCGGGTTCGCCACCGGGCCGCGCTGGTTGCTGGAGGCCATGGAAAAACTCCAGGGCCAGCAGACGTCGGGAGCCAGTGCAATTTCCCAGCAGGCCGCCATCGCGGCATTGAACGGCCCGCAGGCTTTTATCCAACAGTCGCGGGCGGTGTTCGAGGCGCGTCGGGACTGGGTGGTGGCTTTTCTGAATGCCACACCGGGTTTGGAGTGCCTGAAACCTTCGGGTGCGTTCTACGCCTTCGCGTCCTGCGCCGGCCTGCTCGGTCGTACCACACCTGGCGGCACGCTGCTGCGCACCGATGAAGACGTGGCGCACGCGCTGCTCGACGAAGCCAATGTGGCGGTGGTAAACGGCAGTGCGTTCGGCCTGGCGCCGTACCTGCGCATTGCCTATGCGCTGGATGAGGATTCCTTGCGCCAGGCGTGCGAAGCGATCCGCCGGTTTTGCCTGGCGACCCGCTAGAGGTCGCGCATCAGCAGGCCAAACTGCAGGTCCATCTCGGCGGGCAGGGGCACATACACCGTATGCCCATCCCCCGGCGCTACTTCGATGGCTTCGCCCTTGGCATTGTGCAGGGTGGCCAGGTCAAAGTGAAAGTTGCCGGTGGGCGTCATCAATTCCAGGTGGTTGCCCACGGCAAAGCGATTCTTGACCTTGACCTCGGCCAGTTCGCCGCGCCGCTCGCCGGTCAACTCGCCGACAAACTGCTGGCGCTCCGAGACTGAGCTGCCGTTCTGGTAGTTCTGGTATTCGTCGTGCACATGGCGGCGCAGGAAACCTTCGGTGTAGCCGCGCTGGGCCAGCGACTCCAGGTCGGTCATCAGGCTGCGGTCGAATTCACGGCCGGCCACCGCATCATCAATGGCACGGCGATACACCTGGGTGGTGCGCGCGCAGTAGAAGTGGGATTTGGTCCGGCCTTCGATCTTCAGCGAATGCACGCCCATCCGGGTCAGGCGCGCCACATGCTGCACCGCGCGCAAATCCTTGGCGTTCATGATGTAGGTGCCGTGTTCGTCTTCGAAAGCGGGCATCTGCTCATCCGGACGGTTGGCTTCCTGCAGCAGGAAGACCTGGTCGGTCGGGGTGCCGATCCCCAGCGTCGGTTCGAATGCCTGGACGATATCGCCGGTGGTATTTTCCACGGCCGGCGTGGCCTGGTACTTCCAGCGGCAGGCATTGGTGCAGGTGCCCTGGTTGGCGTCGCGTTTGTTCATGTAGCCCGAGAGCAGGCAGCGCCCGGAATAGGCCATGCACAGGGCGCCGTGGACGAACACTTCCAGCTCCATGGCTGGCACCTGCTGGCGGATTTCGTCAATTTCCTCCAGGGAAAGCTCACGCGACAAAATGATCCGGCTGATGCCTTGCTGCTGCCAGAACTCCACGCTGGCCCAATTCACCGTGTTCGCCTGCACCGACAGGTGGATCGGCATCCACGGGTAGTTGCGGCGCACCAGCATGATCAGCCCCGGGTCGGACATGATCAGCGCATCCGGGCGCATGGCGATCACGGGCGCGAGGTCCTTGAGGAAGGTCTTCAGCTTGGCGTTGTGCGGCGCGATATTCACCACCACGTAGAAGCGCTTGCCCAGCGCGTGGGCTTCCTCGATACCCAGGGCCAGGTTGGGGTGATCGAACTCGTTGTTGCGCACGCGCAGGCTGTAGCGCGGCTGGCCGGCATAGACCGCATCGGCGCCATAGGCGAAGGCGTAGCGCATGTTTTTCAGGCTGCCCGCGGGGGCGAGCAGTTCAGGGGCTGGCAGTGGGGAGGCAATCGCAGGGAGCATGGGCGTGGGTCGCAAAAGGGCGCGAGGGTAGTGCAGGTGGGGCGGCGGTTTATTGATCCAGGTCGTTCTTTGGCGATTTTGTATCGCTGTGTATCGCCAGCTGGGTGTGGACACAGACGTGATACCTCAGGGGCGTTCAATGGCGCTCCCCGTCTCCACAAGGTCATCCCCATGCGATTTATCACGGCCGTGTTTGCTGGCCTGCTGCTGGCTTTTGCGCTGATTTCCAGCCAGGTGGCAGGCAATGAGAGCAACGAGCCCCAGGGCGCCATGCCGTCGCTGGCCGGGGCGGTCGAATGGCTCAACTCACCGCCGCTGACACCCGAGATGCTCAAGGGCAAAGTGGTGCTGGTGGATTTCTGGACCTACGACTGCGTCAACTGCCGCCGGGCGCTGCCGCACGTCAAGGCCTGGGCCCAGCGGTATGCACGGGACGGCCTGGTGGTCATTGGCGTGCACACCCCGGAATATGCCCACGAGCACATCATCACGAATGTCAGGGAGCAGGTGCGCAAGCTGGGCATCACCTACCCGGTCGCGATCGACAACAACTATGCGATCTGGCGCAATTTCGATAATCAGTACTGGCCCGCGCATTACCTCATCGATGCCCAGGGCCAGGTGCGCTACAGCCACTTCGGCGAGGGCCGGTATGACGCGCAGGAGGCCATGATCCAGGCGCTGTTGCGTGAGGCGGCGGGCCATTGAAGATTGCGGTCTATGCTGGTGGGATAAAGGATGGCACTCCCAGGTTTCGCAGTGGACTAAGCAACAGGGCTTACACAGGCCCTCTGCTTTTCTGACATGGACCGGACATGAATCAATCCAACCTGCAATTCAAAACCCTGCTGTTACTGCTGGTCCTGGTGACCATCGCCTTTATCTGGATATTGCTGCCGTTCTACGGCGCAGTGTTCTGGGCGATCATCCTCGGCATCATCTTCGCCCCGATGCAGCGCCGCCTGCAGCAGCGCTTCGGCTGGAACCGCAACCTGACGTCCCTGACCACCTTGGCGGTGTGCCTGGTGATCGCGATTTTGCCGGTGATCATCACCAGTGCCTTGCTGGTGCAAGAGGGCGCCACGCTGTACAAAAACGTCGAGAGCGGCAAGCTCGACGTGGCCGGCTATATCGAGCAGTTCAAGAACTTTTTGCCGCCGTATTTCCAGCACCTGCTCGACCGCTTCGGCATGGGCAACCTTGAAGGGCTGCGCGAGAAGATCGTCAAGAGTGCGATGCAGGGCAGCCAGTTCTTCGCGTCCCAGGCATTCAGCTTTGGGCAGGGCACGTTTGATTTCCTGGTGAGCTTTTTCATCATGCTGTACTTGCTGTTTTTCCTGCTGCGCGACGGCCCTGATCTGGTGCGCAAGGTGCGCACGGCAGTGCCGTTGGCCGAACCGCAGAAGCGCCGCCTGCAGCTCAAGTTCAATCGGGTGGTGCGCGCGACGGTCAAGGGCAACGTGTTGGTGGCCGTGACCCAGGGCGCGCTGGGTGGCCTGATCTTCTGGTTCCTGGACATTCCCAGCGCGTTGCTCTGGGCGGTACTGATGGCGTTTCTGTCACTGCTGCCGGCAGTCGGTGCCGGGATTGTCTGGGGGCCGGTCGCCGTGTACTTCCTGCTGAGTGGTTCGATCTGGCAGGGCGTGGTGCTGGGCTTGTTTGGCGTATTTGTGATCGGCCTGGTGGACAACGTGCTGCGCCCGATCCTGGTGGGCAAGGACACGCGGATGCCGGACTACCTGATCTTGATCTCGACCCTTGGCGGCCTGTCGGTATTTGGCCTGAACGGCTTTGTGATCGGCCCGCTGGTGGCGGCGCTGTTCATGTCGACCTGGGCGCTGTTTGTCGAAAGCAAGCCGCGGGTCAAGCTGCCCTTGCCTTGAGTTTCAGGCGTGGAGCCTGAAGCTCGACGCCTGTCGCAGTTGCTGTTCGGCGGCGGACAACGAGGTGAGGGGGCCGCTGATGGCCTCGCCATCGCGTACCAGGTACCAGCAGGCGAGCAACCCCAGTTCCCGCAGAGGGGCGGGGACGGCGCTGCCGATAACGGACATGATTTGAACAGTGGGCATAAGAACCTCCAATCGCTATGGAGGTCACCTTACGGTGCCGGGAGCCGTAGGAAAAATCACCTGGCTCGATAGTCGACATCGACGTGAGGCGTCAGTCCACTACCTGATCGAGCATGTTCACCACTTCCTGCTCACTGAGCAGACCCTTGTGCACCAGGTTTTCAGCCAGCAGCGCGAGGAACTTGGCGCTGCGATGGCCTTCCAGGTGCTTGAGTTCGGTGAGGGCGCTATAGACCTTGCTGGACGTGCACAGGCCAGCGGTGCGATGTGGGTTTTGCGTGGGCATGGTCAGCCGTCCTTGTTGTTATTGAGTGGACAGGATCGATAGTGAGAGTGTGTCGTGACACAAACATGACAGCGCGAGGCCCCATCAAGCAAGTAGACATTGGCCTCAATCATGTGCGATTTCACCCATGTCATTGTCCCCAGAGCGACCTTGGCCGCATAAATTCGGACGTTGCACGCAAAAAAAAGGCCCCGCGTATAAGCGAGGCCTGTTTCAGACAGGACGATTGGCCGTTACCAGCCGCGGCCGTAATAGCCGTGGGGAGGGCCGTAGTAACCACGCGGTGGACCGTAGTAGACCGGTGCCGGGCGGTAGTAGACCTGCTGTTGCACATACACCGGTGGTGGCGGTGCGTAGTAGACGGGCGGTGGGGCGGCGTACACCGGCTGAGGTTGCACATATACCGGTTGCTGCACATAGACTTCGCGGGGTTGGCTGGCAACCACGGAGCCTACGACGGCTGCGCCGACTAACGCACCCAAGACAGCCGGGCCACCCCATCCACCACCGTGGGCGGAGGCTTGGCCGGCCATAGCGAGTGCACCGATAAGCAAGGCGATCTTGGGGATTTTACGAATCATGGTCATTCCTCGGTTAGCCCCTGCGCTTGTGGTCTGCAATCAATAGACTCAAGTAATGTCGCGGGGATACTTTTAAGACAACGTATTTCTGAAAAACAGCACGGCCGCTAGGTAAAGGTTGTGTAAGGTCTGTACCGATTTGCTTACTCAAAGGAGTTTTCCATGCAGATGCACCCCAACAAGGACACCCAACTGTGCATGTCACTGTCGGCGCGTCCCGGGAACTTTGGCCTGCGATTCCATAACCATCTGTACGAACAGCTGGGTCTGAACTTCTACTATAAAGCTTTCAGCAGCCAGGATTTGCCCGGCGCGATAGGTGGTATTCGCGCGTTGGGCATACGTGGTTGCGGGGTTTCCATGCCGTTCAAGGAAGCCGCCATTGCCTTGGTGGACGAACTCGACGATTCGGTTCAAGCCATCGACTCTTTGAACACCATCGTCAACACCGACGGCCATCTCAAGGCCTACAACACTGACTACATCGCCATTGAACAACTGCTGAAAAAGCATGCGGTACCGAAAGCATCAACCTTCGCCCTGCGCGGCAGCGGCGGTATGGCCAAGGCCGTTGCCAGTGCCTTGCGCGACGGCGGTTATGCCAATGGCGTGATCGTGGCGCGCAACGCTGCAGCCGGCCAGGCATTGGCCCGCAACCTTGGGTACGAATGGCAAGCCGACCTGGGTGACCTGCGCCCCCAGATGCTGATCAACGTGACGCCGATCGGCATGACCGGCGGGGCCGAGGCGGATGCGTTGGCGTTCGCGGCGCAAGCGGTGGATGCCGCGCAAACGCTGTTCGATGTAGTGGCGATCCCCGCCGAAACGCCGCTGATCGTGCGCGGTCGGGCGCAAGGCAAGCAAGTGATCACGGGCTTGGAAGTCATCGCCATTCAGGCGTTGGAGCAGTTTGTGCTCTACACCGGCGTGCGGCCTACGCAGGAGCAGTTTGAGGCGGCCGTAGCCTTCGCCCGAAGCTGAGGGCTGGCGCCGAGCCAAGTGTGGGGTCGGGATTGCTCGCGAATGCGGAGTATCCGTTAAGCATTCATTGCCCGACACACCGCCTTCGCGGGCAAGCCCGCTCCCACAGGGGGATCCTGGTATGGCTCGGGTATGGCGGGCGTACGCAGATCAAATGTGGGAGCTGGCTTGCCTGCGAAAGCGGTGGGTCAGGCACCGAATGCATCAACTGACAGCCCGCCTTCGCGAGCAAGCCCGCTCCCACAGGGGGATCCGGGTATGACTCGGATTCCCGGGTGTATGGAGATCAAATGTGGGAGCTGGCTTGCCTGCGAAAGCGGTGG
>Ga0153921_1000937_pt1 | contig 13930 bp, 14 predicted proteins | sample TSNJ005MetaG_FD_104691 | JGI IMG/M metagenome (GOLD analysis project Ga0153921, IMG submission 104691) | Attine ant fungus gardens microbial communities from New Jersey, USA - TSNJ005 MetaG | ecosystem: Host-associated > Fungi > Mycelium > Unclassified | place: USA: New Jersey, Brendon T. Byrne... | reverse complement strand
GGCCACCTCGCGTGCCAAGGCGATCGACAAGATCCAGCTGGCCGAGGTCAAGCCTTCGAGCCGCGTGAGCCCGTTCATCCGTTTCGAGCAGAACAAAAAACTGCACCGCCAGGCGGTCATCGTCGAGCGCATGGCCAAGGGTTTCGACGGCAAGCCGCTGTTCAAGGACTTCAGCTTCCAGGTTGAAGCCGGCGAGCGCGTGGCGATCATCGGCCCGAACGGTATCGGCAAAACCACCCTGCTGCGCACCCTGGTCAACGAACTGACCCCGGATGCCGGTAGCATCAAGTGGACCGACGCCGCGGAACTGGGCTACTACGCCCAGGACCACGCGCATGACTTCGAAGACGACGTCACCCTGTTCGACTGGATGGGCCAGTGGACGCAAGGCGAACAGATGATCCGTGGCACGTTGGGTCGCATGCTGTTCTCCAACGACGAGATCCAGAAGTCGGTCAAGGTGATTTCCGGTGGTGAGCAAGGCCGCATGCTGTTCGGCAAGCTGATCCTGCAAAAGCCGAACGTGCTGATCATGGACGAACCGACCAACCACTTGGACATGGAATCCATCGAAGCGCTGAACCTGGCGCTGGAAAACTACCCGGGCACGCTGATCTTCGTCAGCCACGACCGCGAGTTCGTATCGTCCCTGGCCACGCGCATCATCGAGTTGAGCGCCACCGGCGTGATCGACTTCAGCGGCACCTACGACGACTACCTGCGCAGCCAAGGCGTGGTGTTCTAAATCGCGTCGTTGTGGTGAGCAGGCTTGCTGTGACTTGCAAGCCTGCTGTGACTGACAGGCCTATTGTCGCTGACAGACTTATTGTGGTGAGCAGGCTTGCCCTGCGTTGGGCTGCGAAGCAGCCCTAAATTCAAACACCGCGCTCTGTCTGGCAGAACGCGGTGTTTTTTATGGGGGCTGCTTCGCAGCCCAACGCAGGGCAAGCCTGCTCGCCACAATAAGCTTGCTGACCTCAAATAAACTTGCTCACCTCAAATAAGCCTGCCACCTCAAATAAGCTTGCTCACCACAAATAGGCCTGCACACTGCAATAAGCCTGCACACTACCAATAAGCTTGCTCACCAAAATCAAAGCCCCACTCCACTTCAAACAAAGTAGTTAGCCTGCTTCCTTTTCCCCCTGCCCCTTGCCATCATGCCCTCACCGCCCGCCCGCGAATGAGTGACCATGTCTGACGCCGCCCCCAGCTCCCTGTCGATCACCCTGCAGATCGTCTCCATTGTCTTCTACACCTTCATCGCGTTCATCTGCATCGGCCTGCCGATCGCGGTCATTCCTGGTTATGTGCACGAGCAACTGGGATTCAGCGCAGTAGTGGCCGGCGTGACCATTGGCTCGCAGTACCTGGCCACCCTGCTCAGCCGCCCCATGGCCGGGCGCATGTCCGACAACGTCGGTACCAAGCGCGCGATCGTACTGGGCCTGGCGGGCATTCTGCTCAGTGGTGTGCTGACGTTTTTCGCCACGCTGGCAGAAAGCCTGCCCAACTTGAGCCTTGCCATTCTGATTGCCGCCCGGCTGCTGCTGGGCGTGGCCCAGGGCCTGATCGGCGTGGGCACCATCAGTTGGTGCATGGGCGCGGTGGGCGCAGAACACACCGCGCGTTCGATTTCCTGGAACGGTATTGCGTCCTACGGCGCCATCGCCATCGGCGCACCGCTGGGGGTGGTGATGGTCGCCGACTATGGCTACAGCAGCCTGGGCATCGCCCTGACGGTACTCGCGGCGTTGGGCCTGGTGCTGATCCGCAACAAGCCCTCGGTGCCGGTGGTGCGTGGCGAGCGCCTGCCGTTCTGGGCCGTGTTCGGGCGCATCGCGCCGTTTGGTGCGAGCCTGTGCCTGGCGTCGATCGGCTACGGCACGCTGACCACGTTTATTACCCTGTATTACCTCAACCGCGGTTGGGCCGGCGCGGCGTACTGCCTCACGGTCTTTGGCGTGTGCTTTATCCTGTCGCGGCTGGTGTTCATCTCGGCGATCAGCCGCTTCGGCGGCTTTCGCGCGGCCATTGCCTGCATGACCATCGAGACCGTGGGCCTCACGCTGCTGTGGCTGGCACCCTCCACTGGCGTGGCCTTGATCGGTGCCGGGCTGACCGGTTTCGGTTTGTCGCTGGTGTACCCGGCGCTCGGCGTGGAAGCCATCAAGCAAGTGCCCAACAGCAGCCGGGGCGCGGGTTTGAGTGCCTATGCGGTGTTTTTCGACCTGGCCCTGGCGATTGCCGGGCCACTGATGGGCGCCGTGGCGCTGAACCTCGGCTACGGCTGGATTTTCTTCTGCGCAGCGCTGCTGTCGGTCACCGCCCTGGGCTTGACGGTGTCGCTCAAGCGTCGCGCTTACTGATCGGCAGTCTGCAACCCGGCGCGGGTGGATTGGCCGAGGGTGTGGCCGAAAAAGCGCCCGGCCTCGGAGATCAGGTCACGGTGGATGCCTTCGCGGTCGACGCCATCGGCATCGGTGCAGATCGCCGGCATCGCCGCCAATTGATCGCTGTCGCACGGCGCCATGAACACAAAATGCCCGGCCCCTGCCAGCAGCTTGAAGTCCGGCGGCTCCGGCAACTTGCGCGCCAGGGCCGCGGCGTTCTTGTCCACGGCTACCAGCTTGTCGCCGTCGCCGCTGTAGAGCAGCACCGGCACATGCACATCAGCCAACGTCTGGCGGCCGAACATCAAGCTCAGCGGCGCCATCAGCATCAAGGCATGGATACGCGGGTCGGATTGCGGTTGCAGGTCGTCACGGTCAACCACCAGCTCACCTTTGGTGGTGCAGGCGTCGCGGTCTTCCGGGCGCTCCTGGCAATAACGGCGCAGGCGGTCGAAGTCCGGCTTGGCCCCCGCCAGGATCAACGCAGTTTCACCCCCGGCCGAATAGCCGATGACCCCTACCTGATTGACGTTGACGAACGGCGACAGCATCGGGTCGCCCAGGGTGGCGGTGATGGCTTCGGAAATCTGGATCGGCCGGCCATACAGGTTGCTCACGGTGCCAAGGCGGCTGTGGTCCTTGTAGTTGTCACCCGGGTGCAGCACCGCCACCACTACAAAGCCTTTGCGCGCCAGCGAGGTGGCCAGGTCATGCAGGGCCAGCGGAGTGCCGGTGTTGCCATGGGACAGCATCAGCATCGGGAAACGCCCAATGGCGATCTTCGCATCTTCAGTGGCCGCGACATGGTAGGCACCCAATTGCGTGGTGTGCTCAAGCCCGGTGGAGGGGTAGAAGGCGACGGCTTTCATCGGCTGCAGGTCGAGCGGGTCGAGAAACGTCATGCGGTGGAAGCCCACACTCCAGTGCGGGTGCGGCGCAGGCGCGGCGTGCACTGAAATCAGGCCGCCCAGCAGGAAAAGAACCATAACAGCACAAAGACGCATCATGAGGATGTCCACCTTTGCTGCATTAAAACCGGCATGTCTGATTGAAAAGTCCATGGTTCAAGGTACTCGCACCGGGTGGTAAACCCATGTGTGCATAACCTGGGCCAAAGTAAAGACAGCGGGCAAACGAAAAAACTCCGTACTCCGGTCGTTTTCAGGCGGCCAGAATACAGAGTTTAGGCGCCCCGCTTCAGATTGAAACGGGGCAGAGGCGAAATTTACACAAGCCTTACGCGGCGGCGAACAACTGCTGGTTGATCTGTGCGTTGGCGTCGCTCAGGGACTTGCTGCGCACTTCGTCACCGTAGGCCAGGCCTTCGGCGCGCACGACTTCGATGTCAGTGATGCCAAGGAAGCCAAACAGCAATTTCAGGTAGCCTTCATGGGCGGCGCCCGACGCCTGGCCAGCATGCAGGCCGCCGGCGGTGGACACGATGATGACTTTCTTGTTGCCGCACAGGCCTTCCGGGCCGGCTTCGGTGTAGCGGAAGGTCTGGCCGGCGACCGCGATACGGTCGATCCAGGCTTTCAACTGGGTTGGAATGGTGAAGTTGTACATCGGCGCACCGATCACCACGGCGTCGGCGGCGAGGAACTCGGCCAGCGACGAGGCGCTCAGTTCGGCCTCGTGCTTTTGCGCGGCGTCGCGCAATTCGGTGGCGGTGCCCAGGGCGCCCAGGGTCGCGCCGGAGAAGTGGTTGATGCCTTCGCTGGCCAGGTCGCGGTAGGTCACTTCCACACCGGGCTCGGCCGCTTGCCAGGCCTTGACCACGCCAGCGCTGAGCTGACGGGAAGCCGAGTTGTCGCCGAGGATGCTGGAATCGATATGCAACAGTTTCATGCGGGATCTCCAAGTGAGGATCGCGACAGGGCGATCAAGTGAGGTTGATCCTACAGGTGAAGCCAATGATCGATTAGAGGGTTGAAATGCGACTGTTCGTCTCGTCAGCGGGACAGTGCACTGCCTCAAGCCCGCTTCACACTCAATGGGACGACACGTAGATCGACGCCGACGCCGACGCAGGCGCGGGCAGCGCATACGTCCGCTTCATCCACTGGATCTCCTCCTGCGGCGTGCGGCCGAAGAAGCGCTTGAACTCGCGACTGAACTGCGAGGCGCTTTCATAGCCGACCTGGGTGCTGGCCGTGGCCGCGGTGATATCGCTGCGCAGCATCAGCAGGCGCGCCTGGTGCAAGCGCGTGGACTTGAGGTACTGCATCGGCGAAGTGTCGGTGACGGTGCGAAAATGCGCGTGAAAACTCGGCACGCTCATCATCGCTTCCCTGGCCAGCGCCTCCACGTCCAGGTGCTGGTGATAACACCCATGGATCTTGCGAATCGCCCGCGCGACCTTGCCGAACTGCCCCTGGCGATTCAGCGCGGCGCGCATCGAGCCGCCCTGCTCCCCCGTGAGGATCCGGTAATAGATCTCGCGCACCAGCGCGGGCCCAAGGATATGCGCCTCCATCGGCACACTCATGGCCTCGAGAAAGCGCAGCAGAGACGCGCTGAGCGGCTCATCCATCGGCGAGGAATACATGCCCCTGGGCTGGGCTTCGCCCTGCGCCGGGAAGTCACCAAGCGCCAGCATCAACTCCGCCGCCAGGGTGAAATCCAGGCGCAGGTATACCGCGAGCATTGGAGCTTGCTCAGTGGCCTCGGTTTCCATGGTGAACGGCACCGGCACTGACACCACCAGGTAGTGCTGGGCGTCGTACACGTAGATGTCCTCGCCGAGGTAACCGCGCTTGCGCCCTTGGCACACGATCACGATGCCCGGATCGTAGAGCACCGGCACGCGGTGCAATGGGCGGTTGGAACGCAGGAAGCGCACGTCATCGAGTGCGGTCAGGTTATAGCCTTCGACAGGCGCCAGGCGGCCCATCAACTCGATGATTGTTTCGGTGCGGCCCATGCTGGCTGGCTCCAGTGCAAAAAACACACGGTATCGCGCCAGACCGGCTGACGCCACGCCCTGATAGGAATAGGCAATCAGTACAGTGGATCCGTGCAAAAAAACCAGCGTTCAACTGCTGCTGGCTTTTTTCGGGGTGGATTTGCCTTGCGCAGACGCGGATGATTCGTCCCATCGACAGGACAATAGGCCGACCATGCAAGACCTCAACGACCTCTACTATTTCGCCAAAGTCGTCGAAGCCGGTGGCTTTGCGGCCGCCGGGCGGCTGTTGGGGATTCCCAAGTCGCGCCTGTCCCGGCGCATTGCCGAGCTGGAAGAACGCCTCGGCGCGCGCCTGCTGCAGCGCACCACCCGCCAATTGACCCTGACCGCCGTCGGCGAGCGCTACCTGCGCCATTGCCAGGCCATGCTGCTGGAAGCGGAAATGGCCGATGAAGCCGTCGCCAGCATGTCCAGCGAACCGCGCGGGCGCTTGCGGGTGAGTTGCCCGGTGGGCATGGCCCAGCACATTCTGCCGGAACTGGTGGCCGGGTTTCTGGCCGCCCACCCGCTGGTCCAGCTGGAAATGACCCTGGTCAACCGCCGCGTCGACCTGGTCGCCGAAGGCATCGACGTGGCCCTGCGCGTGCGCGAACTCGGTGACGAGGACCCGCTGCTGGTAACCAAGCGCCTGCGCCAGGCCCAGACCGTGCTGGTCGCCAGCCCCGCCCTGATGCTCGGGCGCCAGGTCACTACCCTCGACGACCTCAAGCAGTTGCCGATACTCGGCGCGCTGGAGGCGGATCGCCTGGTGCACCAGCGCATCCTCGACCCCCAGGGCAACCCGCACGAGCTGGCGATGGAAGCCCGGCTGGGCATCGACGACTTCATTGTGCGCAAAGCCAGCGCGATCATGGGCCTGGGCTTTACCGTGCTGCCGATGATGTACTGCGAAGAAGAACTGGCCAGCGGCCGCCTGGTGCAACTGCTGCCGCAATGGTCCCTGCCGGGTGGCTGGCTGCAGGCCGTGTACCCGCATCGACGCGGCGTGCTGCCGGCCATTCGCGCCTGGATCGATTACCTCGAGGAAGGGTTCAAAGGCTGTGGAGATCGCCTGCTATGAAGATGACCGAAGCCCACGTCGCAGACTTCTGCCTGAGCCTGCCCGGCGCGCGGGAAGACTACAAATGGGGTGGCGTGCGGGTGTTCTCGATTGCCGGCAACAAGATGTTTGCCCTGCAGAACCTGCGCGGTGACTCGTTGGCGTTCAAGGTCGACAAGGAGCTGTTCCTTGGCCATGTCGACCGCCCGGGCATTCACCCGGCGCCGTATTTGGCGCGGGCGCAGTGGATCATCATGAACACGCCCTACCCACTGGGCGCCGAGGAACTGCGCGGTTTGTTGCAGCGTTCCCACCAGTTGGTGGTGAGCAAGCTGCCCAAGCGCACGCAGATCGGTTTGTTGCTAGAGGACTGAAACCAGCGTGCCGCCGAGGAACAACTGGTCGAGCCAGAACACCTGGTGCAGCAACACGATCACCCAGAACAGCACCTGGTACGACACCTTGCGGGTCTTGTGGCGAAACACCTGCTGCGCGATCAGCGCCCCCGGCCAGCCGCCCGCCAGTTCCACCGCGTGCAGGATGTTTTCCGGGGTGCGCCAGCGGTCGGTACGCGCCTTGCGCTTGTCGCTCCAGTAGAGGAAAAACGCGATCACGCTGACCACGCCATACGCCACCAGCGGGATCAGCGTTTCCCCGCGTAGCCACACCAGTACCGAGCCCAACCCGGGCGCCGCGCACAGCAGCACGAAGATCAGCGCCTTCAGGCGCGGGTGCTGGATCATCATGCCTTGGCGGCCGCCCAGTCGATCCAGCCGAACTGCCAGGTCGCCAGGATCAGCAGGCCGAACGCAATGCGGTACCAGGCAAACGCCGCATAACTGTGGCTGGCGATGAACTTGAGCAGGCCCTTGACCGCGATCATCGCGAAGATGAACGAGGTGACAAAGCCGATGGCAAACACCGGCAGGTCAGCCGGCTGGAACAGGTCGCGGTACTTATAGCCCGAATACACCGCCGCACCGACCATGGTCGGCATCGCCAGGAAGAACGAGAACTCGGTGGCGGTCTTGCGCGACAGGCCGAACAGCAACCCACCGATGATGGTCGAGCCCGAGCGCGAGGTGCCCGGAATCATCGCCAGGCACTGCGCAAACCCAACCTTCAGCGCGTCTTTCCAGGTGATCTCGTCCACGCTTTCGGCGTGCACTTCATGCTGGCGCCGTTCAGCCCACAACATGATGACGCCGCCCACCACCAGGGCCGTGGCCACGGTAATCGGGTTGAACAGGTAGTGGTGGATCAAGTCGGCAAAGATCACCCCGAGCACCACCGCCGGCAGAAACGCGATCAACAGGTTGATCGTGAAGCGCTGGGCGTTGCGCTGGGTCGGCAGGCCGGTGACCACGTCGAGGATCTTGCGGCGAAATTCCCAGACCACCGCGAGGATCGCGCCGAGCTGGATGATGATGTTGAACGCCATGGCGCGTTCGCCGCCGAAGTCGAGCAGGTCGGCGACGATAATCTGGTGGCCGGTGCTGGAGATCGGCAAGAACTCCGTCAGCCCCTCCACCACGCCGAGAATCAATGCCTGTGCGGCGGTCCACAAATCCATACTTCCCCCAAAGGTCATGCTCAATTGCACGCCTGGTTTATCTTTTAATGTTCACTGACGGGCACACCCAAGGCCCGGCGTTGATTCTCAACGCCGGCCTGCAAAAATTCCGTGAAAAATCAGGCAGTACTCAGGTTTTGCGATTGCAGGCCGAAAGCCTATCAGACAAGGCGTAAAAGTCGATGCAGCACCCACAATTATAAAAAGCACGGAGTGACAGGACGATGAACAGTTTGCGCAATATGTCGATCAGTCGGCGCCTCTGGCTGATCCTGATAGTCGCCGTGCTGATGCTGTTTGCCCTGGGTTTATTGATGCTCAGGCAGATTCATGACGACCTCTACCAGGCCAAGCGCCAGCAGACCCAGCACGTGGTCCAGACCGCCAGCGGCATCCTGACGTTTTATCACAGCCTCGAAACCACTGGCGTGATGACCCGTGACGCTGCGCAGAAGCAGGCCTTGAGCGCGGTGCGCGGCTTGCGCTACGACCATGACGACTACTTCTGGATTAACGACCTCACCCCCGTGATGATCATGCACCCGGCCAACCCCAAGCTGGACGGGCAGAACCTCTCGGCCATCCGTGACCCCGACGGGTTTGCGGTGTTCAACGAATTCGTGATCCTGGCCAAGGCCAAGGGCGCCGGCATCGTCAACTACCGCTGGCCGAAACCTGGCGCCGAAGCGCCGGTGGCGAAAACCTCGTATATCCAGCTGTTCGAGCCGTGGGGCTGGATCATCGGCTCCGGCGTATACGTGGATGATGTGCAGGCCGAGTTCAGCGGCCAGGTGTGGAAAGCCTCGGTGATCGGCCTGGGCATCGCACTGGTCATGGCCCTGCTGGTCACGCTGATCGCCCGCAGCATCGTGCAGCCGTTGCAGGCCGCAGTGAACGCCATGGGCAACATCGCCAGCGGCGAAAGCGACCTCACGCGCAGCCTCGACACCCACGGCGACGACGAAGTCACCCAACTGTCCCGGCACTTCAACAGCTTCACCGCCAAGCTGCGCCAGGTGGTCAGCCAGTTGCAGGTGTGCGCCAATGCGCTCGGCGAGTCGTCCAGGGAGCTGGGCACCAACGCCACCCAGGCCCATGCTCGCAGCCAGCAGCAGTCCCAGCAGATGGAACTGGTGGCCACCGCGATCAATGAAGTCACCTATGGCGTGCAGGACGTGGCCAAGAACGCCGAACACGCCGCCAGCGAAATGCGCGACGCCCAGGTCCAGGCCCAGCAAGGCCAGGTTAATATCGACGGCAGCCTGCAGCAGATCGACCAACTCTCCGGCACCATCCGCCAGGCCGTGGAAGTGATCCGCACCCTGTCCAGCGAAAGCACGCAGATTGGCGGCGTGCTGGAGGTGATCCGCTCGATCGCCGACCAAACTAACCTGCTCGCGCTGAACGCCGCGATTGAAGCGGCGCGCGCCGGTGAACAAGGCCGTGGCTTTGCGGTGGTAGCCGACGAAGTGCGCCTGCTGGCCCAGCGCACACAGAAGTCGACTGCCGAGATCCAACTGATGATCGAGCGTTTGCAGGGGCATTCGGAAGCGGCGGTCAAGGTCATCAGCGACAGCCACAGCGCATCGCAACTGACCATCGAACAGGCCGGCCAGGCCGGGGCCAGCCTCAATGCCATCGGCCAGGCCCTGCGCAACCTCAACGGCCTGAATGCCTCGATTGCCAGCGCCACCCTGCAACAGGCGCACGTAGTCGAAGACATCAACCAGAACGTGACCCAGGCGGCTGGCTTGTCCCACAGCACGGCGCTGGCGGCGGAACAGTCGAGCGCCGCCAGCGTGCAGTTGCGCGGCTTGAGCGAACAACTCGACGGCCTGCTGCGCCAATTCAAAGTCTGACTGCAGGCGCCGGCTGGCCGGCGATGAGGCCCTTGGGACCCATGCGAGACTCAAGGGCGCCATCGCCGGCAAGCCAGCTCCAACAATGGTTGATCTTTGGTTACAATCCCCGCCCTCTGCCATTCGCCCAAGGAACCACCATGTCCGCGCTTGAACTGTTCGCCGCTGCCCTGGGGGTGATTGCCGTGTGGCTGACGGTCAAGCAGAACCCTTGGTGCTGGCCGATCGGGCTGATCATGGTGTTGCTCTACACCTGGGTATTCTTCGACGTGAAGCTGTATTCCGACATGCTCCTGCAAGTCGTCTACGCGGCCCTGCAAGTCTACGGCTGGTGGCAGTGGACCCGCGCCGGAGAGGTCAAGCAGGGGCGCCAGGTCACCAGCCTGGGCGTGTCGGCGATCATCGCCAGCCTCGCAGTGGGCGCGGTCGGCAGCCTGTTGCTCGGCGCCGCCATGGCCCATTGGACCGACGCCGCCCAACCCTGGCTGGACGCCGCCCTCACCGGCTTCAGCCTGGTGGCGCAAATGTGGATGGCGCAAAAACGCGTGCAGTGCTGGCCGCTGTGGATTGCCGTGGACGTGATCTTCGTCGGGCTGTTTCTCTACAAAGGCCTGTACCTCACCGCCGCGCTGTATGCGCTGTTCACCGTGATCGCCGTGCAGGGCTGGCGTGAATGGCGCGCCGATCCGGCGTTGCACGCATGAAAGTGGTCGTACTCGCCGGCCCCGAGTCCAGCGGCAAAAGCTGGCTGGCGGCAGAGTTGCAGGCGCACTTCGGCGGGCTGATGGTCGGTGAATACGTGCGCTATTTCATCGACCATCACCAGCGTGATACCACCCTCGCGGACATCCCCGCCATCGCCCGTGGCCAACTGGCCTGGGAAGATGCCGCCCGCGCCCAGCAGCCGCGCCTGCTGATTCTCGACACGCACCTGCTGACCAACAAACTCTGGAGCCAGACGCTGTTCGGTGACTACCCGGCATGGCTCGACGATGAGTTGCTGGCGCGGCACTACGACTTGCACCTGCTGCTGTCTCCCGACGACGTCGAGTGGACGGCGGACGGGCAACGCTGCCAACCGCAACTGGCCGATCGACAGGCGTTTTTCCAGGCCAGCCTCGACTGGATCGAGCAGCACCAGCAGCCCGCCCTGGTGATCGGCGGCAATTGGCAGGAACGCCGCGCCAAAGCCTTCGCCGCCGTGGCGCAGGTGCTGGAATAACGACCGACCATCGGGTCAACGCAGTCCATCGCCCTGCTCACCAGTCAATCTTCTAAAGGAGATTGGCCCATGAACATGCGCATCGTTGCCCGCCTGACCAACCTGCCCGAAAACCGTGGTGTTCGTGTCGAAACCGCCGCCCACCCCGTGCTGCTGGTGCGCGTCGGCGACTAGGTGCGGGCGTTCGAGGCGGACTGCCCGCACGCTGGCGCGCCGCTCGAACAAGGGGTGATCTGCAACGGGCATATCGTGTGCCCGTGGCACAAGGCGGCCTTCGCCGTGGACAGTGGCGCGGTGCGGGAACCCCCGGCACTGGTCGGGCTCAAGCAATACCCGGTGCAGGTGCATGATGGCGTGGTCAGCGTCGGCGATACCGCTCTGTGCGCCGAGCCCACGCCACTGCCCCACGATTCACGCTGCTTTGCGGTGATCGGTGCCGGCGCAGCAGGTGCAGCGGCCGTGGCCAGCCTGCAACGCGACGGGTTTGCCGGGCGCCTGCTGTGGATCGACCGCGAACCGAACCCTGCCTACGATCGCACCGCCCTGAGCAAATTCGTGATTGCCGGCCAGATGGCTGCCGATGACACGCCTGCCCTGCTGGACGAGGCCGTGGTGATTCACGGTGAGGTGCAGCGCCTCGACGCCGCGGCCAAACGCATCGAACTGGTCGACGGCCGCCACTTCGACTACGACGCCGCGCTCGTGGCCACCGGCGGCGACGCCCAGCGCCTGGACATCCCCGGCGCCGTGCTGAATAACGTGTTCGTGCTGCGCAGCCGCGACGATGCTGCACGCATCAGCGCGGCGGCGGCCTCGGCGACGTGTGCAGTGATCATCGGTGACAGTTTTATCGGTCTGGAGGCAGCGTCGGCCCTGCGTCAGCGTGGTCTAGTGGTGCAGGTGGTCAGCCGCCACGCCATCCCGCTGGCCGCGCAATTGGGGCCGCGCATTGGCGCCGCCATCCGCCAGTTGCATGAAGACCACGGGGTGATCTTCCACAGCAATACCGAGCCGGAACGCCTGGACGGGCATGGCGCCGTCAGTACGGTGCTGTTGAAAAATGGCAATCGCCTGGCCGCCGACCTGGTGCTCATCGGCGTCGGCGTACAACCGGCCACCGACTTTATCGACGGGGTGCAAAAAGCCGAGGACCACTCACTGCAGGTCGATGCGCACCTGCAGGCAGCCCCGGGCCTGTGGGCCGCCGGCGACAACGTGACCTTTGCCTGGCAACAGCATCCCACGCGCATCGAGCACTGGCGCGTGGCCCAGCAACTGGGGGTGCTGGCGGCGCGCAACATGCTCGGTGAAGCCCAGACGTATGCCGATGTGCCGTTCTTCTGGACCTACCACTTCGACAAGACCTTCGAGCTGCTCGGCCACCCGCGACACTGGAACCGCCTGCACCTGGAAGGCGACCTGCACCACCATGATTTCATCGCCCTGCTCTGCCATGACGACCAGGTTGAAGCGGTGATTGCCTGCGAACACCAGCAGGCCATGGCGGACCTCTCACAGCGCATGCAGCAGCCCCTGGGCAAAGCCGAAGCCCTGGACATCATCCGCCGCCGTTAACGCTTTTTGCGCGTGCCCAGTTGAATCCACGTCGGCGCATGGTCGCTGGCGTGCGGCTCGTTGCGCACCCAGGCATCCACGCCGGCATCCTTGAGGTACGGCGTGAGCGCGGGGTTGAGCAGCAGGTGGTCGATGCGCAGGCCGGCGTTTTTCTGCCAGTGCTGGCGAAAGTAATCCCAGAAGGTATACACCCGTGCCTCGGGATACAGATGGCGCACGGAATCAGTCCAGCCCTGCTCCAGCAGGCGCTGGTACGCGGCGCGGCTTTCCGGTTGCAGCAAGGCATCCTTGAGCCAGGAGCGCGGGTTGTAGATGTCCAGGTCGGTGGGCACCACGTTGAAATCGCCAGCCAGCAGCACCGGATGCTCACTGGCCTGCAACGCTTGGGCATAGGCAATCAGCCGTTCGAACCAGGCCAGCTTGTACTCGAATTTCGGCCCAGGCTGCGGGTTGCCATTGGGCAGGTACAGGCAGCCGACCAGCACACCGTGCACGGCGGCTTCGAGATAGCGGCTTTGCGTGTCGTGCTCGTCACCGGGCAATCCGCGCCGGCTCTCCAGCGGCTGGGCATCGCGCGCCAGGATCGCCACGCCATTCCACGACGCCTGGCCCAGGCAGATCGCCCCGTAGCCGGCGGCTTCGAAGTCGGCATACGGGAACAGGCTGTCGGGCGCCTTGAGTTCCTGCAGGCAGACGATGTCAGGCTGATCGCGCGCCAGCCATTGCAGCAGGTTGGGCAGGCGGGCACGAATACCGTTGATATTGAACGTGGCGATTTTCAGGGCTTTCATCGCAGCGGATCCTTGCAGGGCTCTTGGGGTAGAGCCTGCAAGGCGTGCAGATGTTCAATCCAGGTCGGTCCAGCGCGTGATACCGACAGCCAGGGCAGCCTTGCGCTGTCCCTGGCTCACCGGCATCAGCACCTCAGGCCTCAGTAGCCCAGGGACAGACCGGTATTGCGACGCGGGTCGTTGGCGCCGTAGAAGCGGTTGTTGCCCACCGGCTTGCCGTCCAGGGATGGCGCACCGACCAGGATAGCGGCCAGGTGGTTGGCATCCTGGGGACCGGCAAACTTGTGGCCCCAGCTTTCCAGGATCTTCTGGGTGTCCGGGCTGACCGCGAAGGTCTCGAGGTTGGTGGTGTCCGGCATCCACTGCTGGTGGAAACGCGGCGCGTCCACGGCTTCCTGAATGTTCATCTTGTAGTCGATGACATTGAGGATGGTCAGCAACGTCGCGGTGATGATGCGGCTGCCACCTGGCGTGCCCACCACCATCACGGCCTTGCCATCCTTGGTCACG
>Ga0153921_1000934_pt1 | contig 13937 bp, 12 predicted proteins | sample TSNJ005MetaG_FD_104691 | JGI IMG/M metagenome (GOLD analysis project Ga0153921, IMG submission 104691) | Attine ant fungus gardens microbial communities from New Jersey, USA - TSNJ005 MetaG | ecosystem: Host-associated > Fungi > Mycelium > Unclassified | place: USA: New Jersey, Brendon T. Byrne... | reverse complement strand
TGGGGATGGCGGTGCAGGGGAGCGCCCAGCCGAGCAGCCACCGTCGGTCCGATCGCGCAAACAGCCCCGCCACGGTGCTGATTCCGAAATAGACTGCGATGCTTCCGCACAACAACCACCGCAGGTTCGCGGGTGTGTGTTCCGCGCCGTGTTCGGTGGCAGCTCCGAGGCCCGCGACCAGAACCGCGATAGCGCCGGTGGTGAAACAGTGCAGTGCCATGTCGATGCGAGCGGGAAACTTCTCGGGCTGCAGGTGCGGAACACCGGCGTGGCCGTAGAGAAGCGAGAGTGCCCACATGCCCGAGAGCAGGACAAACGATCCGACGGCGAGGCTGACCACCGTGGAGTCCCAGGTGAGCTTCGAGGCTGCAGAGATCACGAGGATCACACCCTCACCCAGCACGATGATGACGTACAGGCCCAGCCGCTCGGCAAGATGAGCCCGATCGGAGTGCAGGGCTTCGAGTTCGGGCATCCGGTCGTCCTTGAACCCGCGAACCTTGATGATGCGGTCGAGCTTTTCCTGCGCGTCTTCCATGATCGCGCTGCCGGAGACGACGAACATGATCAGCAGATCGATGGTCACACCGGCGGTCCAGAGCCAGAACCGAGTTTCGCCCTCGAACCAGAACGAGACGATCCACGGGATCACACCGAGAGACATCTGGGCGATCGGCCAGTCCACTACGATCTGGCCGTTGTGCCACACCCGACTCGCCAGCAGGCGTACGGCCACGTAGGCGACAGCGAAGGCCAGCGCATGGTTGTCGTGGATGCCGGCCACGGCCGCCATCATGACGGCCAGTCCGAACATGGCGATCAGCATGCTCGGGATTCGGACGCGGTCGCCGGCAATGTTGCCGTACATCGTGAACGTCGCCCACGCGGTCCAGAACGCGAGATAGAGCAAGGCGTAGAGCGCGACATCCGACCACGACGGCGAACCGTGGAGCAGGTGAGCCAGCTGACCGATACCGGCAACTACGACCAGGTCGAAGAACAATTCGATCCATGACGCGTGTCGCTCGAGCACCGCCTTCTGCTTCGAGTCTGGTTCATTTCCGAGTTCCGACATAAAGCTCAGTATCGGTTATCGGCATCAACAGTGCTGGTAGGCAGCGAACTTGTCCGTTTTTTCGAAGTTGTGCTGATGCTGTCCGCGCTCACGCGCGCGCCGTCAGGGAGGGGCATGCTAAGGCGCAACTCGACGCCGTCGACCACATGACGAAGAAGTACGCACAAGAGTTGGCAGACAAGGGCTGACGTCGTGAACGATCCACAGGGCAACAGGGCGTTGTGTTTTCGAGAAGCCATGGCGCACGTGTGCTCACCGAGGCTGCCGGACGCTCCCATCTGGATCGCGTGCACCGTGGACGCCGTCGTGGACGGTGGTGATCACAAGATCGTGACAGGATCGGTGGACGACGCCTGGCACTGCGAGGCGAATCCACTGACCTATCACCGGCGTGTATTCGGTACGCACTCACCGTCGTGAGTGATCCAGGAAAGGAAAGCCATGTATGTACTGGTGGACAACGGCCGCGTCAGCGTCCGCGATGTGGACAACCTGAAGGCCTTTCACGTCGAGGTGACCGGCGACATCGCCGATTCCGAACTGGACGAGCTCTTGCGCCTTCGGAATTACGGATACGTCAGCGGCGGAAGTGCATTCATCTCGGTAGCCCGTGTTCGCGAGAGCGCCACGGACGTCGACGGAGTGGCGGCGATGGTCGACTACGCCAAGAGCAAGGGCTGGGTCGACGACGACGGTGAAGCGTTGCAGGCGCACATCGTTCGCCGGCAGTAGCGGGAACGCTCAGACCATGTCGTTCTTCTGCAGCCATCGCAGCGTCGGCCAGCCGCAGAACACCGGGAGCCAGCAGGTCAGGACTCGGTAGAGCAGAACCGACGGCACTGCGATGCTTGCCGGCAATCCGAACGCGGACAGGCCACCGATGAGGGCGGCCTCGACGGCTCCGACGCCACCCGGTGTCGGAGCTGCCGAGGCGAGGGTTCCACCGATCATCGTCACGATGGTGACGGTGATGAACGTGGTTCCGCCGCCGAATGCCTCGACGCTTGCCCACAGAGCCAGGGCGGCACCGAGAGTTGTTGCAGCGCTGCCGCCCACGATGATGAGGAATCGGGTCGGGTTTCGTGCAAGTTGGCTCAGTTCACCCAACACCTCGGTGATCTGAGGACGCAGATCGTCGCGCAGCCACCCACGAAGTTTCGGAATGAACATGAATGCACCGAGAACTCCGAGCGCGACGCCACCCGCCAGATACAGAACAGTGGATCCCGGGATGAAGTGCGAGAGGTTCGTATCGCGTCCGGCGACGATCGAGAAGAAGATCAGCAAGCCGACGTGGGTGACCACCTGAACCGTCTGTTGAAGCGCGACTGCGGCCGTTGCACGGACGGTTCCGAGCCCGCCTTTCTGCAGGAACCGCACACTCAGGGCGAGCCCGCCGACTCCGGCCGGAGTTGTCGTCGCGGCAAAGGTGTTGGCCACCTGCATGATCAGGAGGTTGCGGTAACTGACCATCGACGACTCACAGGCCCACAGGGCCGCTGCCGCGCCGACGTACGTCAGTGCGGAGACGCCGAGGCCGAGCAGTGCCCACCACCAGTTGGCTGTCTTCAGCTCCGTGATGAATGCGGGTACCTGGCTGATGAAGGGATAGGCGACGTAGACCAATCCGATGAGCAGAACGAGTTGGATCAGCTGATTGCGACTGAATCGGGTGACCTGTGCGGGAGCGACCTTTTCGATCCCGTTCTTCGCGCCGACCTCGTCTCGGATCTCGGTCATCAATTTTGCGGAATCCTCGGCGGTCCGCCGAATTCGGTTGGGCAACGCCGAGGTGGTCAATCGGCCGGAGGCAGCGAGAATCGTGTCTGCGCCTTGCGCACGAATCGCGGCGTCCACCGCTGCGTCGACGCCGAACAGTGATGCGGTGGCAAAAAGAAGTTGGGCGTTGTCGGACTGCATCTGAACTTCGGTGGCGCCGAATTCGGAGTACGCGTAGCCGCCGAAGAGGATCGTTCCGCCCTCGACGCGAATCTCGGAAGCGCGCAGGTCACCGTGCGCCATCTGATGTACGTGAATGGTGTGCAGTGTTTGCCACAACGCGTCGATCAGTTTGGAGGATTCTTCCTCGTCCGCCTGGTTTTCGACGGCGACGGCAAGTGGGATACCGCGGGGGCTCGGGCGGGCGTACATCTCCCATCCGCGATCGAGCACCGAGATGGCGACGGCTTTGGAACTGGCCAGACCGATGTCGGCGAACGCGATACCCATCAGTGCGCGATGTTCGACGGCGCGCCGAAGCGATCCGTAAGGGGGAGGAGTTTCACGGTTCCGGAACGAGATCCAGCGGAACGTCTGTCGAATTGCTCCGCTGCTTCGCTGGTTCTGTCCGTACAACTCGACAATGAGTTCGTCGAACGGTTCGTCGTCCGGAGCCTTGTCGATGTCGGCGGACATGACCAGCGGGCCGATTCCCGAGGGACTCACGACGCGGAAAGCGGTGACGCGGTAACCACGCCGCGCGAGCACGCGTACTGCAGAGTCCAACGGCACTTCGAGGGCAGGTGTGCCGACGGCAAGAACGATCACCGCGCCGATCAGATAGCCGACGGCGAGACCCAGCATCGATCGGGCGGGAACGATCGAGCTGACGATCAGGTGAATGGGCGCAAACAGCAGAAGCAGCGTCCACCAGGCTCGTCGCCACTTTTTCGGTAGCCACGGACCCGAGACGGTGAGCACCGCCGCGAGCATCGCAATCCACCGCGGATCGTCGAGAAATTGGGACAGGAACGTGGCGTCGAGTCGGTCGGGGACGTCGAGGTGCCACTTGGGTGCGGCGAGTCCTGTGCCGGTGAACGACAGCGCGAGTCCGGCGCACAGGCCGGCAGCGGCGTATCCGGCCAGCAACTTCCATCGGCGCCCCACGATGAGCCCGATCAGAATGGCAAACGGTAGCGCCAGGATTGCGATGCCGTAGAGGAGGTACACGGTGTCGGACAGGCTCGGCGACAGCACTCCGACGATGTTGGACACCGACGTTTCGAGGGCGTCCCACTGACTTCGGGTGATCAGAGAGCCCGCGATGACGCCGCCGAGCAGCACGGCAGCGATCGCGACCCGCATGATGTCGCTCGTACGGCGGTGCAGTGGTGGCAGGAGGCTTCCCGTTACCGGGATCTCCCGTCCGTCTACTCGCATCTCGCCAGAACTCTCTTCTCTCGGGGGTTACCGACCGTCTCAGTTACCTCGATCAAGGTACCGCGTGGGGGTTCGGCGCCTGGGAAGCCGGACCTGTCGTTACCTCCTCGATGCCAAGCAACATTCGCTTCGGTCCCTCGGCGGAGGGCTTCGGCGCGTAAAATTCACTTTCCGGACGTTCGTTCATTTCGACGACAGGGAGTGCGTATTCATGAGCCCCGACTCCAGCGGTGTGGACGGTCGGGTTCCTGACCTGCCGACCCCGTCGACCAGAATTTCCGTCACCGAGGACTATGCGGCCGAGATCGACGAGCTCTCGAGTCTCAAGCACAAGCTCGGCGGACTCGAGCCCTCAGAGTTCGCGGATGCCTGGAAGCAGGGCTACCCGTACGAGAAGAAGATGTCGCGCCGCGAGTACGAGCGGAAGAAGCGGCGTCTGCAGATCGAGTTGCTCAAGCTGCAGCTGTGGGTCAAGGAAACCGGGCAGAAAGTGCTCATCATCTTCGAAGGTCGCGATGCTGCCGGTAAGGGTGGGTCGATCAAGAGGTTCACCGAGCATCTCAATCCTCGTGGTGCCCGGGTCGTCGCGCTCGAGAAGCCCACAGACATCGAGCGAACGCAGTGGTATTTCCAGAGGTATGTCGCACACCTACCCAGCGGCGGCGAGATCGTGATGATGGACCGGTCCTGGTACAACCGCGCCGGTGTCGAACGAGTGATGGGTTACTGCACGCCGACTCAGTACCTCGAGTTCATGAGAGAGACCCCGGACTTCGAGCGGATGCTCGTCAACTCCGGGATCCATCTGCACAAGCTGTGGTTCTCGGTCAGCCGGGAAGAGCAGTTGGCGCGATTCGCAGCCCGTCGAACAGACCCGGTGCGTCAGTGGAAGCTCTCACCGACTGATCTGGCTTCGCTCGACAAGTGGGACGACTACACGCAGGCCAAGGAAGCGATGTTCTTCTACACCGATACCGGGGATGCGCCCTGGACGGTGATCAAGAGCAACGACAAGAAGCGCGCCCGCCTCGAAGCGATGCGTCACGTGCTCGCCAGCTTCGACTATCCCAACAAGGATCACCGGGCAGTCGGTACTCCGGATCCCTTGATCGTCGGGCCTGCTTCGGCCGTATTCGAAGAGGGCGAGCACGTGAACGTGGAGTTGCCTCAGCTCTAGCGCGTGTGATCGCTCAGATCGAACTGGCCTCTGCCCACAGATTGATGCCGCTGTCCTTTGCGTGCTGATCTATGGAGGCCAGTTCGGCTGCGCTGAATTCAAGATTGTCGAGCGCGCCGACGTTGGCTTCGAGTTGGGCGACGCTGGATGCACCGATCAATACCGAGGTGACCCGCGAATCGCGGAGTGCCCAGCTCAGTGCCAGCTGAGCCAGCGACTGGCCGCGGTCTGCCGCGATGTCGTTGAGCGCGCGGATGTGGGTGAGAGCGTCGTCGGTCAACCACGACGGATCGAGTGACTTACCTTGGGCGGCGCGAGAATTCTCGGGGACGCCGTTCAGATACCGGTCGGTGAGCATGCCTTGCGCGAGCGGTGAGAACGCGATGACGCCCACGCCGAGATCGTCGACAGCCGAAAGCAGGTCCTGTTCGATCCACCGATTCAGCATCGAATAGCTCGGCTGGTGGATCAACAAGGGGACCCCCGCAGCGGTGAGCAGTGCGGCGATTTCACGGGTGCGCTCCGGCGAATACGAACTGATACCCGCGTACAGCGCCTTGCCCTGCTGGACGGCACTGATCAGCGCGCCTGCGGTCTCGTCGATCGGAGTCTCGGCGTCGGGGCGATGGCTGTAGAAGATGTCGACGTAATCGACGCCGAGTCGGCCGAGCGACTGGTCGAGGGATGACAGCAAGTACTTGCGGGAACCGCCGAACCCGTAAGGACCGGGCCACATGTCCCACCCGGCCTTCGACGAGATGACCAATTCCTCGCGGTACGAAGAGAAATCCTCACGCAGGATCCTGCCGAAGTTCGTCTCGGCGCTTCCGTACGGCGGCCCGTAGTTGTTGGCCAGATCGAAGTGCGTGATTCCGAGATCGAATGCCCGCCGCAGGACTGCGCGCTGGTTCTCGATCGGTACGTCGTCGCCGAAGTTGTGCCAGAGCCCGAGCGAGATCGCCGGGAGTTTGAGACCGCTCCGACCGGTTCGGCGGTAGGGCATGGCTTCGTAGCGGTCCTGCGCGGCGACGTACTGATCGGACATGGTGCCTGCCTTCACATCGTTGTGGTTGAGCATTTACTCCCGACCATTATCGCCGACGGCATTCAGGTGTGCTGAACACTCGGGCGGCCCGTACGAAAATGCTTGCGGGTTAAAGCAATTCGATCGCTCTTCTGGACCGACGTTCAGGTTCGAGTCACAGTGCCGGGCGGCGGTGACGTCGACCACGTCTGGGTTCGCATCTAAGGGAACAGTAAGGAATCGCGGTTACCATGGTCACAGTCGATCGGCGATACCGATCGCCGATTCGCTTCGAACATGTTGCCCAGCAGCCGGATCCGGGGTCCGGCGAGGAGATCTATGTCGACGCAGTCCGTAGTGCACGCACAATCATCCGCAGACGAAGCCGTCGTGGGGGATTCGTCTCCGCCGGGTGGTGGAAGCCGGCGTTATCTCGAGCAACTGATCAGATACGACGTGCCGGCGTCGCTGGTCGTCTTCCTGGTGGCGCTTCCCTTGTCCTTGGGAATTGCGATCGCCTCCGGGGCGCCGATCATGGCAGGTCTGATCTCCGCCATCGTCGGCGGAGTAGTGGCCGGAGCGGTGGGAGGTTCACCGCTGCAAGTCAGTGGTCCCGCAGCCGGCCTGACCGTGGTGGTCGCCGAACTGATCGGCAAGTTCGGGTGGAAAGTCACCTGCCTGATCACCGTCGGCGCCGGAATTCTGCAGATCGTGTTCGGGCTCAGCCGAATTGCCCGTGCGGCACTGGCTATTGCGCCGGTGGTGGTGCATGCGATGCTCGCCGGTATCGGCATCACCATTGCGCTACAACAGGTTCACGTGTTGTTGGGCGGAAGCTCGGCCAGTTCGGCGCTGGACAATCTACGGCAGTTGCCCGCACAGATCGGTGCCCTGCACGTCGAGGACTTGATGATCGGACTCGTTGTCATCGCCACTCTTCTCGGGTGGCGCTATCTCCCCGCGGGCGTCCGGAAGGTGCCGGCGGCATTGGTCGGCATCGTATTGGCAACTCTCGCTTCGCTCCTGCTGCCGATCGACGTCGAACGTATTGCTCTCGACGGATCTTTGTTGGACTCGATCGGACTTCCCGCTCTGCCGGACGGCCAGTGGCTCGGCGTCGCAACCGGCATCCTGACCATCGCACTGATCGCCAGCGTCGAGAGTCTGCTCTCGGCTGTGGCTGTGGACAAGATGCACTCGGGCCCGCGCTCGAACTTCGATCGTGAGATGCTCGGCCAAGGTACTGCGAACATGGTGTCCGGGGCGATCGGCGGCCTGCCCGTCACGGGTGTGATCGTACGCAGCGCCACCAATGTCGAAGCCGGGGCGAAATCCCGTGCGTCGTCGATCATGCACGGCCTGTGGATCCTGCTGTTCTCGGCCGCGCTGGCCGGGTTGGTGCAGCAGATTCCGAAGTCTGCGCTTGCCGGACTGTTGATCGTCATCGGTATTCAACTGGTCAAGCTGGCGCACATTCGGTTGGCGCGACGGACCGGTGATCTGTGGGTGTACGGCATCACGGTGGTCGGCGTCGTGTTCTTGAACCTGCTCGAGGGCGTGCTGATCGGATTGGCGTTGGCGATCGCCCTCCTGGTGTGGCGTGTCATCCGTGCGTCGGTCACGGCAGAAGAGTTGGGTGACAAGGATTCCGGGAAGTGGCGGGTGCTGGTCGAAGGGTCGTGCACCTTCCTGGTGCTGCCCAAGCTCACCTCGGTACTCGCCGGCATCCCGCCGCGGTCCGACGTCACCGTCGAGTTGTCCGTCGACTTCCTCGACCATGCCGTCTTCGACGTCATCGAAGAGTGGGCGAGGCAGTACGAGTTGGCAGGTGGTTCGGTGATCATCGACGAAGTCGGCTCGGTGAGTATGGAGAGCGCGACCACCGGTCCGCCGAAGCGCGGCGCCGCAGTCACCGACCTGCGCGGATTGCTCGCTCCGTGGGGTAGTTGGCAACCACAGGCTTCGGGAAGGAATCTGAGCAGCCCGCCAGCCTTGCGACCCATTCTCGACGGGGTGTCCAACTATCATCGCCATCGCGCCGAAGCGATACGGCCGCACATGGATCAGTTGCGCGACGGCCAGAATCCCGACTCTCTTTTCCTCACCTGCGCAGATTCGCGAGTGGTGCCGAACATCATCACGAGCAGTGGCCCAGGTGACCTGTTCACTGTGCGCAACGTCGGAAACTTGGTTCCTGCCGGCGGCCGCGATACGTCGGTGGAAGCGGCACTGGCCTTCGGGATCGACGAGTTGGGTGTCAGTTCGGTGATCGTGTGCGGACATTCGGGCTGCGGCGCGATGCAGGCACTCCTGACGAACAGTTCGTCGGAAGCGGGAGTTGTCGGTGAGTGGTTGAGGCATGCGGAGACGAGCTTGCAGGCATATACGAGTGGCCATCCGGTGGCGCGTGCTGCGGCCGAGGCGGGTTTCTCGGAGGTCGATCAGCTCGGAATGGTCAATGTTGCAGTCCAATTGCAGACTCTCGAACGCCATCCTCTGGTCGGTCAGGCCCGTGTGGACGGTCGCCTGCGTATCGCCGGACTGTTCTTCGACATCGGCTCGGCTCGGGTCATCGAAGTGACAGCGTCAGGGATCGGCGAGTTGATCGAGACCTGAAGGGGCTATTCGGGTCCGGGCTGATCCCTGAGTTCGACCAGCAGGCGAGCCCCGCCGAGCGGACTGTCGTGAAATGTCGTACGTCCGCCGTGCAGGGCCGCCTGCTGCGCCACCAGTGCCAGGCCCAAACCGGAACCCGTCTTGCCTGCCGTCGATCCGCGAGTGAAGCGTTCGAAGACGCTCGAGCGTTCCTCGGCCGGTATTCCGCAACCGTTGTCGTCGATCGTGATCGTGACGGTGTCCGGTGAATCGACCGGGCGTGCGAGGGTGATGCGCACCGTGCTCGCGCCGCCGTGGCGGACTGCATTGGTGATCGCGTTGTCGAGGATCAACCGGATTCCGCCGGGAAGGGCCCGGATGCAATAGGGGAGTGGGGAATCCACCGTGACGACACTGACATCGACGCTCGGGTGGTGGCGTCGTGCATCGTCGGCCGCGATGTCGCATACCTCGGTCAAATCGGTGTCCTTGAAGTCCTCAGCCGTCGACAACTCGCCCTTCGCCAGTCGCTCCAGGTCGCGGAGAGTCGATTCGACGCGGCCCTGTGCGCGGGCCAGATCTGTGAGGATCTCACGTCGCTGCTCGTGGTCGAGATCGTGAATGGACAACACTTCGATGTCGGTTCGCATCGCCGTCAACGGAGTTCGGAGTTCGTGAGCCGACGCGGAAGCAAAGTCCCGAGCGGCAGCAAGGGCCGAGTTGGTCGCGGCCTGTGCCCGGGCGACGTCGCTGAGCATCGATTCGGCTGCTGCGGCAAGCTCGTCCGCTTCACGGATGCCGGAAACCTCGGTGGCGAGATCGGGATCTCGCCTGGCGATCCGGCGGGTCAATTCCACGAGTGGGCGCACCGCCGGGCCACCGAACAACCATCCCAACGCGGCTGCGGCCGCTACGGCTCCGACGCCGAAGAACGCAACCTGACGCTGTTGGTCGACCGTGATGTCCCGCGCCTCGGCATAGGGAACCGCCAGCGAGACCAGGGCATTGATCCCGTCGGCCTCGGCGGTGTAAGCCCGGTACTTCGTACCGTCCACGTCGACGGTCGCCGAGCCGACCGGTAATTCGGGCAGTCGCGTCGGGGTACTGGATTTGACGGTTCCGTCGGTGTCGGAGCGGATGGTCACGGAGAACGCTCCGCCGTCTCCGAATGCGCCGAGAAAAGGTCCCGCTGTTGCCGCATTGGCCACGATGACCGTCGATGCCGTCTCCAAGCGACGGTCCAACTGCGCCAAATTGTTTCGTGCGATAGCCAGTGCAACGACCACGCCGAGTGCGATGACGATGAACGTCGCCCCCAGTGCCGCGGCCGCGGCAACGCGAGTTCGTAGTGAGAAGCGGCGACGCTTCACGGGTTCTCCCGAAGCACGAACCCGACGCCGCGAACGGTATGCAGCAGACGAGGTGAACCGCCGGATTCGAACTTTCGACGCAGGTAGCCGATGAAGACGTCCACGACGTTGGTGTCGGCGACGAAGTCGTAGCCCCATACGAGTTCGAGGAGACGTTCGCGAGTAAGCACGATGCCGGAATTGTGAGCGAGCACTTCGAGTAGCTCGAATTCGCGTTTGGTGAGCGGTACTTCCTTGCCGTCGACGCGAACCCGCCGGCCGGAGAGGTCGATGTCGAGGTTGCCGACCCGCAGGGTGTTCGTTCCCTCGGAGTGATCACCGGCCGGAGTGTTGCTGCGACGGAGCATTGCGCGGATCCGGGCAACCAGTTCGGCGAGGACAAACGGTTTGACCATGTAGTCGTCTGCGCCGGATTCGAGCCCGGCGATGCGATCGTCGACCGAATTGCGTGCGCTGAGCACGCAGATCGGGATTTCGTTGCCGGCGGCACGAAGCGCCGTCACCACACCGGTGCCGTCGAGCACCGGCATGTTGATGTCGAGGACTACCGCGTCCGGTCGCTTGTCGGAGATCACTCGGAGCGCGTCGGCGCCGTCCACTGCCGTCAGTACGGTGAATCCCGAGAGCCGCAATCCGCGTTCGAGTGAGGTCAGGACGTCTGCGTCGTCGTCGACTACGAGGATTTTCGGTATCTCGGTCACAGCCCCATTGTGCCTTGCCTGGTACGTCGGGTTACGCCGATCAGACCGGCAAGTCGGTACCGTCCGGACGCAGACCGGCCATGAACACCGCGACCAACCGCGGGACCAGGTTCGGCATGGCCTCGTCGGACAATTCGATTTGCGGGCGCGTCAGTTTGGCCAGAGCCATGACGAATTCGAGCGGTTGCAGATCGGCGCGAACCAGTCCGGCGCTCTGAGCGGCGCCGATCGTCGCGGTCATCTTCGTTTTCGTCACCTCACGCACCGCCAGAACTTCGGGCGCCAGCTCGGTGAAACTGCGTTCCACCAGTGCGGGAATGAGCGCACCCAGGCGCAGTTCCACGAGGCGGTCCACCAGCGTGTGCCACGCGTTTGTGGGATCGGTGGACATTGCCGTGAGTGCGATGTCGGCAGCCTCGCGGACATCGGTCAGTGTTGCGACGGCGACGGCGGTCACGAGGTCCTCGCGCGTCGGAAAGTTCCGATACAGCGTGGCGATGCCCACTTTCGCGAGTTCTGCGACTGCGTCGAGGGGCGCGTCGTGCCCGCGCTCGGTGAACACCGCTCGTGCGGCGTCGACTATTGCGTTTCTGCGTTCACGTGCATCGGCTCGCACATTCACCTCCGGTATTGACAGTTCATCATAACCGGAGGAATATCTTCCACAAATAGTGGAGGAAAAACTTCCACTTAGGGAAGGTAGTTATGAACGCCGAAGTTGAAGCACGGGACCGCAAGAAGTTGGTGGCTGTGGTGTTGGGCTTGTCCGCCGTGATCGGGCTGATGCTGCTTGCCTTCGTACTGCCCTCGGTCAACAGTGGCCCGCACGAACTGAAGTTGGGCATCACCGGTCCAGCTCCGGCAACCGAACAGATCCGCACCTCGCTCGAGGCGAGTAAGCAAGGCGCCTTCGATACTCGAGAATTCGCTGACGCCGACGCCCTGCGTGACGCGATTCGGAATCGCGACCTGGTCGGCGGAATCGCCGTTGATGCCAACGGTCCTCACGTGTTGATCGCGACTGCAGGCGGAACCCCGATCGCCCAGACCCTGACCGGGGTGGCCAACGGCCTCTCGGAGGCCTCGGGGGCAAAGGTGCCCGTCGAAGACGTTGTGCCGCTGACTGCGGACGACCCGACCGGTGCTGGGCTCACGGCATTGGCCTTGCCCTTGGTGTTCGGCGGAATCATGCCTGCTGTTGTTCTCGTGCAACTGTTTCCGCGGAGCATTGTCAAGCGAGTGTTGGGCGCTGCCGGCGTCGCGGTTGTCGCGGGTTTTGCACTGACTGCCATTCTGCAGTTCGGCACCAACAGTCTTGACGGAAACTACCTGCTCACCGCGCTCGCACTCACCATGGGCATGTCGGCCATCTCGCTGCCCATTCTGGGACTCGAATCCCTGCTCGGGATGAAGGGATTCGCGTTGGGTGCCGTCACGATGATGTTCATCGGAAACCCACTCTCGGGGATGGCGACAACTGCCGCGTGGTTGCCCGCAGGCTGGGGTGCATTGGGGCAGCTGCTCCCACCTGGCGCCGCAGGAGCATCCGTCCGTTCGATGGCGTTCTTCGACGGCCATGGCGCCGCCACGCCACTTCTGGTGCTGGTGTGCTGGATTGCCGTCGGGATCGCGCTGTGCGTCGCCGCCGGCCGGAAGAAGGCGTCGACCCCCGTGGTCGAACCCGAGGCTGCGCTGGTCTAGCCGGCGGGGCTTGCGTACGGGGTCAGGTCGGGAATCGGCCAGGCCCCGTCAACGCGTTCCACGACCAGTTCGACGAGCACGGTGTCCTCGTCCATCGGTAGAGGTCGGAGGATTCGGGGCTTTCCCGCCTCCCATTCGACGTCGATGCCTGCGGAGGTCAGAGCGTCCTGGTCGATGACGGCGACGATCAGTGGCAACGTGAGGTCGCCGAACACCAGATCGAGCACCGAAGCGAGCGCGTTCGGGGTGGTTGCGCGAATGAATCCCGCCTCGTCGTAACTGATTCCGCGCGTCGAGACCTCGTACTCACCGAAACGCTTGCACGCTTCCCAGTCGTCGGCGATGGCGACGTGGACGAGTCGTTGTCCGGTCATGCAGTGCTCCTGTAGTGTTCGAAATAATGAAACGTCAACGTAGCATTAATTGAGTGGCACGGTAGTAGGGGACTTGATGGAGCAACCGCGCAGACGTGGGAGAACCAGCGACGCGGAGCGAGCTGATCGACGCAACGAGATTCTCGACGTCGCGGTCGACTCGTTTCGAGAAGTCGGGTTCGCTCGAACGACCATCGACGCCATTGCCACGGCGGCCGGCGTCGCCAAGCGCACCGTGTACAGCTATTTCGGCGACAAATCCGCGGTCTTCGCTGCTGCTGTTTCGCGTCAGCACGCGTATGTCGAGAACGCCGGTGGCGACCAGTCGGACCTGCTCGCCGCTGCAGTGGACATCGTCGTCGCCCTGCACAGCGACAACTCGATTGCGCTGCACCGCATGATGATCGGCGAGGCCGTGCAGTTCCCGGAACTGGCCGCCGCGTTCTACGAATCCGGCCCGGCCAAGTCGATTGCCTTTCTGGAGAAGATATTGATCGATCAGCACGGCCAGAAGGCTGCGCTGTGCGCGGATCAGTTGTACACGTTGCTGCTCGGGGAGGAGCACCGGCAGCGACTGCTCGGGCTCGCTTCCGAACCGACAACAGAACGAGCTGCGCAACTTGCAGCTCGTGCGGTGGGGTGCGTTCTGGGATCTGATCGGTAGGCTCGACTGGGTGAGTAACTCTGTGGTCTGGTTTCGACGTGATCTGAGGGTAGGTGACCTTCCCACCCTGAGTGCAGCGTCGGATGCCGGCGGGCAG
>Ga0153921_1000932_pt1 | contig 13943 bp, 13 predicted proteins | sample TSNJ005MetaG_FD_104691 | JGI IMG/M metagenome (GOLD analysis project Ga0153921, IMG submission 104691) | Attine ant fungus gardens microbial communities from New Jersey, USA - TSNJ005 MetaG | ecosystem: Host-associated > Fungi > Mycelium > Unclassified | place: USA: New Jersey, Brendon T. Byrne... | reverse complement strand
CCTGCATCGAATCGCGGACGGCCGCCCAGGCTGCTGACGGGTCGTCGTCGACCGACGGACCGGGTGCCAGTTCCAGGCCGACTACCTTGACCATGTCTCGTTCGCTGTCGAGTACGTGTCTCACGACGTCGCGAGCGGTCCAGCCTTCGCAGGGGGAATTGTCGTCCCATCGATCGGCGGGTACGGCGTCGATCCGCGCCGTGAATCCGGCGGCAAGATCCCGATAACGCTGGGCGGGGGAGATCTCTGTTGAAGTCATGACAGCAATCCTTCTCCACCGCGGCGCGTCATGATTGATTATTTCGGACATTCACTCGATCTCCGGGGCTTCCGCCCAGATGTCCATCGGTACGACCCCGGCGCTCTTGCCTTCGTCATCGAGAAGTCGGCCCACCCTCTTCATCGATCGCAGCACCACTGACCTGTTCAGCACCACCAGGCCCGGTGCCTCTTGTGCGAGTTGTACTTCGGTAATGGGAGTTTCGCGAAGGGAGTGTGCGGCGATCGCGAGCAGTGTGTTGGCGCGTCCACCGGATATCCGCATGCACACTCGTGTTCCAGGCACTCGCTCCACCAGAGCACGAATCGTCGACCGGTCCGTGGGATCGACATATCCCCACACCCAGGTCACGAGGGGCCAGCCGGACAGCGGTAGAGACACGTCGCAGCGGAACACAATTTGGTTGCGCGACGTCAGTTCGGCAAGTCGCCGCCTGACCGTACTTTCGCTGAGGCCGGTACCGACCGTGAGCTCGGCCATCGAGGATCGACCGTCCTCGCCCAGCTTCAATATCAATTGGCGGTCGACCGCGTCGAAAGTCTTCCCGTGATGGCGCTGATCCGTCGGAGCATATTTGTAGCGCACAGGCCGGTCTGTCATCACCGCCCGCTGCGTGGCATCGAGTACCTGCAATTTCCAGTCGTCTCCGATCGCGAAGACCTCGGTGACGAGGTGTGCACGCGAACTGACGATCCCGGGCACCGACGCGAGTGAGCGAAGCAGGAAACGCGACAGGAAAGCCATGTCTCTGACCTCGACGAGAAGAGTCAAGTCGCCTGGGCCGCTTGTGTGTTCGACGCTCAGAACCTGCGGCCAGCGGGCAAGACGTTCCGCAATCGCCAAGGCGTTCGAAGTCGTACAGTCGACTTCCACGAAAGCCAGACACGATTCCGGACGGCCGTGGCCGGTTGCCCTCGCGGAGACCCAGGCGGTGCCGGAGTCCTGTAGCCGTTGCCAGCGGCGCGCGACGGTAACCGGATCAACTTTGAGCGCGTCACCAACCGTGCGCCACGACGCTCGCGGGTCGAGTTGCAGGCAATTGATCAGGGCGAGGTCGACGTCGTCGAGCACGGCGGAATCCTGCGTTTCTTCGATCATCTTGCAAGTATCGTGCATCTTCATTGTGTCTGGGATCACTTCATTCATGCTCGAAGGGCAGAACGCGGTGGCAAGTGCCCACCGCGTTCGTGCTGTGAAAGGAGAACCCAGATGTCGTCCACCACGTTGTCCGCTGTTCCAACCGAGAGAAGTCTCGACTGGGTGCAGCGCCTCATCGGAATCGATACGACGAGTGCCGTGAGCAATCGACCGTTGATCGATCTCATCGCCGCGGAACTACGTCGCCACGGGGTCGAGCCGATACTCGTTTCCGACGACGAGGGTTCCAAGCTGAACCTGTTGGCAACATTCACGCCTCCTGACGGAAGCACTGCCGGTGGAGTGATGTTTTCCGGCCATACAGATGTAGTGCCGGTCGACGATCAAGACTGGAGCAGCCACCCTTTCACTCCCGAAATTCGCGACGGAAGTCTGTACGGACGCGGCACGTGCGACATGAAGTCGTTCATCGGGATCGTTGTCGCGGCGATCCCCGACATCGTTGCTCGGCCGCTGGCGAAGCCGATTCACTTTGCATTCTCCTACGACGAGGAAGTCGGCTGCATCGGTGCGGCCGGGCTGGTCGAGGAGGTTGTTTCCCGGAACCTGCGCCCTGATGTGTGCGTCGTCGGAGAGCCGTCGGAGATGCGGGTCATTCGCGCACACAAGTCGATGAACGTCATACGTGTTGATCTGCATGGTGTTTCGGCGCACTCGTCGCTTACTCCGCAAGGAGTCAACGCGATCGAATACGGCGCGGAGTTGATTCGATTCGTCAGAAGCGCGGCCGACGAGCTCCGTGCGTCCGGCCCGTACGACGACGCATTCGATGTGGCCTGGACGACGTGCTCGGTCAATCTCGTATCCGGCGGGATCGCAGTGAACACTGTCCCCGAGGATTGCTCCATCACTTTCGAATTCAGGAGCATCAGCTCAGCTGGCGCCGCAGATTTGCTCGAACGCTTTGCCTCCGAGGCGAATCGGATCGAAAACCTGATGCAGGAAGAAAACCCGTCAGCCTCCGTGACGATGCACGTGTCGGCCTCGGTTCCTCCCCTGGAGACGGATGCGAATGCTTCGGCGGCCGCACTGGTCGAACAATGGGGTGGTCGACCCTCGGACGAAAAGGTCGCGTACGCCACCGAGGCCGGGATGTTCGCGAGTATCGGTGTCCCCACTGTTGTGTGTGGGCCGGGAAGCATCACTCAGGCGCATGCACCTGACGAGTACGTGACACTTGACCAATTGGCACAGTGCGAGCAGTTCGTTCGGAACGTCATCGCTCACGCCCGCGCCTGACCCACCCTCACCCCCTAAGGAAAACCATGTCCACGGCAACTACGCCAACCTCCGGAGCAGTCACCCCGGAACGCCTGGCCGCTGCTCGCAAGGCGGTGATCAGCAGTTCGCTCGGCGCTGCGCTCGAATGGTTCGACGTCATCGTCTACGCATCATTTGCAGTGGTCATCGCCCATAACTTCTTTCCCGGCGGCGACAACACTCTCGGCTTGATACTGACGTTCGCGACGTTCGCGATCTCGTACGTCATCCGGCCGCTTGGCGGGATGGTTCTCGGAAGCTATGCCGACCGTCGCGGGCGCAAGAACGCCTTGACGTTGACGATGATGCTGATGATGATCGGCACGCTCATCATGGCGGTGGCGCCGACGACCTCGATGATCGGGCCGTGGGCCGGCGTCGTCATCCTGGTTTCGCGACTCATTCAAGGATTCTCCGCTGGCGGTGAATTCGGTACTGCTACAACCTTCCTCGTGGAAACTGCACCGCACAAGAAGGCGTTCTACTCTTCCTGGCAGGTTGCCAGCCAGGGTGCTTCGGTTTTCCTGGCATCGTTGTTCGGATACGTGCTCAATACCCATCTCTCGCATGAAGCGCTTTACTCGTGGGGCTGGCGCGTTCCGTTCTTCTTCGGCATCATCGTCGGGCCGGTCGGTCTCTACATCCGCGCCAAGCTCGATGAAACGGACGATTTCAAGACGAGCGTCCCGGAAAAGGCCCCGCTGAAGACGACGCTGACCAGGCATCTCGGCCGGGTGCTGACCGGCGCCGCAGTAGTCGGCGTCGCGACGATCTCGATCTACCTCATCTTGTACATGCCGACGTTTGCCGTGAAGAACCTCGGAGTATCCGCCTCTGCCGGCTACCTCGGCGGAATCGTCGCCGGACTGGTCACCTTGATCACCGTGCCGTTGATCGGTCATCTTGCAGACCGGGTCGGACCTGCGAGAGTTATGACCTGGGCCGCCGTTGCGGCAATCGTCCTGGCCTGGCCGCTCTTCAAACTGATGGTCGATCACCCCTCGACTCTGACGCTCGTCCTGGTTGTTTCGGCCCTGGGCGTCATCATGGCGTTTGCCTTCGGCCCCTTGCCTGCCTTGATGAGTTCGCTGTTCCCGGCGGAGATCCGGGCTACCGGGATGTCTTTGTCGTACAACCTCGGCGTGACCTTGCTCGGCGGAATCGCGCCGTTGGTCTTGACCTGGTTGATCAGTACAACAGGCTCGCTCGACGCTCCGAGCTACTACTACATGACGGTCGCAGTGCTCTCCCTCGGCGGGCTGTGGTCTGCCAGGACGCTTTTCAGTCAGAAGTGACGGCGGGGGAGCGCGGTAGCGATCATGCGACCGCGTCTCCCTCTGCCAGCGCGACAACGGTTTCCGACCCGTGCCAGTCGGGGGCTTGGGTTCGCAGTAGAGCTGCCGGGGTCAGCGAAGAGATTCGGCGGCATTCACGCGTCAAGTGGGCCTGATCGCTGAATCCGCAGTGGGCTGCGGATTCAGCGAGGCCCAGTGCGGGTCGACTGCGAGCGAGCGCCATGAAACGCTGGAGGCGCAGGATCGAGCGCAGCGTTGCAGGGCCGTATCCGAAGGCGTCGTTGCATCGACGCTGGAGTTGGCGCGAAGTCAGTGCCGCCGCGTCGGCGAGAGTGCTGACATTCCACGAATGTTCGGACAGTGCGGTGCGGACGTGGTTGATCACCGGATCGTGACGGAAACTCGAACTTGCCCAACTCCGGACAGCGCTTTCGAGGATCGAGACTTGTTCGTGGTCTTCGGAATTTTCCAAGCGGTTCAACAGTATTCGTTCCGTGCGTGCGTCGGTTACAGCGCTGAGGTCAGCGCGAGAATCTCGAAGCTCGGACGCCGAGGTTCGCAACATCGGCGATGCCGATCCAGGGCGGAATCGAACACCCACGGAGCGTGTTCCGGGCGGAAGAGTGAATGACCATGCAGCGGTTTCGGGGCCACAGACGCGTATGCCGACGCCACGTATCCACAGCACGTCCATGCAAGCATCGGGCACGAGCAGGTGTTCACCTTCTGCGCACGCCGTCCAGCCACACACCAGGATGTCGGAGAGATCCGGGGCGACCGATTGTGGTGTGTACCAACCCATGACAAGAGTCTATCGAGCGCCACCGACACGAAGGCGAGTTCATTCGACCGGGCCGAAGCGATATCCGAACCCCCGGATGGTTTTGATGTACTTCGGTTTCGCGGGATTGGATTCGAGTTTGGACCGCAAGCTGAGAATGGTCGCGTCGACCACACGTGTCTTTTCGTGGTCGGAACCCCAGACGTTTCGGATCAGATGATCACGCGAGTACACGCGCCCAGGCTCGGTCGACAGTTCCAGGAGTACCCGCCATTCGGTCCGGCTGAGGACGAGCAGCTTTCCGCCCATCGTCGCCGTCATCGCACGTCGATCGAGGAGAAGGTCACCGTGACGTTGGTGTTTTCCGGCGGCGGGATGCGCGGTTTCACGAAGGATCGCGGTGACCCGAAGATCGAGCGCGTGAGAATCGATCGGGTTCAGTACGAAGTCCGAGACAGCGCCATGTGGTGCTTCGTCGATGTCCTCGTGGGTATCCACCAACATCATGATCGGCATCGAACTGCGCAAGCGGATCTGTCGTGCAATCTCGTAGCCGTCGATGTCCGGCAACAAGAGATCGATCACGGCGATATCGAAACTGTCGGTGTCCAGGTCGTCGAGTAGGCGCCGCCCGGTGCGGACGAGTTGTGTTTGATGACCGAAATGTACTAATTCTGTCCCGAGTGTCTGGGCAAGCTCCGAACGGTCGGTAGCTGCAAGTATCAAGCTCACGTGAAATCCTCCCCCCGAAGGTGTTACTAGTCGTAACAGCTTGCATTCTGGCAGATCATCCACCGCATGGCCACAACAAGGTGGCTGATCAAAAGTTGAGGGGACCTGGGGCGTTCGCCGCTAGACTTCTTTCATGGGCACTCTGTTCGCGTTGACGCTGCCAGGCTTGCTCGTGCTGCTGGTTATGTTCGCGTTCGCCGAGACTCTCTGGAACCGGCTTACCGGTGGCCGCGCACTGCCGTGGACCAGGGGGCGCACGACTCGTCCGGTCTCGGCTGCGGGCTTCGAAGAGGTTGCTGCCCTGTTTCAGGGGTCCAAGCATCATGAATTCGAACAGCGGCAGAGCGCGTTGATGCATCGTGAGGACGGAACCGACGGTGACCCGCCGTGGGTGTCCGTCGATCCGGAAGCTAACAAGGTCGTTCTCCGTCGACGGAGTTGACAGTCGCCGACAGTCGACGGAGTTGACAGTCGGGCTCAGGCCCAGTGGCTGGGGCGGGTCAGTGAATCGGGGAGTGTGGTAGCCGAATCGCTAACCGCCGCGTTGATCTGGAACTGAGTGAGAAAGATACTGCCGCGGAGTTTTGCGCCGCGAATGTCGGTGCCGCGCAAGTCTGCACCGATCAGATCAGCTCGATCGAGTTCGCAGTCGCGGAGGTCTGCACCGATCAGGTAACTCCCGCGAAAGTTGGCTCCACGTAGATCGGAACCACGAAATCTGGCGCCGATGAGGTCTGCGCCGCGGTGGTCGAGTTTGCGACCCTTCTTGCCTGAGATCGGCGAGCGCACAAGGTTACTCGTCTGCAAGAGCAGTGTGTTGACTGTCGCTCGGTGTGCTGAGACGTCGACGGCTTGAATCTGCGAAGGCGTGCCGTTGGTCAGGCTTTCCGTCTCTGCGAGTGCAGCGTCGAGTTCCTTTCGTATCGAGTGGGTTTGCTTCAGCGAGCGGGCTTCGGCGAGATACCAGAGCAGTTCGTGCAACTGGCGTACGACAGGGAACGTTTCGAACATGTCTGACGCGGTCTCCGGGGCATCATGCCAGCTGATGCCGTCGTAGGTCTGCTGTGAAACCTTCTGTCCCGCACCGAAACAGTCGTACACGGTGCAACCGGTGAAGCCCTTCTTTCGCAATCCGGTGTGAATGCCGCAGCGGAAATCCTGCTGCAGGTTCTTGCAGGGGTCGCCGGCATTCTTGTTGGTCGCGAAGTCGGAGGACTTGGAAAAGGGGAGTGCGACGCAGCACAGGCCGAAGCAACTGCTGCAATCCGCGAGCAGATTGGTCTGGCCGGCAATCACGCGTACTCCCGATTGTTGGGTTGGACGGAAAGTCTGGCTTCGAGTTCGTGAGTCTGTCAAACGAAATTGCGTGGTTCGGCAGCAAGAAGTCCAGCGACTCCGAGGTCGTATCCCGCGCAAATTGCGGGGTACCAATCCGGCAGACGTGATTCCGGACCACGCTCGTGAAGTAGGTCGAAAATCGGGTGGACGGCCCAGCTCGCTGCAACCAGTCGCCGTGCGGTACTCGGCTGCAGAACCAGTGCGCCGACGAAGACCACAAATGTTGCGGACACTGCACTCCATTCGCGAACGGGAATGGAGACGTCGACCAGGCGTCCCTGCCGAGCTTGTCCCTGCCGAGCCACGGGATAAACGGCCGCGGCGACCACGAGGCCGGCGGCGTAGGCAGGTGTTCGGCGGTGAGACATCCACTTTTTCACGGGGGCGTCGACAAGTGCACTCAGTATCAGGCCGGTACCTGCTGCGATGACCCGGCCAGTTGTCGAGGGACGCATTCGTCGACAGTATCGCTGCTCGGCGATGCTTCGTGGCAAAGAAAAAGTCCCCGACCAAGACTGGTCGGGGACTTCCCTGGCGGAGGATAGGGGATTTGAACCCCTGAGGGCGTTAACCCAACCCGCGTTCCAGGCGAGCGCCATAGGCCACTAGGCGAATCCTCCGTGGAGCAGCATACCCAATCGCGAGCGTGAAGCGTTAAACGGGTATCTGACCTGCGAAGAACCGGTGGATCTCAGGGTTTGCATCTCCACCCCGGTAGGTGGTGTGCAGCGGCCGACGAAAGCCGTCTACACTGTTCATTGGATCCCGCGCGGCGCGCATCCTGTGAACTCCCCCAGGGCCGGAAGGCAGCAAGGGTCAACGGGCTCTGCCGGGTGCGCGGGGTCCTCTATTTTTTCACATACCCGACCCCGCCTCGTCGGTGAAAGGCCGCTCCGGATGCCTATCCAAACCCAGATCGGGTTGATGAGCCATGAAGAACTCACCTCCGAGCATGAGGGCCAGAGCGCGAAGTACACGCAGCTCCAGGCGCAGAAGCTCGCACTCGATCTGACCCGCGGTAAGCCTTCCCCGGAACAACTCGACCTTTCCGCAGAGCTGCTGACGCTGCCCGGCGACGGTGACTTCCGTGACGGCAGCGGCACCGACTGCCGTAACTACGGCGGACTCACCGGTCTGCCGGAACTGCGCGCCATCTTCGGTGAGCTGCTGGGTATCCCCGTTGCGAACCTTCTCGCCGGCAACAACGCGAGCCTCGAGATCATGCACGACAACGTCGTGTTCTCACTGCTCCACGGCACTCCGGATTCGGCCCGGCCGTGGGCACAGGAAGAGAAGATCAAGTTTCTCTGCCCCGCACCGGGCTACGACCGCCACTTCGCGATCACCGAGTCCCTCGGCATCGAGATGATTGCGGTGCCGATGAACCACGACGGCCCGGATGTCGTCAAGATCGCCGAACTTGTTGCGTCAGATCCGCAGATCAAGGGCATGTGGGCGGTTCCGGTCTACGCGAACCCCACCGGTGCCGTGTACTCCGAAGAAATTGTCCGGACGCTCGCGTCGATGCCGACGGCCGCGCCCGACTTCCGCCTGTACTGGGACAACGCGTATGCCGTGCATCCACTTGTCGGCGAGACTGCGCCTTCCTACGACATTCTCTCGATGGCAGCGGAGGCCGGTCACGCCAACCGTCCGCTCGTGTTCGCGTCGACGTCCAAGATCACTTTCGCCGGCGCTGGTGTGAGCTTCTTCGGTAGCTCGGCGGAAAACCTTGCCTGGTACCAGAAGTTCCTGGGTAAGAAGAGCATCGGACCTGACAAGGTCAATCAGCTTCGCCACCTGCGTTTCTTCGGCAATGCCGACGGCGTTCGTGCGCACATGGAGAAGCATCGCGCGTTCCTCGCACCCAAGTTCGAGCTCGTACTGCGGATCCTCGAGGATCGTCTCGGTGCTTCGAAGGTCGCGTCCTGGACCGAGCCGAAGGGCGGATACTTCATCAGCCTCGACGTGTTCGACGGCACGGCCAAGCGCGTCATCGAACTGGCGAAGAACGCGGGTATCGCGCTCACCGCTGCCGGATCGGCTTTCCCGTACAGCACGGATCCGGATGACCGGAACATCCGGTTGGCCCCGAGCTTCCCGTCCAAGGCTGAACTCGAAGTTGCCATGGACGGCGTGGCTACGTGTGTCCTGCTCGCAGCCACCGAATCGCGTCTCTCCGAGATCTGAGTTCTCTAAGCGGCGTGCCCGGTCGGTACTTTTCGGTCTCGTCTTGTACCGTTCGGAGCATCAATTCCCGACATAGGGTGTAAATCCCGGAGGTTGTAGTGACGGGCGCGATCAACGCTTCGGATGGGCCCTCTTTCGAGGCGCACACCGCGAAATCAGAGTCGGTCATCGAAGCTGACATACCGCGACGCAGTCTCCGTGTCGGTGTTCTCGGATTCTCTGTGCTCGGTGTTCTGGCAGTCGCGTCCGTGCTGATGGTTCTTTTCGCCGTGCCGATGAATACGCGGTACTGGGGGATCTTCGAAAATTTCCTCGATCTCGACGTCTACCGCCACGGCGGCAGCGTTGTGGTTCAGGGCCTTCCGTTGTACGACGGGCCAGTCCTGGAAGGGATGATGTTCACGTACACCCCGTTTGCGGCTTTGCTGTTCACGGTGTGGGCGGTGCTCTCGTTCAAACAGGCGATTGTCGTGTGGACGGGTTTGAACATCGCTGCGTTGTTCGCAGTGATCGTGTTGTGCTGGAAGTACCTCGGTTATCGGCTCGACGTGAAGGCGTACGCCGTCAGTGCGTTGGCCACCACGATCTTTCTGTTCATGGAACCGATACGTACGACGCTCTGGCTCGGGCAGATCAACATCTTCCTGCTGCTCTTGATCGTGTGGGACCTCGGTCGGGACGAGAAGAGTCGGCTCCGTGGAATCGGGGCAGGCATCGCCGCCGGCGTGAAGCTCACTCCGGCCTTCTTCTGGGCGTACCTCTTCATCACTCGTCAATGGCGTGCGTTGGTGACGGCCGTCGTGACGTTCGCGGCGACCGTCGCGATTGGTTTCGTCGTGATCTACAACGATGCGTACAAGTACTGGACCGGCACTCTTGTCGACAGCGAACGCGTCGGACCGACGGATGCTCCGAGTAACCAGTCCGTGTCCGGTCTGATTGCTCAGCTCACTCACACTCCGACGCCGTCGCGGGTCCTGGTCCTCGTCTTCAGTGCGCTGGCAGTATGCCTCGGACTCGGTGCCGCGTGGATTGCTCACCGGCACGGCCAGAAATTGCTCGGCCTCACCATGACGGGGTTGACTGCGACCACTGTCTCGCCGTTCTCGTGGGGTCATCACTGGGTGTGGTTCGTCCCGCTGGTCGTCCTCGCCGCGCACTACGCGATGGTGTCGAAGAAGCGCTGGGCGTGGGTGGCGCCGTTCGTTTTCCTGCTCCCAGTCTTGAACTGGTCTCACACTTGGTGGGACCCGTCGGTCATTCCGGGTACGGATCGCTTTGTCGGAATGGGCCTGTTCATGTTCGTGCCGCCCGAGTATCTGCGGATTCCGACCGTCGGCGTCTACCTCTGGGTCTTCACGCTTGCCGCGGTCTCGACGTTGGTTCTGTTCGGCTGGAAGAAGTGGAAGATTCCGGCTCCGGATGCGTCGGCGCCGGTCACAACTGCCGCCTGACGTGGCAGTATCGGACTCATGGCACTTCAACTGAACCTTGTCGGTGACCCCGAAGCTGATGCCCTCCTGGCCGAGGACCCGTTGGCGTTGTTGATCGGAATGCTTCTCGATCAACAGGTTCCGATGGAAACGGCCTTCCTCGGTCCGAAGAAGCTGGCGGATCGGCTCAGCGGTATCGACGTCAGGCATATCGCCGACATGGACACCGACGAGTTCATCGCCATCTGTGCCGAGCCTCCGGCTGTGCACCGATTCCCCAAGTCGATGGGCGAGCGTATCCAGCTCATGTGCCAGTTCATCGTCGAGAACTACGACGGCGACACCGCGGCGATCTGGACTTCGGGAAATCCCGACGGCAAGGAAGTGCTGAAGCGGCTCAAAGCCCTACCCGGTTACGGGGATCAGAAAGCCCGGATCTTCCTGGCGTTGCTCGGAAAACAGATCGGCGTCGAGCCGAAAGGTTGGCGCCAAGCGGCCGGCGACTACGGGCTCGAGGGCTCGAGGCGCTCGATTGCAGACGTGGTCGACGAACAGTCTTTGCTCGAGGTCCGCGAGTTCAAGAAGGCCGCAAAGGCCGCAGCGAAGGCCGACAAGAAGTAAGCCACTTTCAGGATTTCCGGGACCCGCTCGCACGCACTACTTTCATCAGGTCGCCTGCGGGGCCCTCGAGCTGACGCGGCGGGCGCCACACTGCACGCAGGGATCGGTCGAGTTCCAAGCCTTCGACGGCTACGACCCGAAGTTCTCCCTGCTTCACCTGGTCCTCGACGGCCAGCGTGCTCAGTACCGCCGGGCCGACGCCACCGAGCACGCTGGTTCGAATCGCGGCCGAACTACCCAGTTCCAACAACGGTGCACCGCGCTCGTATTCGTGTAACGCCAGGTCGAGAGTCGTTCTGGTTCCCGATCCGGGCTCACGCACCAGCAGCGGTGTCGCTGCCAGTTCGGCGACGGTCAGCGGCTTTCGTCGACGCGCCCATGGATGATCCGGGTGAACGACCACGACCAGCGAGTCACGCGCGACGGTGACGCTGGGCAGGCTCTTCGGAACGGTCGGTGACTCGACGAATCCGAGGTCACACATTCCTACTTCGACGGCTTCGAGTACGCGTGTCGAGTTGTAGACCTGAAGGTGGACGGTGACACCAGGATGCAGTGATCGAAAGACGCCGAGCCAGGCCGGGATCAGATGTTCGGCGACGGTCATGCTGGCACACACGGTCAATTCCGCGGATCGTTCGGTCCGCATCCCTTCGGCGACGTCGAGAAGCTGCCTCGAGTTGGCGAGGACGCGGCGCGCCCAGTGGACGATGACGGTCCCCTGCGGAGTCAAAGTCGCACCCGTCGACCTTCGGTGTATGAGTGGCATCCCGAGCTGCCGCTCGAGGGCTTTGACGGCGCGGCTGGCATTCGGTTGTGCGATGTGAGCCAGACGGCTTGCAGCACTGAGGCTTCCGTGATCATCGATGCCGACGAGTAGCTCGAGTGTGGTGAGGTCGGGCCACCTTCTGGTCATGCAGACAGGCTATACCCAGCATCTATTCCATATCGATCTGATATGTCGTGATGGTAGAAATCGCCCTACCGGAGCGATGGTGGCTCAAGGACGCTGGATGAGTGAACCGTGATGTGAAGTCCGTGGCCGAGAAACCCGCAGTCGCCCCTTCGTCAGAAGTACGACGGTGGTCGAGTGTGGTTGCATTGGTGCCCGGAGTTGCGTTGTGCGCCTTGGGTGCCACGGTCGCGCTGATAGCCGGTCAGTTCACCTCCGCCGTGAGTCCGTTGCTGATTGCGATCGTGGCGGGTGCGGTGTTGGCGAATACCGTCTCTTTGCCGGCGAAATTCCAACCTGGCCTGGCATTCTCGGCGAAACGGCTACTTCGGGTGGGTATCGCTCTGCTCGGGCTGCAATTGATGTTCTCCGACATCGTCGGTTTGGGTTGGGGAGTGATCGCCGTTGTGGTGGCGATAGTGTTCCTCGGTATCGCCGGGACCATGTATGCCGGAAAACTTCTGGGATTGAGTTGGTCGCAGAGGATTCTGATTGCCTGCGGCTTCTCGATCTGTGGCGCTGCCGCTGTGGCTGCTGCGGACGGTGTGGTGAATGCGCGAGAGGAAGAGTTGCTGACCGCTGTTGCGCTGGTGGTGATCTTCGGAACTCTGATGATTCCGACGATCCCCTTGCTGGCCGATGCTTTCGGTATGAACGAGATCGAGGCGGGCATGTGGGCCGGTGGGTCGATCCACGAAGTGGCACAAGTAGTGGCTGCCGGCAGCGCTCTCGGCGCCACCGCGTTGGGTGTCGCGACCGTGGTCAAACTTGCGCGCGTATTGATGTTGGCGCCGGTCATGGCGTTTCTGAGCATTCGGCAACGCACGATGGTCGACAACACCGACACCAAGCGGCCCCCGCTGATTCCGTTGTTCGTCGTGGCATTCATCGGCTGCATGGGTTTGCGCTCCACCGGAATGTTGCCGAATGAGCTTCTCGGATTGGCGAAGACCGTGCAGACGGCGCTGTTGGCTGCTGCGATGTTCGCTCTCGGGCTGGGGGTGCGGCTGAGCGTCATTCGTGGAGTGGGCGCCCGACCATTCGTTCTGGCCGCGATTTCCACCGTGTGGGTGGCGACGATCGCCTACGTCGGAGTCGTGCTGGTCAGCTGATCGAGCGTTGAGTCCGCCATGCGCTCGGGCTCGTCGAGAACTGAGTGCGAAACCAGCGCGAGAAACTACCCTGCGTCGAAAACCCCAGGTGCACCGCCACTTCGGTCAATGAATAGCGAGGGTTGGCGATAAATCGTTCCGCGAGGGTGCTTCGGACCGAATTGAGAACGGCCGTGAAGGTATCTCCGGATTCGGCGAGATGACGGTGCAGTGTCCGCCGGTCGAACCCGAGGCTTCGTGCCACCTGCTCGACAGAGCAGCGGCCGGTCGGAAGCAGAACTTCGATCAATTCCTTGGTGCGGCTGAGGGTGTCGGAGGTTTCCGATGCGGGAAGTGAGTCGAGGAACTGGCGAGCGTACGGCCGGAGCAACTCGTCGGACAGTTGGTTTGCCGCATCCAGGTCGGCGGCGAAGAAAACGATGCCGGTGAATTCGTGATCGAATTCCACGGTGTCGCCGAGGATTCGTCGATGCGTGCTCGTATCTTTCGGGGCATTGTGCGTGAATCCCACGCTGACCGGATGCCATCGAGAACCCAGGAAACTTCGCAGGATCTGCAGCGTCGCGCCGACTGCGAGTTCGACGCTCTGTCTGGTGTCGACCGGTTCGCCGACCTCGAGCGAGATTCGCAGGGTGGCGAGTCCGTTGACCTCGTTCAGTCGAATGCGTAATGACTCGTTGTACGTGTGCTCGTATCGCATCAATACGTCGAGTGCGCTCCTGACGTCTGGTTCTTCCCTGATGACCAAGCTGAGGGGACCGAGATTGGACAGTCGACGCAGGCCGGCGAGT
>Ga0153921_1000931_pt1 | contig 13944 bp, 15 predicted proteins | sample TSNJ005MetaG_FD_104691 | JGI IMG/M metagenome (GOLD analysis project Ga0153921, IMG submission 104691) | Attine ant fungus gardens microbial communities from New Jersey, USA - TSNJ005 MetaG | ecosystem: Host-associated > Fungi > Mycelium > Unclassified | place: USA: New Jersey, Brendon T. Byrne... | reverse complement strand
ATCGTCGTCGACGCTGAGGATCGCTGGTTTGGCCGGGGCTTTCGGTGCGCTCACTCGGTGCCTTCCCGAAGTTGTAGTCAACCTCTCCAGTATGCGACTGCTGAGCTGAGCGTCAATCGCTGGAGATGCGCTCTGAGTGAACCAGCGATCGTGACCTGGGAATTTCAAGATTGCGGGAACCGATCCGGCCTCCGATGCATCCAATAGAGTGGGTCCACATCAACAGGGGGTGCCATGCGGGGGTCGGTGGGGGTTGGGCGACTGCTCATGGCTGGGATGTTGGTGTGGGCTGCGGCAGGATGCAGCTCAGTCGTGGAGGGGGCGGCTGAGCCTGCATCCGGCCAAGAGGGTTTGTTCGATCCATGCAAGGACATCCCGGACTCGGTTCTGGAAGAAGTGGGGCTTGATCCGGCGACCGAGGAAGTTGATATCGCCGGCGTCGAGCAGCCGGGTTGGAAAATCTGTTCGTGGACTGAGTCCTGGTATTACTTGTCGATCTTTTCGACCGAAAGTTCCATCGAGACCACCAAACAGAATCCGAACTACGTGGGATTCAAGCCCGTGACGATTGGCCAGCGAGACGGCGTCGAGTTCCATCTTCAGGCGGATGTCGACCTTGTCAGATGTTTCGTCGCCTTGCCTGCTGCGCAGGGGGCGATTTGGCTCAGCGTCGATACCAAACTTGCTCTTAAGCCCGAAGGGTCGACATGCGAGCTCACGCAACATTACGCGAACCTGCTCGATCAACGTCTCCCCAGTTAAACACGTGTTCTATCGGCCGAATTGAGGATCTAATGTCTGAGACCCATACCTGGCGAACTCCAAGTGCCCACAGCATTGACCTCGACCCAAATGTTGCAGCACAGCTTGCCGTCGCGTGTGAGGGGTTTCTTGCCGAGTTGCAAGACATGGCAGGCAACTTGAACAGACTTACTGCCTTGGACTGCTTTGGGACACTTCAGTCGGGAAAAGACATGGCTGGCAAGTTTGCCCAAAAGGCCACCGGTGATGCAGATTCACTCGAAAAGTCTCTTCTCAGTCATGCGCTTGTAATCACCGAGATGCGGGACTTTTTCCAGCAATGCGTCGACCGCTACGGCGAAGTCGAGGGCTCGAATGCCTCCGCACTGGCAAGCGTCGACACCCCTCGATAGACACAAAAAATCTCGCTGAGTCGATGGCATTCGACTCAGCGAGACTTGGGTAACGACTAGCTGGTGGGCAGGGCCTTCAACGACTTGACGGTGGCGTCGACCGCGCGAGCAGCCTCGGCGCCCTTTTTCACGAAATGCGTGCTGAAGTAGTCGACGTGCTCGGCGTGCTCGTGGAAGTGATGCGGCGTCAAGACCACCGAGAAGACCGGAACGTCGGTGTCGAGCTGCACGCGCATCAGACCGTCGATGACAGCCGTCGCCACGAAGTCATGCCGGTAGATACCGCCGTCGACGACCAGACCTGCGGCGACGATCGCCTGGTAGCGGCCGGTCTTGGCCAACCGCCGGGCGTGCAGCGGGATCTCGAAAGCTCCCGGTACCTCGAAGAAATCAACCGTGTCCTTGGGGTAGCCGAGCTCGACGATCGCGTCGGTGAATCCGTCGCGTGCACGGTCGACGATGTTGCGATGCCACGTCGCCTGAATGAACGCGATGCGCTGTCCCTGGATCTCACTCATAACCATGAAACTAGCGCACTTGGAAGCATCGACGCGACCACCCGTCCTAGTCCTGCTGACGGGGGAAGGCGGTCGAACGACCCCATCCGGCGTCATTGGTGAGGTGCTCGAGGAGAGGCTGAATTCGATACGGAAGGGGATTGGTCAGAGCGATGGTCGTGGTCGAATGCGTGACGCCTGGAAGTGACACGATCTGCTCGGCCAACTTCTGCAGCGCCGCGTGCGTCGAGGTGGCGACGCGAACGAGCAAATCCTCGCGACCGGTTGTGGCGTGAATTTCGATCACCTCGGGCAACTCGGTCAGACTCCGAGCGACTGCGCTGATCTTGCCCTGCTCGAGTTCCAGACCGACAAATGCCTGAATTGGGATACCGACCTCGGGGAGATTGAGATTCGGCCGAAACCCGGTGAGAAGTCCGTTGGATTCCATGCGCTTCATTCGCGACTGGACGGTGTTGCGGGCGACGCCCAACGAGTTGGCCAACTCGGCCACACTCATCCTCGAGTCCTTGCTGAGCAGTCCGAGCAACTGGACGTCGAGCTTGTCGATGCTGAGCACTTTGTGAACCTCTCCTCAGTGATATGGGTCACTGGATGATCGAATTGACTAGTTCAAGAGATTTGCATTGACCAAATCGTAGCTCAGGCAGAGCATTGGTTCCACGAATTGCTCAGCGGGATTCTCTTTGGGTTATTTGTCCCCAATAGTACCCAACGGCCATTTCGTCCCAATGTTTCGACTGCACCCCGTTTATCCTTCGGAAAGGTCTATCCCACAATGACTCTCACCGCCGAGCCCGTGAACTCTGTTGTTTCCCATGACGACACTGCGGGCGTGTTCGATCGCGCCGACTACCTGCGCGATTACCCCCACGAGCAGGTGAGCTTCTTCCAGGATCCCGCGAGCGGTCTCAAGGCCATCGTCGCCATCCACTCCACGACGCTCGGCCCCGCGCTCGGCGGAACGCGCTTCTACCCGTACTCCGACGAATCCGCCGCAGTCACAGACGTTTTGCGTCTCTCGCGCGGAATGACCTACAAGGCTGCGGTTGCCGGCGTGGACCTCGGCGGCGGCAAGGCCGTCATCATCGGCGACCCCGCAACGGCCAAGACCGACGAATTGCTCGGCGCCTACGCAAAATTCGTCCAGACCCTCGGCGGCCGCTACATCACCGCTGGTGATGTCGGAACCAACTCCAACGATCTTGACATCATCGGTCGTAACACCGACTTCGTCGTCGGCCGCAACGCCACGGTCGGCGGTTCCGGCGACAGCGCTCCGATGACGGCCCTCGGCGTATTCCAGTCGATGCGCGCCGCGGCACAGTCGCATTGGGGCGCTCCGTCGCTCGCAGGCAAGACCGTTGGTGTCGAGGGCACAGGCAAGGTCGGCTACGAGCTGATCAAGCTTCTCCTCGCAGACGGCGCGACCGTTCTCGCGACCGACGTCAACGCCGGAGCGCTCGATCGCGTCAAGGCGGACTTCCCGCAGGTGAGCATCGTCGACAGCATCATCGACGCCGATCTCGACGTTTACGCACCCTGCGCGATGGGCGCAACCCTCACCGACACGACCGCACGCTCGATCAAGGCCGAGGTTGTCTGCGGCGCTGCCAACAACCAGCTCACCGTGCCCGAGGTCGAGAACATCCTCCGCGACCGCGGCATCACCTGGACCCCCGATTACGTCGCCAACGGCGGCGGCCTCATCCAGGTTGCCGGCGAGCTGAAGGGCAACTCGGCCGAAGAGGTCAAGCTCAAGGTCGAGAAGATCTTCGACACGGTCACCGAGATCTTCGCGAAGTCCAAGAAGGACGGAATCCTCGCCGGCGAGGCTGCTGACGCGGTCGCCGAGGCTCGCATCGCCGAGGCAGCTCGCGTCGCCAAGGGCTGACATCCCTCTCGCAGTCATGTAGCGCGGCCGGTCCCGACTAGTGTGGACACCAGACGAGCAGATTTTGCAGATCTGGACCACATCAGCCGGTAGACCGGCCGCTATGCGTCGGACGCCGGAAGGGCTTACATGACTGAACAATTCGCAGTGTGGACCGAGAACGACGTCGAGCAATCGGCCCGTTGGGGTTCGACGAGCAACGCCCCGGTGCCCAAGCGCATCGTTGTCGCCGACGACACGATGAAGGCCGACGACGCCTATCGCTTGGCATGCGAAGGCACGGCGTTGTTGTGGCGCGGAGATTTTCAGAACGCTCGCCAACTGTCGAAGGCCGTCGCGTCGCGCATCGACCGCAAGCCGCGCCGAGCGTCCGACGACCCAGCCAAAGCCTTCCATCTCCACCGGCAGACCCAAGGACGCCGCGCGCAGATCCTCGGCATGCTGCTCATTCCCTTGGACGCAGATCTGTCGATGCCACTCCGGCGAGCCCCGGACGCGCAAGTAGCGTTGACCGAAGCCTTCGGGATTACCGGTGAGCCTTCGGTCCGCTCGTTGCGTGACATCCTCGGCGCGATCGGCGCTCACGAGTGGCACCGCAAAGGTGTTTTCATCGAGGCTCTCGACGCACGAGTGCATCCCGCCTTCGGAGTGTTCTCACCCGTCCGCGGGGAGTATGTCGATCTTGTCGCGTCTGCTCCGCTACCGTCGACGGAATCTGCTTTCGATATCGGAACAGGTACCGGCGTTCTTGCTGCCGTCCTGGCGCGGCGTGGCGTCAAGACAGTGACGGCCACCGACCAGGACCCCCGGGCATTGCAATGCGCGCGCACCAACCTGTCGCGGCTTGGCTACGGCGATCAGGTGAACGTGGTGGAAGCAGACCTCTTCCCCGAAGGCACCGCTCCGTTGGTGGTCTGCAATCCTCCCTGGATTCCGGCCAAGGCCACCTCGCCCATCGAATACGCCGTCTACGACCCTGCTGGAGCGATGCTGAAGGGCTTCCTGACTGGTGTCGCAGCGCATCTGGACGATGGGGGAGAAGCGTGGCTGATCCTCTCGGACATTGCCGAACACCTCGGTCTCCGAACGCGATCCGAACTGCACGATCTGATTGCGGCCGGTGGGCTCACTGTTGTCGATCGCATGGACGTCAAGCCGACGCACGCAAAGGTCAGTGACCGAACCGATGCGCTTCACGCTGCCCGGGCACGAGAGACGACCTCGCTCTGGCGGCTTCGCCGTCGCTGAATTCATTCTCAGTCAACGGTATTTCCCTGCCATGAAATGGTAATGAACGAGTAACAAATCGGGTCTAGCTTTCTTCGCAGTCGCACATCGTCACGCACTCCGGAGGAATCTCGATGGAAAACACTCTTGCCCGCAACGCAGCCGAAGATCTGACGAAAGGTCTTGGCCGACGCGGATTCATGAGGGCAGTCGCGGCTCTCGGTGCGGGAGTAGGCGTTGCGGGTGTGGCTTCGGGATGCGCGCACTCGAACGCATCGCTGGCTGGATCGTCCTCCTCTGCGCTGCCGTTCGCCGATGGTGTGCCGATTCTGCAACCGGGCAGCGGAAACGTCAGTGGCGATCACTATCTGAGTTCGGATCCGTCGGACGTCATGTGGGGTTATGTGCCCAACATCCACACCCGCGAGGTGATGCGGATGAAGTCGGGTCAGACCGTCACGATCGACGCCCTCTCGCACGAGGGAATTCTCGAGGATCAAGGGCGCAATCCTCTCGAATATTTCGGTAGCAAAGGCGTTTCCGAGAAGGACGTGCTCGAAGATGCGATTGCCGTTGCGGCCGAATACAACCGAACCGAACGAAACTTCGACAAGGACGGACCGCACGTCGTCACCGGCCCGGTCTTCGTCGAAGGCGCCCAGCCTGGAGACGTACTCAAGATCGAGACTCTCGAAGCCATTCCCCGCGTGCCGTACGGCGTTGTGTCGAGCAGACACGGCAAGGGCGCTCTCGCCGTCACAGCAGACGGAACCGCTCCAGCGGGAATCACTCTGGACGAAGTCATGCCGCCGGTCGCCACAGACGGGCGCGCAACAAAGGACCCGTTGAAGTACGGCGGTGTTTCCACCTTCACGGCGATCGAAGACGGCAAGGGCGTGATGCCTTTCAGACAGTCGAAGGTGCGGTTTCCCTTGCGACCCTTCATGGGAATGATGGGAGTTGCCTATTCCTCGGATGCCGACCCGACGTCCCCGTCGTCGAATTCCATTCCTCCGACCCTGGGCGGCGGAAACATCGACATCAGGCATCTCGGTGTCGGATCAACCTTCTATTTGCCGGTATTCGCTGAAGGCGCCCTCTTCTACGTCGGTGACCCACACATGGCCATGGGCGACGGTGAGGCGGCGCTGACGGCGATGGAAGGATCGCTGCGCGGCACCTTCCGACTCAGCGTGTGCAAGAAGGATTCCGGTGACGCTCCATCGGTGGCTTTCGGATACCCGTTCGCCGAGACCGAGGAGGCCTGGATTCCGATCGGCCTGTCCGACCCCAACGGTTCGGTCGATGGGCAGAACAGTGACCTCAACGGCGCCATGCGGCGCGCGGTGGTCAACGCGCTCGACTTCCTCGAGCATGATCGCGGAATGGATCGAGCGACGGCCTACGCCTATCTTTCTGCCGCAGCGGATTTCACGGTCTCGCAGGTAGTCGATCGAACCGTGGGCGTCCACGGACAGATCTTCAAATCCCACTTCGAATAGAGGGAAGGCGATCCGTCGTGTCAGGACGGATCGTCGAAGAGACTCTGTTGCAAGGGATCGGCAAACAGGCCCATCTGCTCAGGTTGCGGCTTTGCCGGCGTCTCGGTTCGAGAATTGGGCAGGACCACCAGTCGCAAAGCCCCGCGAAGACGGTCGACCATGAGTTCCCACCCACCGACCTGATCCTCGTATCCTGCAGCCTCTTCGGCGTCCCCGCGACTGTGGGCGTCCACCGCCTGACTACGGAGCTGAATCTGCCATTCGTTACTGATGTGGAGGAGCTGAAGAATCAGATCGCGATCGCGCCCGCAGACATCGGCTACCGCGTCGAGATCCTCGGCCACGTCCAGATCGAGATGCAGCAGGGTCTCGAGTTCGGGAGGCAGGTCCTCGGCCGTCAGATCGGGCTGCAGCGAGGAGGAGTCACCGCTCTTGTTCGCGAAGAAGAGGTCTCCGCCGACGCGTGCGGCGAACTCGTCGTCCACGGTACGCAGGAACGACGTCAAGGCTGCGCACGTATCCGTGAGTTGCTTGGGAACGAATGGCGAACCCGCCACCTCGAGGAACACCGACAGACGGTCGTCGATCAAGACGAACTTGATGCGCGACCACTTGCGGTTGAGATCGGCGATGACCTCGGCTGCACGAGTGCGGTTGCTGATGTCCTGAACGAGTGGGGAGAACAACTGCACGTCCATGGACTCGGAAAGCGGACCGACGAACATGACAGTCGAACCGACCCGAATTGGTATGTCGCCGTCGCTGTCCCGCTCGGGAAGCGTGCCGAGCATGGGAAGCAAAGCGAGAGTGACCAACTCCTTGAGGTGGTCGACGTCGTTGGGCATGTAGGCCGCGGTGGGGTCGAGTGTCGGAAGTTCTGTCGACTCGACAACCGACGGATCGAAATCCGGAGTCTGCTCGTTGCCGGTGAGATCGCTGGATAGAAAAGCCGGGTGCTGCACACCGAACACATCACGGAACGCAGCGACAGTCATCGCTGCGAGCTGATCGGCCCAGTTCTGCGCCTTGTCGACGCAGAAGGCGGGGGAGTTGTTCGGATCGTCGAGATTCTCGGAAGGCGGATTCCAGCCGAGTGCGATCAACTTTTGTTCGTCGGCATCTTCGAGTCGATAGCGCGGATGAAGGAAGTCGTTGGAAGGAACCTCGCAGCGGACTGTGTTCTCGTCCCACACGAGGAACTGAACACATGGCGCTGCGCCGTCAGCTGGATCGAAGTCGCCGGTGGACGATTCCACGGCAAGCACGTCGCCGTCGACCATGATGGAAATGTGATCGCCGAGGCGACGTTGAAATTCTGCCCATGCCCGGTCGACACTGACATCGAGATCGAAGCCCATTGCGCTCATCAGCCACCTCCTTCCGCAAAAGCTCAGACCTATACGGTATCGCGAGGTCCCGACAATGCTGCTGTCCTTTTCCGGTCGACCGGATTGCAGCGGGCCACGAACCGTGACGACTAGGAAGGTTGTCGCAGGTAGATCGGGTATTTGAGAGCGGCGACTGAAGTGTGCCTGTAACCGCCGTCACGCCAGGCGGTATGCAGGCGAAAGAGCGATGACTATCCGGCGAGAACGGGCGAGACCTCGACGACGGGCGGCGTGGACCCGGTCGTGACAACTGGGGTGGTGCTGGTCTTGGTGGTCGTGGCTGTCGCGGTCGGTGACGAGGTCGCGGTAGCCGACGCGGTGGTCGTGGACGAGACCGGTGTTGTCGTACTCGTTGCAGTCGTAGTGGACGTAGCGGAGCTCGTGCTTGTCGCGGTCACCACCAGCGGCTGATTACGAGGAGCAGTCGTCTCGTCGGCGATTCGCCAGGTCGGCGTCGGCGGGATGACAACCGTGGGAACTGTAACCGAGCTGTAGAACGCGGCCGGTTCGATCCCGGCGACGGACTCCACGGAAACCGACGAGACCAGAGCGGGAGGCTTCACCACAGGGCCGCCGGAACCGAATGCGCCGGCTGCTCCGCCGAAAACGAGGCCTGATGTCAGAGAGAGAGCGGCCACTGCGACAGCGCCGATCATGACTGTTCTGTCTTTCATGCACACCTGTCCTTCGGGAGCAGTACGGAAGTACTGTAGGCGAAAAGATGCCGCAATGGAGTATCAGGGCCTGCTGGGCGGGACGCGAATCTGTGTGGCGTAGAACACAAAAGGCCCTGGGTGCCGACGCGGACGTCGGCACCCAGGGCCAGGTCAAGCAGTGAATCAGGCGGGGATCGTCAGTACCTGACCGGCGTTGATGAGATCCGGGTTCGGGATGCCGTTTGCATCCGCGATGCGCTGGTACTGGTTGCCGTCACCGTAGAAACGCTCGGCGATTGCCCACAGGGTGTCGCCGCTTTCGACGGTGTAGCTCTGCGCTGCCGGAGCGGCGGGTGCAGGCTCGGGCTCCGGGGCCGGAGCGGGCTCCGGGGCAGCCTCGGCGGCCGGAGCCTCGATTGCAGTGTCCGAAGACCACAGAGCATTTCCACCGGCGGACAGAACGACGTTGCGATCGTCCTGAACCGAGAGGGAGGCACCGTCGTTGCCTGCGGTCTGCGATGCCCACACGGCGTCGGAGTCCTTGTAGATGACGAAGTTTCCGTCAGCCTGCACCTCGGCGCGGTTGGCGCCGGATCCGTTGGTGCCTGCGGCCCAAACAGCCTGTCCGCCCTCGGACAGAACCAGGTTGCCGTCGTCCTGCAAGGTGAGGGTGTATGCGCCGTTGTCGGACTTGAGTTCCTGGCCGACTCCGAGGCTCTGACCTGACTGCAGTGTGCTCACGCTGTCCCTTTCCAAATCTGTTGCGATGACTGTGCCTCCACGATTCCGCTTTACCGCCCAGTTACCTTCTGGCCGTTGGTCTCGTAGGCGACCGAGTGTACGTTACCGAAGAGTACGGAGAATTGTGCAGCGTTGACGGACTGCGTGTCGAGCGTTCGGATCTTGCTGATATTAAGGCGTTTTGGGTGAAAGTGCCGGATCATGGTACGTGACCTCGTCAGGTTTCGGTGCGCATTCTCCTGAACTCCAGGTGAACTCGAAACTCTCTCAGCGCATTATCAGTAACCGCTAGGGGTGTAGTGACTTGCGCGTCTCGTCGTGGAGAACGGCAAGCAGTTCACGCTCGACGTCGGCGAACTCGGGCGCGGTGATCATGTCCAGCTCGCGTGGTCTCGGCAAGGGAACGTCGACTACGCACCTGACCGTTGCCGGACGCGCAGACAGAACGACCACGCGGTCGGACAGATAGATCGCTTCACGAATATCGTGGGTGATCATCAGCACGGTCCACCGGTACTGCTGCCACACGTCTTGCAGCCAAGCCTGCATCTCGGTGCGGGTCAACGAGTCCAGTGCGCCGAACGGCTCGTCGAGCAGCAGGACAGGTTTGCCCTGAACAACGGTGCGCAGCATCGCCGCTCGCTGGCGCATACCGCCCGACAGCTGTGACGGCCGGGCGTCCTCGAATCCGGACAGGCCGAACGCGGGGAACAACTCACGAGCGCGCTCGCGTGCTTCCTTCTTGCCGACTCCCTGCACTTCCAAACCGAGGGCCGTGTTGTCGAGTACCGAGCGCCAAGGGAACAGAAGATCCTTCTGCGGCATGTATGCGGTGTGCACCTCGGCGGCTGCTTCGGATTCAGTTGCGCGCGTGCCCACACGGACCGAACCCGAGGTCGGGGATTCGAGCCCGGCCAGGACGTTGAAGATCGTGCTCTTGCCGCAGCCGCTCGGCCCGATCACCGACACGAATTCGCCCGCGTCGGCGCGGAAGGACACCGAATCGAGTACGAGACGCGATTCTCCGGCCGTGTCGAACCTCTTGGTCAGGTCCTGGATTTCGACCATTGCATCCTCGACCATCGGGTCAGTCATGTCCGTGACCTTTCGTTCATCGCCCATGGTGCAACGATGCGCTCGATGGCGAACGTCAGCAAGTACAGCGTGACGCTGATCAACGCGGTCACCAGTACGGCCGCCAACACCAGGTCGGTGCGGAAGGAGTTCTTCTGGGTGCTCATGTAGATACCCAAACCGGAAGTAGCGCCGACGTATTCGGAGAACACCGCACCCACGACCGCGTAGGTGATGCCGATGCGCAGGGCGGTGAAGAATCGCGGAATTGCCGAAGGAAGGCGAACGTATCGGAACTCCTGCCAGCGAGTGCTGCCCATACTGCGCAGGAGAGCGCCCGCTTCACGGTCGGCCGCGGCGAATCCCTCGATGAGTCCGATGGTCATGGGGAAGAACGTCGCAAGTGCGATCACCAACACCTTCGGCAGCAACCCGAAGCCGAACCAGATGATCATCAGCGGCGCGATGGCGATGATCGGCAGCGTCTGCGAGACGACAAAAAGTGGTACAAGCGCGCGTGACAACCACGGCGAAAAGTCCACGACCACAGCAAGAATCCAGGCCAACACCAATGAAACAGTGAAGCCGACCAACGTGACCTGCAATGTCGACCAGGCGTGGCCGGAGATGATCTCGCGGTTGTCCCACCCCTGGGACAGAACGCGACCAGGAGACGGAAGTACCTGCGGCCGAATCCCACTGATCTCGACGTAGATCTGCCACGCCGCTACGAGGAGCACCACCACGGCGAGCGCGGGAAGCGCCCGCCGCATGGTCGAGACCAGCCGTCCGCTCACGTCAGGACGCGTCGAGATACTCATTGGTGAAGTACTCCGACCAGTCCGGCTTCTGGGTCAGCGGCTTCCCGTCCGGTCCGGCGAGCAATCCGTTGTCGAAGAGGAATCCCGAATAACCCGACCAGGTTTCGAGATTCTGGGCGCCCACGACGCCGTTGGCGTCTTTCATGTAGTCGGCGGCGAGCATCCGCTGACTGTCACGGACGAGGTCTTCGTCGGTGAAAGCTCCGGGGTTCGCGTCGATGAGATCCTGCGCGGCCTGGTCCGGGTTGTCGGCAGCAGTCTGATATCCGCGTTGAACGGCCTTGACGAACTTGCGTGCCTCGTCGGGATGGTCCTTCAACCACTGCTGGTTGCCGTTGATCACGATCGAATACGCATCGGGGAAGCCGTAATCGGTGTACTGGAAGTACCGCATCGGAGTTCCGTTTCGCTCCGCTTCGAGGCCTTCCCACGCAAAGTAGGAGACCGTGAAATCGGCCTGGCCCGAGTACACGGCTTCGTACGCAGACGTACCGAGCGTGACCGTCGTGAAGTTCCCGGTCCCGCCGTCGTTGCGGATGATCTGCTGCAGCGTTTCGACTTCGCCGGGATCGCCGAACCCGGCGTACGTCTTTCCGTCGAGATCACGCGGGCGCGTGATGTCCGCACGATCCGCCTTCACACCGATGCCGGTGGCGCGGTGCTGAAGTGGCGCGATGACGGACGTCGTGGCGGCGCCGGCCGCTCGGGCGAACGTGGCCTGACTCTGTGTGCTGATGCCGAACTCCGCGTTGCCGGCGTCGACCAGGGTGTCGGGAGAGGTGTTGTTGTACGGCAGGATCGAGACGTCCAGACCGGCGTCCTCGAAGTAGCCCTCTTGGAGTGCAACGTACAAACCGGTGTGGTTCGTGTTCGGTGTCCAGTCGAGTGCGAACCGAATGGTCCCGTCGGAAGAGCCGGTGTCAGCGGCGCATCCGGTCAGAACTGTGAATGCGGCTGCGATCGCGGCAGAGGTCGCAAGTGTGCGGCGCAGCGCCGCAAACGACATCACGACGCCGGCCAGGGCTGCTGGTGGAGTGCGGAATCCCAGAACATCAACTCGTAGCGACTGGCGATGCGGAACGCTTCACTCATCGCCTCACGCTCTGTCTCGGTGGCTGCTTCGGCAGCAGCATCGACCAGTACGCGGGCCTGCGCCACCGACTCGTGGAATTCGGGTGCGTCGTACGTCGTGACCCACTGCGCGTACGGATGCGACGGATCGGCGTCGAGTACCTCGCGCGCTGAAGCGGCAAGATCGCGGCCGACCTCGGCGTAGATCCAGAAGCAGGGGAGTACTGCCGCTGCGGAGACCGGGTAAGGCGCAGTTGCCGCAGTCGCCGTCAGATACGAGACGTATCCCAGGCAGGCCTGCGAATGCTCGAGCCTTCCCGATCCCGCTGGAAGAATTCCACCGGTGAGAAGTCCATCGTGAAGCGCAGATTCCACTGTCGCTGCCGTGGACGCGGAATTCGACCAGAAGCCCGCCGACTGCGGATCCGGGGCGTGGGCCGCGACCAGGGACAACGCTTTCGAATACCCCTCGAGATAAAGCTTGTCCTGCTCGATGTAGGTGCGGAACGCGTCGAGAGGCAATGTTCCGTCGCCGAGGCGTTCGAGGAACTCGAGTGAGTCGATCGACTCGCGGAGGACCTTCGTCTCGGCCCAGAGCCGATCGGTGAACCGATCCGTCGACGGCGCTGTGGCCACCGAGTTTTCGGCAGAATTGTATGCAGGCTGCGTAGTAGCCATGACATCCCTTCGTCAGCATTACCTGATCAGGTTCCCGGGTGTGTTCTCAGCCCCGCCCATGCGGAGCACCCCGTGTCAGAACTAGGCGACCTTAACACCGAGCCTCTGCTTCGTCGGCGCCTACCTGGCAGTTGAGTAGTCGACGCACATCGGCCTTATGTTGGTACGTTTGGTCTTGTTTGCCACACGCGCGGGTCGGGAGGGGATTCAGACATGGAGACCGACGTTCGACCGAATCTCGGCGAGGACGGAACACTCGTGATCCGTGCCCGCGGCGGAGAAGCCCGCGGGTATCCGGATGGCGGAATATTCGCGTGGAAGGGCATGCCATACGCAGCAGCGCCGGTGGGTGCTCGGAGGTTCCGCGCGCCGCAACCCGCTGAGCCCTGGGACGGGGTGCGCGACTGTCGTGAGTTCGGGCCGATCGCGCCGCAGGGCCAGAGTCCGGCGGTTCCGATCGACCGGGCCTTCAAAATCGACGAAGACTGTCTGTCGATCAACGTGTGGGCCCCGCGCCCCGACGGCACGCCGCGACCGGTGATGGTGTGGATTCACGGCGGCGCCTACTGCCTCGGGTCCGCCGCCCAAACGATCTACGACGGCCGTCATCTGGCTGAAACCGGTGACGTCGTTCTCGTCTCCTTCAACTATCGCGTCGGCGCACTGGGATTCTTGGACCTGTCCGCGTTTTCCACCGGGGATACCGTTTTCGAATCGAACTGTGGTCTGCGAGACCAGATTGCGGCACTCGAATGGGTTCGAGACAACATCGACGCCTTCGGGGGTGATCCGAGTGCGGTGACGGTGTTCGGTGAGTCCTCCGGCGCAGGATCCATCACGACGCTCATGACCTGTCCGAGCGCCGAAGGTCTGTTCCATCGTGCGATTGCCCAGAGTCCTCCCGCGACCTCCGTCTACGGGGCCGAGCGCGCCAAGACCGTGGCGGAGCGGTTTCTCGAACTGCTCTCGATCGACCCTGAAGACGCAGGCGATCTGCTGACCACGGATCTGGAACTGCTCGTCAAGGCAAGCGATGACCTGGTCAACGAAATTCCGACCCGGATTCCGGGAACTTTGGCGATGGCACCCGTTGTCGATCGTGATCTGGTGCCGCACTACCCGGTTGCGGCTTTCCAGAAGGGTTACGCGCACCGAATCCCACTGATCATCGGTTCCAACAAGGACGAGGCGTCGATCTTCAAGTTCATGAAGTCTCCGCT
>Ga0153921_1000928_pt1 | contig 13969 bp, 10 predicted proteins | sample TSNJ005MetaG_FD_104691 | JGI IMG/M metagenome (GOLD analysis project Ga0153921, IMG submission 104691) | Attine ant fungus gardens microbial communities from New Jersey, USA - TSNJ005 MetaG | ecosystem: Host-associated > Fungi > Mycelium > Unclassified | place: USA: New Jersey, Brendon T. Byrne... | reverse complement strand
TATTGGGTAGGCTTGGTCACAAAAAAATCCTCAACGATCAATGCGCGAACATTGATGGGTGCGAAGAGGATGTTCATGGACTCTTACGCACACATCTTTACTTGTACATACAAGCATATGCAAGGTTGTTGCCAACTCCACGCGTCGTTGAACAGAGAGGCCTGTAAGGCGCTGAAACACTTGAGTTGCGCGGCCAGCCCTCCGCGACCCCATTGCGCGAATCAACCTTGGCGAGGAACTTGCGCACGGTATTGAGGCACAAAGTAACAATCTGCCAGAAGCTGGTGCGCGCACGAGTAACATCCCACGGCATTGACCCGCGCGCGTGCACCTGTGGTCACAACCCGTTACTGTCGACCCTGGAAGATCCGGCCCGCGGCGAAAACACGCACTCAAGGCTTTTGAGATTTTCGTGCCAAACCACGGTTTTTCGTACCCAGCCCAGAAATTTGAGAGAAAATGCAAACCCAGCACACGGTCCGTTGTCATTTGCCCCATGCGTAAACTTCTTGGCTTCACCCTCATCATGGCCCTGGTCGCCGCCGTTTCCGCCTATCTGGTCTGGACCCAGGAGCGCCCCGTGGGCCATTACCTGTCCGACCTGCGGATCAACCTGGCCGTCGACCAAGGCGTGCCCGCCGACCGCGGCAACCTGCTGGGCATCCAGCCGGAACTGTTCCCCGCCGACTACCAGAGCCTGGAACGCCTGCACCTCAAGCTGGCGGCCTATCTGCAAAACGCCCGTGACCAGGGCCTGATCAACGACAAGACCATCGTGGTACTGCCGGAACATATCGGCACCTGGCTGATGGTCAGCGGCGAAAAGAACGAGCTGTACCAGGCCACCAACCTCAAGGAAGCGATGAACTGGTTGTCGGCGAGCAACCCGCTGCTGTTCCTGCGGGCCTTGATCAGCGCCAAGGGTGACGACCGCATCGACGACGCCTACCTGCGTATGAAGGCCCCGGCCATGGCCCGCGACTATCAAGTGCTGTTCGGTGGCCTGGCCAAGGAATTCGGCGTGACCCTGGTGGCCGGCTCCATTGCCCTGCCCAACCCGAGCGTCAACCAGGGCCAGCTGCAGATCGGCCATGGCGCGCTGTACAACACCAGTGTGGTCTTCGACCGCGATGGCTTGCCGCTGGGCCAGCCGCAACGCCAGCTGTATCCGATTTTTGACGAGCGCGGCTTTATTGAGCCGGGCGATGAAAACAGCGTCAGCGTGGTCGACACCCCGGCCGGGCGCCTGGGCATCCTGATCGGCAGCGACAGCTGGTACCCGGACAACTACCGCAAGCTCAACGAGCAAGGCGCCCAGTTGGTGGCGGTGCCGGCCTTCGTGATTGGCCGCGAGACCTGGGACAAGCCGTGGCGCGGCTTCAAAAGCGTGTCGACGCCAGCCGAGATCAGCCTCAAGCCCGAAGAGCTCAGCGAAGGCGAAGCCTGGCACCGCCTGACCCTGATCAGCCAGCAACCCATCAGCCAGGCCACCGCCGGCATGAGCGTGTTCCTGCGCGGGCAGTTCTTTGACATGGGCAGCGCCGGGCAAAGCTTCCTCAGCAGCAACGGCCAGGTGTTCGCCGACGGCAATGCCCGTGGCGCGCGCCTGCTGAACGTGTGGCTGTAACTCAATGAAGCCGGTGCGGCTTGGGGATTTGTCGGTGGGCTTCGTCCACACCTTGGCCGATGCGATCCACAGCCATGGCCTGGACCCGCAACCGTTGCTGCTGCAATACGGCCTTGACCCGGCACGCCTGGCCGAGGCGGGTGCACGCTTGTCGATCCCGCGCTATATGCGCCTGGGCTTTGCGGCCATCCAGTTGACCGGCGACGCCAGCCTGGGCCTGCGCATGGGCCAGCTCAGCCGCCTGAGCCAGGCCGGGCTCGCCGGGGTCACCGCCGCCCAGGCGCCCACCGTGCGCGAAGCCGCCCGTACCCTGACGCGCTTCGAAGCCTTGTACGGCTCCAACTATCGCGGCCAGTCGAGCTTTCACGAGGACACGGATGGCGCCTGGTTGCGCTTCTATTCCATCAGCCCCTACAACGCCTACAACCGCTTTGTGGTGGATTCGATCATCGCCGGGTGGCTGCATCAGTTGTCGAGCCTGAGCCTGCAACCGGTGCAGGCGCAACGCATCGAAATCGAATTCGAAGCACCGGACTACAGCGAGCGCTACAGCGTGCTGGGGGACTGCCCGATCCAGTTTGGCGCCGAGCACAACCAACTGCGCCTGAGCCAGAAAACCCTGGCCCTGCGCAACCCGGAACACTGCCCGAGTACCTGGCAATTACTGGTGCAGTTGTGTGAACGGGAACTGGAGCAGTTGACGCGCACCCGCAGCCTGCGCGAGCGCATTACCCGCTTGCTCGGGCCGATGCTCAATGGTGGCCGGGAACCCGACCTGGAAGAAGTGGCGTCACGCTTGAAACTGCCGACCTGGACCCTGCGGCGCAAGCTGGCGGAAGAAGGGACTCAGTTCCGGGCGATTCTCAACGACACTCGCCGCGACCTGGCCATGACCTACATTCGCGATACCGAACTGGCGTTCGGTGAAATTGCCTATTTGCTCGGTTTTGCTTCAGCGGAAGCCTTTCAACGGGCGTTCAAGCGCTGGAACAGCCAGACCCCAGGGGAATTTCGCCGCAGTCAGCGGCATTCCGCCTGACGTCTGTCTTACAGCTCGGTGGCATCATCGGCCGGATCCAGCGGATCCAGTTCAAAGGCGTGGTACTCGAGCAATTCTTCTTGGTAATCGTCCATGGTTGACTCCTTGTTTTATGAAAAGGGGTTGCTTAGTGACCTGCACAACCAGCCTAAAGTGCCGTCATGACGAAAAAATGTCCGTGGCATGACGTTCCTGCACTTCAGGATTAAACGTAGCAGGATTGCCTTGATTTAGCCGGATGAATTTTAGATGCAACTGCAATCATTGCAATTGCAATCGTAAGCCGAATTCCTTTAGGGTATGGGCACCCGTTGCCAAGCGACCCTGCTCATGACTGCCAGCACCGAACGCTCTGCCCTGATCTGCATCGACGCCCTGAATGCAACGCAGCAGCCCCGCTGCTCGCCCCTGTATAGCGTGATGACCATGGCCAACACCCTGGAGTCCAGCCGGCAGGCGTGGGTGATTCGCGGCCAGTCGCGCTCACGCCGAGTGGTGAGCTGGCCCACCTGGTTCGCGCGCAATACCGGGGAAAAACCCATGCTGTACCTGCACACGGCCGCGTCATCGGCGCAGTTGCGCGCGCTGTCCGGCGAGACCCGTCAGCGGGGCATCCTGTGCAACGACAATGCAACCCAGCCCTCCCCTTCACTGCCCTTATGGCTGGCCAGCAATCCTCACTGCACACCTTATGACCCGGCCTCCGGCGAGGAAGCCCGGGCGATTGTGCTGGCGGGTTTGCAGGCGCTGTATGTCGACGGCGAGCCGGGGTTCTACTACCTGGCACTGCACGATCAACACGAAGGGCCAGGGCTGAGCCCGCAGGATAGTGACCATGCGCTCAGGGGCATGTACCGGGTCCGGCGCTCATACACCAGTGAATTGAGGGTGCGGTTGCTGAGTGCGGGTCGAGCGTTTGAAGAAGTCGTGCACGCCGCGCAGTTGCTCGAGACGGATTGGAACGTCGAGACGCAACTGTGGAGTTGCCCCAGCTATACACGGCTGGCCCGCGAAGCGGATGCAGCGCAACGCTGGAACCGCCTGCACCCGTTGGAACCGAAGCGCAGTTGTCATCTAAGGGATTGCCTGGCTGGGGATGGCGCGCCGGTGGTCGCAGTCACCGGGTATCCGCAGCCTATCGTTGACCAGTTGGCAGGGCATGTGGATGCGCGTTTTGTAGCGTTGGGTGCGGGCTCCGTGGAAACGTCAGCACCCAGTCGATATTGGGTAGCGGTGCTGGCATTGAAGGCGTTGGCGGATGACGGCTGGATCGAAGCAGAACAGGTGGAGACCGCCCTGAATCGATATCACCTGAAATGACGATCTGCAATCCATCGCAGATCAAATGTGGGAGCGGGCTTGCTCGCGAAAACGGTGTGCCTGTTGATTTTACTGTTGCTGACACACCGCTTTCGCGAGCAAGCCCGCTCCCACACGGAATCCGCGTCGCCTGGAGTCTTTGCTTCAGGTCTTACGTCGCCCGCGGGTCTGCACGCCCGCCTCCATCGCCAGCCCCGCGGTACGCTCCAATGCCTCGGCAAAACCCCGGCGTTGCTCGCTGTCGAGCTGCGACAAAAACAATTCATCCACGCTGCTTTCGTAGATTTTCCACATCTTTTTACGCAATACCCGGCCCGCGTCGGTAATTGAGACAAAGGCAGCACGCCCGTCACCGTCGGAGCGCGAACGCACCACCAGGCCGTCCTTTTCCAGGCGGTCGACCAGGCGCGTCAGGTTGTAGCGTTCGATGGCCAGCACATCGGCCAATTCGTGCATGCGCCGGGTGCCATCGGGGCCACTTTCCAGGCCCCACAAAGCGTCGTACCAGGCATACGGCGGCAGACCGGCATCGGCCAGGCGCCGCTCGATTTCACGGATGACCGTCCTGTGGGCCCGAACAAAACGGAACCAGACATCAGGCTCTTTTGACGACATGCAACACCATCCGGGGAATTTCAAGAAGGTTGCAATAGTAGCTCATCCCGCGCTAGATTCAGCCATGTAGTTGCAATTGCAACTACATTCGCAAAGCTCCCACAAGGAGCCCACACGCTGAAACCCGTCCACCCTGGAGCCTGACATGACCCCGAACACTGCAGTACGCCTCGACGACGATCCACAGGAAACCCGCGAATGGCTGGAGTCCATCGAATCGGTGCTGTCCACCGAAGGCCGCCCGCGCGCGCATTACCTGATTGATCAGTTGCTGGATTTCGACGTGGCGCGGCATGGCGACTTCTACGGGCGGGTGACCACCCCGTACGTCAACACCATCCCGGTAGACCGCCAGTTGCCCTACCCCGGCAACCTGGCCACCGAGCGCCGGCTGAATGCGTTTATTCGCTGGAACGCCATGGCCATGGTGCTGCGCGCGGGCAAACATTCCGGCGTGGGCGGGCATATCGCAACCTATGCGTCGACTGCGGTGCTGTATGACGTAGGCTTCGACCATTTCTTCCGTGGCCGAACTGAAAGCTTCGATGGCGACCTGGTGTACATCCAGGGCCACTCCGCGCCGGGCATTTACGGGCGGGCGTACCTCGAAGGCCGGATCAGCGAAGCGCAGCTGGACAACTTCCGCCGGGAAGCCGGTGGCGACGGTTTGTCATCCTATCCGCACCCTCGCCTGATGCCGGACTTCTGGCAGTTTCCTACGGTTTCCATGGGCCTCGGACCGATTACCGCCGCGTATCAGGCGCGCTTCATGCGCTACCTGGAGTTCCGCGACCTCAAGCAGCACCAGGGCCGCAAGGTGTGGGCGTTCCTCGGTGATGGCGAGATGGATCAGCCGGAATCCCTGGCGGCCATTTCCCTGGCCGGGCGCGAGAAGCTCGACAACCTGATCTTCGTGGTCAACTGCAACCTGCAACGCCTCGATGGCCCGGTGCGCGGCAATGCCAAGGTGATCCAGGAATTCGAAAGCCTGTACCGCGCCGCCGGCTGGAACGTGATCAAGGTAATCTGGGGCGGCGGCTGGGATGCGCTGCTGGAAAAGGATAAAAGCGGCTTGCTGCGCCAGCGCATGATGGAATGCGTGGACGGCGACTATCAGAACTACAAATCGCAAAACGGCGCCTACGTGCGGGAACACTTCTTCGGCAAATACCCGGAGTTGCTGGCGCTGGTGGCAGACATGTCCGACGACGATATCTGGAAACTCTCACGGGGCGGCCATGACCCGGACAAGGTCTACAACGCCTATGCCGCCGCCGTGCGTCACAGCGGCCAGCCGACGGTGATCCTGGCGAAAACCGTCAAGGGCTTCGGCATGGGCGAGGCCGGCGAAGGCCAGAACATCAACCACCAGCTGAAAAAGATGGGCGCTGAAGCCGTCAAAGCCTTCCGCGATCGCTTCGGGCTGGAAGTGGCCGACGACCAACTGGCTGAAATCCCGTATCTCAAACCGGCCGCCGACAGCGAAGAGGCCCGCTATTTCGCCGCCCGCCGCCAGTCACTGGGTGGCTACGTGCCGGCTCGCCATAGCGCGGTCGAGTCGCTGAAGATCCCGGAACTGGATGCCTTCGCCACCCAGCTCAAGGACACCGGCGAACGCGCGATCTCCACCACCATGGCCTTTGTGCGCATCCTCGGCACCCTGCTCAAGGACCCGAACCTGGGCAAACTGATCGTGCCCATCGTGCCGGACGAGTCCCGCACCTTTGGCATGGAAAGCCTGTTCCGCCAGATCGGCATTCACTCCGCCGTCGGCCAGCTCTACACCCCACAAGATGCCGGCCAGCTGTCCTACTACAAGGAGAGCAAGGACGGACAGATCATGCAGGAAGGCCTGAATGAATCCGGCGCCATTTCCTCGTGGATTGCCGCGAGTACGTCCTACGCCAACCACGGCTTGATGACCGTGCCGTTCTACATTTTCTATTCGATGTTCGGCTTCCAGCGGGTCGGCGACCTGGCCTGGGCCGCAGGTGATGCACGAGCGCGGGGCTTCCTGCTGGGGGCGACGGCCGGGCGCACCACGCTGATGGGCGAAGGCCTGCAGCATGACGATGGCCACAGCCATGTGCTGTCGTCGGTGATCCCGTGCTGCATTTCCTACGATCCGACGTTTGCCTTCGAGCTGGCGGTGATCATTCGCGAAGGCATGCGCCGGATGTACGTCGAGCAAGAGGACATCTACTACTACATCACCCTGCTCAACGAAAACTACCCGCACCCGGCGATGCCCGAAGGCGTCGAGGACGGGATTCTCAAGGGCATGTATCGGTTGAAGGCAGCTGAAGACACCACGCAACCACGGGTACAGCTGATGGGCAGCGGTTCGATCCTGCGGGAAGTCATCGCCGCCGCGGACCTGCTGCGCGATGATTTTGCCGTGGCCAGCGATGTGTGGAGTGTCACCAGCCTGACCGAGCTGCGCCGGGAAGGCCATGCCGTGGAGCGCTGGAACCTGCTGCATCCTGAAAGCGAACCGCGTACCAGCTATGTCGAGCAGTGCCTTGAGGGCCAGCCTGGGCCCGTGGTGGTCGCCACCGACTACATGAAAATCTTTGCCGATCAGATTCGCCCGTTTGTACCGGGCCGGCGCTTTGTGGCGCTGGGCACCGATGGCTTCGGGCAATCGGATACCCGCGAAACCTTGCGCGAGTTCTTCGAGGTGGACCGGTATTTCATTGCCCTGGCGGCCTTGAAGGCGCTGGCGGATGACGGCCTGATCAGCCGCGCCAGGGTGGCGGAGGCGATCAGCCGCTACGGGATCAACGTCGACAAGGCCAACCCCGTAGCGGTGTAGTTACTGTGCAGGCGTCGGCAGAGGCGGAATCGCTTCGGTCGGCGCCGGCAGCGCAGGAGTGGTGGCCTCTGGCGCAGGTGCCGGGGCTTCCTTTGGTGCAATCGGCGCAGGTTCCGCCGGTGGTACCACCGGCTCCGATGCCGCTGGCACCACCGCCGGTGTCACTGGGGCTGCCGGTGTGGCTGGCGCTTCTTTTGGCACTTCTTTCGGCGCTTCAACCTTATCGGCCTTATCGGCCGCCGGAGCTGCCTTAGGTTCCGGGATGCCCAGGTCAGCCTTGGGTTTCTCTGGAATATGCGCTGCCTTTTTCACTTCCTGGGGCAGGAAAACGTCCACCAGGGCGAAATAACGCTCATAAAACTTCGGCGCAGACACCGTCTCGCTGGCCACCTTGACCATGGAGTCGTCGGTGGAGCCAATCGGCATCGACACCGAACCCAACACACCCACACCGAGGCTGGCGGAGTTGTTGACCTTCTTCAAGGCGTAGCGATCCTGCAAGGCGTTGGCGAACATCGTCGAGTGATGATTGCCGCTGCCATCGTCGGCACACACCACGTTGAAGCTGATCTGCAGGTGAGTTTCGCCGGTCTGCTGGAAGCTCTTGTTACCCGCCACCAGCTTTGGATCGCTGCTGGTGATGATGTAACCCTGGCTCAACAGCGCACGCCGCGCCGCTTCGCAGGCCGCCGTGTCACTGACCGGGTAATCACGGGAAAACGTGCCGGAGTCGTCGAAGTTCTCATGTTCATAAATAGCGGTCTTGGGTGACGAGCAGCCCGCAGCGCCCGCCAGCACCAGCGCCAACCCGAGGCTACGCAAGTGAAATGATGTCGACATCGAAAATCCTGAGGAAAACAGTCAGGGCGGTATTGTGCAACAGAACGTGGCCTCGGCGCGCGAATTCCTGTCGGTAAAACGTCACAGCCTTACGGGACGGTGTCCGCAGGAAAAAGCCGCTCGCCCATATGGTCGATAAACACGCGCAATTTCGCCGAGGCATGGCGACTTGATGGCCAGAGCATCCAGAAGCTGCCGCTGTGCTCCAGGTAATAGTCCAGCACCCGTTGCAGCCGGCCCTGCTCCACCGATTCGCGGACCATGAAGTCTGGCAGGCAGGCAATGCCCAGGCCTTCATGGGCCACGTGCATCAGTGATTCGATGGTGGTGGAGACCAGCGGCGCACGCAGGGTCGGCTCCGGCAGGCCCGGCTCCGGGCGCAGTGGCCAGGTTTCCAGTTTGCCGGTGGCGCAGAATTTGTGGCGCAGGCAGGCGTGGTCGCTCAAATCCCGGGGCTGGCGCGGCGTACCGTGCAGGCGCAGGTACTCCGGGGACGCCACCAGCACCAGGCGGTAATACCCGAGGTGGCGCGCCATCAAGCGTGAGTCCTCGGGTTTGCCGGTGCGGATCACCGCGTCGAAACCCTCCTCGATCACATCCACCATGCGGTCGGAGAAGTCCACGTCCAACTCGATCTCGGGATAGGCGCGCATGAAACCCGTCAGTACCGGCATCAACAAGCCGCGCACTTGCGGCAGGCTGACGCGCAACTTGCCTCTGGGGGTGGCGGATGCCTGGCTCAGTTCCTGTTCTGCGGCTTCGACTTCCGCCAGGATGCGCCGGGAGCGTTCGAGAAACAGCGCGCCCTCGCTGGTCAACGTGATACTGCGGGTGCTGCGATGGAACAGCCGCACCCCCAGGCGCTCTTCGATGCGCGCGATGCTTTTGCCAATCGCCGAGGACGACACCCCCAGCATGCGCCCGGCCTCGGTAAAGCTGCGGGTTTCGGCCACCTGCACAAACACTGAAATACTGCCCAGGCTGTCCATCGTCTCGCTCCCGAGGATTGCGGACATTGGCGTCCGATAAGTTCGGAACCTTAGCCTGTTTTTCTCCACCGTGCAGCACCCTACTCTGGCTCCCTGCCCTTTCGTCTGAAAACCGGAGCCAAGAAACATGAGCGACAGCGCCCTATCTTCCACGACCCCCACGGTGAGCCGTGAACGACTGCCTCTGGGCGGCCTGTTGGCATTGGCTACCGCCGGCTTCATCACCATCCTCACCGAAGCCATGCCGGCAGGCTTGCTCCCGCAAATGGGCGCCGGCCTCGGGGTGTCCGAAGCGTTGGTGGGCCAGTTGGTGACCCTGTACGCCCTGGGCTCGCTGTTGGCCGCGATTCCCCTGACCATCGCCACCCGGGGCTGGCGCCGGCGGCCATTGCTGATGATTGCCATCGGCGGGTTTGCCTTGGTCAACAGTGTGACGGCGTTTTCCAGCGATTACCTGCTGACCCTGGTGGCCAGGTTCTTCGCCGGGGTGTTCGCGGGATTGCTCTGGGCGCTGCTGGCCGGTTATGCCAGCCGCATGGTTGCGCCGCACCTGCAAGGCAGGGCCATTGCCGTGGCCATGCTCGGCGCGCCATTGGCGCTGTCACTGGGTGTACCGGCCGGGACATTCCTGGGCACCACGGTGGGCTGGCGCCTGAGCTTCGCGATCATGTCCGGCCTGACGGTTGTGCTGCTGGCCTGGGTGCGCTGGCAGGTCCCGGACTTTGCCGGGCAACAGGCGGAAAAACGCCTGGGGCTGCGCCAGGTGCTGGCACTGCCAGGGATTCGTCCGGTGCTGTTTGTGACTTTCACCTACGTACTGGCTCATAACATTCTCTACACCTATATCGCGCCGTTCCTGGTACCTGCCGGGATTGCAGCGGACATCGACCAGGTGCTGCTGGTGTTTGGCCTGGCGGCGCTGCTGGGTATCTGGATCGTCGGCGCGCTGATTGATCAGCGGCTGCGCGCCTTATTGGTAATCAGCTGCGCAATGTTCGCGCTGTCGGCCCTGGCGCTGGCGTTCTGGATCACCTCGGCGACGGTGATCTACACCACGGTGGCGTTATGGGGGCTGGCGTTTGGCGGTTTGCCGGCATTGCTGCAAACGGCGCTCGCCAAGTCGGCCGGGGATTCAGCCGATGCCGCGCAGTCGATGCTGGTGACGGTGTGGAACCTGGGCATCGCCGGTGGCGGACTACTCGGCGGCATGTTGTTGCAAGGGTGGGGAGTGACATCGTTTCCATGGGCGGTCGCCGCGTTGGTCGTACTGGCGCTGATCGCGACGCTGCGTTTAACCGATGTTTAAACGAAACGTGACGTGATGTTTCTTAACTCTTATGATCGCACCGGGTGCGCTGCTGCATACGGCACAGCGCAGGTTAAAGTATAAGCATTGGTCGGGCCGCCAATGGAGACTTGTCGTGCCTGATAAACACCCTGCTATTCCGCGCCCCCAGGTTCTGGTCGAAGGCGCCCTGTCCGCATTGGAGCGGTTTTCAAGGATCGAAGCAGTCAGCGGTATCGTGTTGCTGCTGGCAGCGATCGTCGCGCTGGTCTGGGCCAACAGCCCCGTCGCAGATTCCTACGAACACTTCTGGAACACCCCACTCACTATCGGGCTGGGAGACTTCACGGTCTCGCGCTCGTTGCACTTCCTGGTGAACGATGGGCTGATGACCATCTTCTTCCTGGTGGTGGGCGCCGAGATTCGCCAGGAGATCAGGGACGGCGCACTCGCCAACCTGAAACTGGCCACCCTGCCCCTCGGCGCTGCGCTGGGTGGCGTGCTGATGCCGGCACTGATTTACACCCTGCTCAACCATGGCACCGTAGCGGCCAGTGGCTGGGCAGTGCCCACTGCCACCGACATTGCATTTGCCGTGGGTGTGCTGGCGCTGTTGGGTAAATCCATCCCCGCCGGCGTGCGCATCCTGTTGCTGGCTTTGGCGATCATTGATGACATCGTCGCCATCCTGATCATCGCGATTTTCTATACCGCCAGCCTGGACTACATGGGCCTGGTGATCGCGGCCTGTGGGTTGGCGTTGGTGCTGGTTTTTCAGCGGATGGGCATTGGCAAGGCCGTTGTGTACCTGTTGCCAGGGGCGATTGTCTGGTTTGGCCTGCTCAAGACCGGCGTCCATCCGACCCTCGCGGGCGTAATGCTTGGCCTGATAACGCCCGTGACTTCCAGACCGACTCGGGAACGCCCTCTGGACACCATCGGGCGCACGTTCAACGAGCTGATGGAGCGGCTTTCACAATCGGCTGAAAGTGCCCATCAAGTCGCCAAACCGTTGAAGCAATTGAGACAGGCCCAGCGGGAAATGCTGCCGCCGGTGCAACGTATTCAAGCGGGCTTGCACCCCTGGGTGGCCTTTGGCGTCATGCCACTGTTTGCCCTGGCCAACGCCGGAGTGAGCCTGCAAGGGTTCAACCTGGACGATCCACTGCCCCACGGCGTGTTCATGGGGGTCATCCTGGCCCTGGTGCTCGGCAAGCCGCTGGGCGTGATGCTGGCGAGCGTGGTGCTGGTCAAACTGAACATCTGCCAACTGCCGGAGGGCGTGACCTGGAACGGCGTCGCCCTGGTGGGCCTGCTGGCGGGAATTGGTTTCACCATGTCGATTTTCATCTCGTCGCTGGCCTTCTCCGATCCGACGCTGCTGTCGGCTGCCAAGCTGAGTGTGCTGAGCGCTTCGACCCTGGCGGCTGTGATTGGCCTGAGTTGGGGCAAGCTCAAGTTTGCGCGTTGAATCAAGACTGGTTGAGTCAGCTGATTAGTGGATAAAAAAAGACCCCGGCCTCTTCAGGCCGGGGTCTTTTTATTCAGGCTGTTACGAGATCAGAACTTCTTGATCTCAGCCTTGGTTTCCAACTGCTTGCGATAGGCGGCGAAGTCTTGCTGGCCGACACGGGACGCGAGGAAGCGGCGGTACTGAGCCTTCTCGTCATCGGTCGGTGCAGCGGCTTCATTGACCGCGTTCAAGCGCACGATCACCAGGCTACCGTCTGGCAGTGTCACGCTGGTGAAGGTCGGCTTGTCCTTGGCCGCAGGCTTTGGCATGCGGAACAGGGCTTGCAGCACGGCTGGCTCGACGCCTTCCTGGCCACGGGTGGCCGCTTCGGTGACTTTCCAGGCCTGGCCATCCACCGGCTGGTTCAGCGGGGTCTTGCCATCACGCAGGTTGGCAATCAGCTCGTCCGCGTGAGTCTTCGCCGCAGCGCTCGCGCGCTCCTTGGTCAACTGGGCACGGATGGCAGTGGCAACGCTTTCCAGCGGCAGCTGGGTAGGCTTCAGGTGCTCTTTGGCACGCAGTACCACGATGGTTTCCGGGTCCAGCTCGATGGCGGTGCTGTTGGCACCCTCATCCAGTACTTCAGGGCTGAATGCAGCGGTCACCACGGCACGGTTGGCAGCGATGCCTTCGCCACCTTCACGGCCAAACGGCGCGGAGGTGTGCACGGTCAGCTTCAGGTCCGACGCCGGCTGGGCCAGGTCGGAAGCTTCGAATGCAGCGTCTTCCAGTTGCTTGGTCGCATCGACGAAACGCTGTTCAACCTGTTGGGTCTTGAGCTCGCGGGTCAGCTTGTCTTTCAGGCTGGCGAACGATGGCACTTCAGGTGCTTCAACGCCCAACAGCTTGATCAGGTGCCAGCCGAAGCTGGAACGCACCGGTGCCGAGACCTGGTCCTTGTTCAGTGCATACAGCGCTGTTTCGAAGGCAGGGTCGTAGACGCCAGGGCCAGCGAAACCGAGGTCACCGCCGTTGTTCGCAGAACCCGGATCCTGGGAGAACTCCTTGGCCAGGGCTTCGAATTTCTCGCCCTTGGCCAGGCGTGCCTGGATCTCTTCGATCTTGGCCTTGGCCTGCTCGTCGGTGGTCTTGTCGTTGACTTCAATCAGGATGTGCGCCGCGCGACGCTGTTCAGCGAGGTTGGCGGTTTCTTTCTGATAGAGGGCTTGCAGCTCATCGTCCTTGACCGCGACCTGGTCGAAGAAGGAAGCCTTCTTCAGCTCCAGATAGTCGATGACCACCTGGTCCGGGGTCATGAACTCCTTGGCGTGCTGGTCGTAGTAAGCCTTGACCTCGTCGTCAGTGATCTTCACTGCTGCAGGGTCGGCCTTGACGCTGACGGTGGCAAAATCGCGGGTCTGTTTTTCCAGACGGGCGAACGCGAGCACTTCGGCATCAGTCACAAAACCGCTGCCGGCAATGCCTGCACGAACCTGGCCGATCAGCATTTCCTGGCTCAGCATCTGACGGAATTGCATACGGCTGTAGCCCAGCTGACGGATCACCTGGTCGAAACGCTCAGCGTTGAACTGGCCATCCACCTGGAATTCCGGCGTCTGCAGGATCACTTGATCCAGCGCAGCTTCGGAGAAAGCGAATTTCGAATCGGCCGCGCCTTGCAGCAGCAGCTTGCGATCGATCAGGCCCTTGAGGGCGGCGTCGCGCAGCAGCTTTTCGTCCAGCAAGGAAGCATCGAAGTCCTTGCCCAGCTGTTGCATCAGCTGGCGACGTTGCATGTCGACGGCCTGGCCCAGTTCGCTTTGGGTGATTTCTTCACCGTTGACCTTGGCCACGTCCTGCTTGTTGTTGGTCGAAGCCTGAAAAATAGCCTCGATACCGGTGAACGCCATCAATGCGACGATGATCCCGATAATGGTCTTGGCAATCCAGCCTTGTGAATTGTCCCTGATATTCTGCAGCATGCGT
>Ga0153921_1000927_pt1 | contig 13982 bp, 13 predicted proteins | sample TSNJ005MetaG_FD_104691 | JGI IMG/M metagenome (GOLD analysis project Ga0153921, IMG submission 104691) | Attine ant fungus gardens microbial communities from New Jersey, USA - TSNJ005 MetaG | ecosystem: Host-associated > Fungi > Mycelium > Unclassified | place: USA: New Jersey, Brendon T. Byrne... | reverse complement strand
TAATGAGGTTATCACTTCTGACATTGCTTTGCTGACATGCTATCCATCTAACTTGTAGATTTCTCCTGCCAGTTACTTCTGGCTTTTCGCCAATTTCTTGGCATTTTTTTGGGTTGTGGGATTATTCTCATATTTGTAATATTGTATATCACAAACCGTTCCTTCTCCCACCGTTCTTCTGAATTATTCAATATGGGTTTCTCTCAGTAACAGATATAATCTGTATAATGAAAGTGTCCCACTTGGAATCTTTCAGGGTTGCATTGCTGTTCATTTGTCAAGGTTCTGTGTTGCTGCTCTCAGAGGCAACTCTGACATAGTATCACAGAGGATTTTCTTTGTCAACAACTTTTCCAAATATTTTACAAGTTATTTCTAAGTTTAACAATATTCCCTTTTTTGTACTTCAAAACTGTAATATTACCAAAGTAAAAATAACATGTCCGCAAAAGATTTCTTAAGCGGTAGATTCTTATTATAACATTATATAATTTCCTTTGTCAATGTTATTTTCTGAATTTTCTATACAATTTTCTATTTTCTATACCCGTTTTATTATATAAAAGTAACCGTTCAGCCTGACAGCTAAGGCACCCAACGCTAATGTAAAAAAGAAAAATTACTGCTGAATTTTGAAATCCATACCGCAAGATAATTATTCTGGTATAACCAGATCAGAACAGTATTTTCTTCGGTATATGCCAGAATCTGCTGTCCCAGCATGCCAAGTCCGAAAGTCATAATCAATGCGTAAATTGTCCAAAGTATCAGAACTGTTTCTGCAATTCCTGCAACTATCCCTAAAATCTTATCCAACCAGCTGATAACCGGCAGTTTTGTAATCATTTTTGCTGAAAAGAAAAATATATTCATTAAATGATGTGCAATTCCCAACAAAGCCAGCAACAGGACTGCGGCAACAACCCCCAGAACTTCTTTCTGCATGTAGCTTTGCAATCCGCTGCCGATCAGTACCACTATGATACATAAAAGGATTAATGAAACAAACGAAATGATTTCTTTTACCATTCCTCTTTTATAACCTTGTGCCATCATCCCCACCAGTACAACCAGAATTATTATTACAAACAGATTCATATGTATTCCCTCCTCATTTGTCTTCTCGGCAGTTTTACACGCCTACATACTATTTTAACTGAATCGTATCTATTGAAGTATTTGTCACAAGCAAATATTTATACGCTGATTTCAATGGCTGTATCAATCTCACCGATTTATTAAAACCCCCATTATATTTTTCAATCCCATCCATATTCATAATTATACACGCAGATTCATTATAGGCAATGAAAATATCCTGGTTAAAAATAATATCCGTATAATCTATGTTCATATAATAATTACCCACTTTACGTGCCGCATTATTATACACTTCCATCCGATAACGGTATTCCGCATCTTCTGAATCAAAAACAAGCCCCACATAATCCCCATTATAAAATACTGATTTTATCTCCTGATCAGTTAAATACTCAGCTTCTGACGCGGGTATCTGTGAACCCTTGAAAAACATCAGGCGGTTGTCACCCACGGCAAATGCTGTATCATTATTCATGAAATGAATATAAGGCACCAGAATATCCGAATAGGTATAAGAGCTGACCCATCTGTCATTAACATTACCCCCCACCGGTCCCAGGTTATAAAATACGATATTTGTCTTCTGAATGCCGGCATCCACATATATATAAGAAACCATCATAAGATCCCCGCCCGGAGACAGGGTAACTGCTGCCGGATAACCACTGCTTTGCATGGAAGCCTGCCCTTTATAAGCAGGATTGTCCCAGTCCCCCGGATTATATACATATATCCATGCAAGGTCTGTATCTGCCATTATTGTTGCCACTCTGCCTGTGGCTGATACGGAAATACTTCTTATGGGCATGGTTGTGGTAATTTCTCCAACTGGCTTAGTGCTGCTTTGTACATAGATATTGCGTCCGTTGTAATCTGCAATCGCAGACATATCCTGACAAGTCTCCACCATAATATTCTGGATCTCATAGGTAAGATTCCACACCACATTTCCCTTTTGATCCGTACAATGTGCACCGTCCTTACTATAGGTAAGGATATTGTCTCCCAGACGGATATCAGCAGCTCCAACTGCTTCTGACTTCTCAATACTGGACACAATATCATATCCGGTATAAATATGCAGTCTATATTGTACCATTACAAATACCGCCAATGCCAAAAGCGCAAAAACGATCAGCAGCACACGATATACCCCGGACAATCTGTGCTTTCGTATTTTCACTTTATAATCTGACTGATTCTGTTCTCTTTTCTCTTTTTCTTTCAGATAACTTCTGATATCTGCCATATGTAACCTCGTAAAAATTATTTGCCCTTATGGTAGTAATATTTTTTGCCCGACCTTAATATCATCCGGATTTGAAATATTATTCAGTTCACAAATTTCATTTACCCGATCTTTGGTTCCGTATTGACGGATACTGATTCCGATCAGGGTGTCTCCTTTTTGTATCACATAAGCTACCGGTGATACCGCCTCTGCGGCTGCTTCTTCTGAAGCGTTCTCATTTGATGCGTTTGTATTGTCTGCTTCCGGCGGTACTGTCTCAGGTTCCTGCCCGGTGGAATTATTTTCCGGTTCCGTACCGGCTGCCTCCTGACCCTGCCCATTATCTTCAGAAGGGGATTCTTCCGTGCTGCCGTCCGGTTTAATTTCTTCACCAGCTGCAGCTTGTCCATCAATTGCCGCCGGCTCGGATGTCTCGTCTGTTGCCACATTTTCCTTCTGCAAAGCTTCTGTTAATTTATCATCAGTAATCAACGTAGTTGCTTCCGAAGAATTGATGGCATCCACGGCATCCCCGGCATCAGGGATTTTCTGTTCTGTGAATTCTTCAAAAAACTGACTAAGTGTAGCTTGAATTCCCTCACCATTATTCATTGTGGCAAGACCTGCGATACACAATAAAGCAAATACACCACCCACCGCAATGCGCATCAAACGAAGTGAATTCGTGGGAGCTGCCGCTTTTTCCTTTCTGGAAACCAATTGCCTTTCAGGCCGTTTATATTTGCTCTGTCTGAATGTTTCCAGCTTGCTTGTCCTGCTTTTGTGTTCATCCTGGTTCTGAATCCGCCGTTCTTCCTGACGCTGTTTTACCTGATCATATTTTTCCTGATTCACTTCTTCAGGCGGAACTTCTTCTTTCCTGGACTTAATCATATAGGCAAGCATACTGTCATTTTTCTCATAAAAGCATGCATAGCCATTTACCAGTCTGCAGATTCCCTGCTCACAGATCTGGAAGCCTTCTACCATTTCCCCATTCAAAATCCGGTACCCAAGAAACTCGTACCCGGGAAAATGCAGCTTTCGCAGTTTATCAATTTCCAGATTTTGCGCCTGTGACAAATGCTTTACTTCTTTCTGTAAGGTAGACAATTTTGCCGTACCATAAAAAAACAGATAAGAAATCCCGTTTTCTTCCTTGCGAATGCCATATAAGGCTACTGCAATCGGTTTATTTTCCGCCTGGCGGTTTTCCTGTTTGATATACGAAATGCAATAGTCTTCCACATAAATTTTACAATTTTTATCGGATTCTCCGATCTGCGTAATATTTTTTGGTAGTTCCATAATTAAAACACCTCCCACACCGTTTCTATCAATATAGCACCGGCATGCGAGGTATTTTAGCATACTTTGTCGGGATACTTTCAGAAATGTTCGACATTCTTTGCAATGACACATTATGAATGCATTTTATATAAATTTATATACAGTCACCGAAGTATATTCTTTGCCCTCACCAAATATGCAGGAAGGAAATGCAGGTTCATTTGCACTATTGGGGAAAAACTGGGTTTCAAGGCACAGTCCCTGCCGTTTTTCATATATGGCGCCGCCTTTACCTTTTTCTGACGTTAGTCCGTTTCCTGCGTAGAACTGCACACCCGGAAGGGTGGTAAATACCTGCATTCTTCTTCCGCTGACCGGAGCCTCTACAACTGCTGCCAGCTTCAGGCTGCCGTCATAATCATCCAAAACCCAATTGTGGTCATATCCGTCTGTCAGTTTCAGCTGTTCAAAATCTGCTTCTATTTCCAGACCAATCCTTTTTGCTTTCGTAAAGTCCATGGGTGTCCCGGCCACATCTGCAATCTCTCCGGTGGGTATTGCTCCGGCTACAACAGGCGTATAGCAGGAGGCATTCATCCACATCTCATGATCTTCAATACTTCCGCTGTCATGTCCGTCCAGATTAAAATAGCTGTGGTTGGTGGGATTCAATATTGTTTTCTTATCGCTGTCAGCATGATAGTCAATTGTTAAGGCATTATCATCATCAAGAGTATAAGTGACCTGAAACTCCTTATTTCCCGGGAATCCCATTGATCCGTCCTGATCTGTCAGACTGAAGATGACGCTGTTGTCTCCGCAGTCAGCCTGCCATACTCTGTTATGGTATCCCAATTCCTTATGGCTATGTAAGTTATTCCTGCCATCATTGGCATCCAGATGATATTCTGTTCCGTTAATGGAAAATCTGGCGTCTGCTATCCGGTTGGCATTGGGTCCCACGGTTGCCCCAAGGAATCCGTTCACTGCAAAATATCCTTCCGCCTCATCATATCCTAGCACAACATCTGCTGTATTCCCTTTTTTATCAGGTACCAGCAGCTTCACAAGAATTGCTCCATAATTTGTTACAGAAGCCTTTATGCCGTTTCTATTGCTGATTGTATACAACAGTATTTCCTGCCCGTCAGGGCTTTTCCCAAAACTCTTCTGCTCTATCGCCATATATATCGTCTCCTTCTCAGTATGCCGCCCATCTGCCTGTCTTAGGATTGCTTACATTTCCACCCGGCCTTCCAATGCACGCAGGAGTGTTATTTCATCAATATATTCCAGATCCCCGCCTACCGGAACCCCGCTGGCAATACGGGTTACCTTTATGCCTGAGGGTTTGATCAGCTTGCTGATATACATGGCAGTCGTTTCACCTTCCAGGCTGGAATTTGTTGCAATGATTACTTCCTCTACGTCCTCCTTAAGGCGGCTAATTAATTCCTTTAACTTGATATCGCCCGGACCGATTCCCAGCATCGGCGAAATCGTGCCATGGAGCACATGATAGACACCAGTATATTTACCTGTCTTCTCATAAGCTGCAAGGTCTCTGGTGTTCTCCACCACCATGATCAGATTACGGCTCCGTCTGCTGTTTGAACAAACCGGGCAGGTATCCTGATCTGTCAGGGTGTAACATTCCCTGCAGTACCTGACATTTTCTTTTGCCTGAATGATGGAAGCGGCCAGACGGTCCACCTTATCCTTTGGCATGTTGATCAGATGAAATGCCAGCCGCTGGGCGGATTTGCTTCCTATTCCCGGCAGGGCTGCCAATTCTTCTATTAGTTTATTAATATGTCCGCTGTAAAGGTCCATCAGAAAGGAAAGCCTCCTCCTAGTCCTCCGCTCATTTTGCCCATTAGTTCCTCATTGGCCTCATCTGCCTTGCGCAGGGCTTCATTGGCTGCCGCTACGATCAGATCCTGGAGCATTTCAATATCCTCCGGATCCACCACTTCCTCAGAAAGGGTAATGCCAAGCACTTCCTTCTTACCGCTTACGGTTACATTCACCGCACCGCCGCCGGAAGCTGCACTGAATTCTTTGGTCTCCAGTTCCTTCTGTCCCTCTTCCATCTGGCGCTGCATTCTCTGCGCCTGCTTCATCAGATTACTCATGTTGCCCGGCATTCCTCCGCCCGGCATTCCACCACGTTTTGCCATTTTTGTATTTCCTCCAAAATATAAGTTTCGTTGTTAACGTTTCATTATTAATGACTATACACTAACCGCCGCCATCAGGCAAGCAGCAAAGTTAAAACTCATCCCTGGCATCATCTTCCTCTTCGATTTCCATGTTGATTAATCTGGAAAGATCCACATAATTATCTTCAAATTCCCGATTATCGGCAACCGTCTGGATCGTTACTTCTATCATCTTACCTGCAGATTCAGCTATGATCTGTTCCAGCAGTTCCTTATTTTCAGGATGCTGCCTGAAATAATCAGAGGCAATCCCGTCTTCCAGTACCATGACCAGCTGATTATCCCCGCCAAGGCTGAGCCTGGCTGATTTGAGGTACACCTTCATGGGAAGGTCTGCTTTTCCGGCAATGGACGGCCAGTTGGAGACAATCTTCTGCACATCCTCCGGGATTGCTTTTGGAATCTCCGGTCTGGGCTTTCCCGGTGTATTCATTTCAGACGGCGCGGTTGTGGTTCTCTGCAGGGCCTGTGCATCTGCAGCTGCTATAACAACACCGCTTTCCACTTTTTCTTCCATTTCACGGATACGGTCCAACAGGGAATCCTTATGGGTCTCCATACCAGGCTTGCATAATTTAATCAGTGCTATCTCTACCAGAATCCGCTTCTGGGCAGCATATTTAATCTGGCCTGACAGGTCTGAAAAAATACGGATATACCGCATGATCTGGTCTGTTTCAATCATTTTGGCTTCTTCCTTCAATCTGGCCAGGTTATCCGAAGACATATCGATTACATCCTCCAGATTGTCCGAAGATTTGACCAGCATCAGGTTCCGCAGGTACCATGTAAAATCTGTTACGAACTGTGTCAGTTCCCTGCCCTGCATTACGATTTCCTGAAGCAGTTCCACGCATCCAAGTACATTGCGGTCCAGTACATTACGCAGCAGGCGGCTGAATACTTCCGTATCCACTGCTCCCAGTACATCCAGTACTTTGTCATAGGTCAGTTCATTTCCCAGATGGAAAGCAATGCATTGGTCAAGAAGGCTTAATGCATCACGAAAGGAACCGTCTGCTGTCTTGGCAATATAGCGCAGTGCTTTTTCTTCCACGGAAACACCTTCTATATCAATCAATTCTTTTAACCGTACGGTAATGGTATCTATGGTAATCCGCTTAAAATCATAGCGCTGGCATCTGGATAAGATGGTAATCGGAATCTTATGCACCTCTGTGGTTGCCAGGATAAAGATCACATAGGAAGGAGGCTCCTCCAGGGTTTTGAGTAATGCATTGAATGCTCCTATGGAAAGCATATGCACTTCATCAATAATATAAACCTTATACTTTCCCTCAGCCGGTGAATAGGAAACTTCATCCACGATCTCACGGATATTGTCCACGCCGTTATTGGAAGCCGCATCAATCTCAATGACATTCATGCTGGCACCTGCGGCAATGGCTTTACACATTCTGCATTCCCCGCAGGGCCCATCCGGTGTCTGCTGCTCGCAATTAACCGTCTTGGCAAGTATTTTGGCAATTGAGGTTTTACCAGTGCCCCGGGTACCGGTGAACAGATAGGCGTGTCCGATCCGATTGGCATATATTTGATTCTTAAGGGTAGTTACGATATGGTCCTGTCCTTTCACATCGGAAAAAGTAGCCGGACGGAACTTTCGGTATAATGCTGTATATGACATGGTCTACCCCTTAATCTCCAAAACAGATTCCAAGAAGCTTTGCCTCTTTTACTATGGAAGCGTCCGGTGAGAGCATTTTCAGCTTACCTGCCACTTCATCCAATGGTACACGGACGACTTCCCGGTTTATATACCCAACCATGAAGCCATAGGAATCTTCCAGAATCATTTTACCTGCTTCCGAACCCAAACGGCTGGCAAATACACGATCATAAGGACAGGGGCTGCCGCCTCTCTGCATGTGCCCGGGAACGGTTACGCGTACTTCTCTTCCTGTTTTCTCCTGAATAGCTGCCGCTACTTCATAGGAAACAGAAGGATAACTGCTTTTTCTCTTCTTTTCCTTATATTCCTTTTTGGTCAGCAACGCTTCCTTTTTGGATATGGCACCTTCTGCCACTGCAATTATGGTAAAGCGGCTTCCCCGTTTATCCCTTTCATCAATGGCTTTAATCACATTATTAATGTCATAAGGCAGTTCCGGTAATAAAATGATATCCGCACCACCGGCCATTCCGGCGTTCAGGGTCAGCCATCCTACCTTGTGCCCCATAACCTCCACTATAAATACCCTTCCATGTGATGCGGCCGTAGTATGGATGTAGTCAATGGCATCTGTTGCAATATCCACCGCACTCTGGAAGCCAAAAGTCATGTCTGTTCCCCACAGATCATTGTCAATGGTCTTGGGCAGGGTAATAATATTAAGACCTTCTCCCTTTAACAGGTCTGCGGTTTTGTGGGTGCCGTTTCCGCCCAGTATCACCAGGCAGTCCAGCTGCAGCTTGTGATAGTTAAGCTTCATGGCTTCCACTTTGTCCAGACCATTTTCATCAGGGACACGGATTGTTTTGAAAGGAGTCCGGGAGGTACCCAGAATCGTACCGCCCTTGGTCAGAATTCCGGAAAAATCACTTCCTGTCAGGATGCGGAATTTTCCATAAATCAATCCCTTGTATCCGTCCAAAAATCCGTACATTTCCAAATCTTCCCCGCTGTTTACCAATGTTTTAACAACACCTCTCATCGCCGCATTAAGCGCCTGGCAATCCCCTCCGCTGGTTAACATTCCGATTCTCTTCATGTTCCCTCCTTTCTGCGCATTCCTGACGCACAAAAAAATACTTTTCTTTGTTATTATAGCCTATTCCGGCAGCGGGGACAACTTACTTTAGAAAAAATATTTTATTTTTCGAAAAATGGGGGTTGAAAAATAATGGGTTGTGCATTAGAATTAATACGTTATCTTCCGGAGATGTACCCAAGTGGCTGAAGGGTCCGCACTCGAAATGCGGTAGGTCGCTTACGCGGCGCGAGAGTTCAAATCTCTCCATCTCCGTTCTTTCGATGAAGGTTTGATCGGTTGACTATCCAATATGGACGGTTATCCGCTCTTACCTTATCGTAACTGTCATACACATTATTATACTGTAAATATAACCGAAATTCATTGTCAAAATACTGGTTGTACAGTAAAATAGTTTTGTGTAAGCGTCTGATATCTGAATATGCCGGTACTCATCCATGAAAAAACATGGTTCTATTGAGTATAGGTTTCAATAATTTATCACATACCCGATAAAAATATAAAGGAGAATACTACTATTGAGCATAGGAGGAAATTCCACAAACGATGGAATCAGTTTTATATCAGATAATTATACGGCAAAATTTATTATGGATAAAAATAATCATTATAAAATATCAACAAGTAAACGCATACAAATGGATGGCATAAGAAATCGTATGAAAGACATTCCCTTGATCAAAGGTTTATATACTTTGTTTGAAGGTAAGCCTGTGATGGCTGCCGGCGTTCTGATTACCGTAAGCAGTGATATTCTTCTGCAGTTGAACAGGCACAATGAGCAGTCAGATGCTATTTTTGCAGCACTGATTATCGTGGCGGTTGCTGCTTTCATCCTCATAGCATATATTTTTAAGAAAACAATATATAAATTTAAAAATGTATGGATGTTTCACGGAGCGGAACACAAAACCATATATGCATGTGAGAATAATATAGAATTAACACTTGAAAATGTAAGAAAATGTCCGCGTATAGCCAAAAGATGCGGAACAAATTTAGTTGTTTTTCTGGTTTTATTTTACATAGTGATTGCTTTTCTTACTAATTATGCAAGTATCAAGTTAGTTGTCTCGTTTGTACTGGCATATGAATTATTTGATATTGAGAACGGAGACGAAATTCCATTTTTAAAAATGTTTTTTAAATTTGGCTATTGGTGTCAGCAAAATTTATTTACACGGGAGCCGTCTGATATTCAGCTGATTGCTTCAATCGAAACCGTAAAGGAATTACAGAAACTGGAGAGCGAATCCGAGTCCTGAATCCCGGGTAAGCTTCGGGTCAGTTGTCTTTCTGGTTGATTGATATAGTTGTGCTTTTATGATAAGATGATATTGGATTTTTAAAGAGGGCGGCCATACTCTAACCCTCTGTAAAACGGGAGGATTTATATGTCTATATGCTGGATTGACCCAAATGATTATTCTTTCAACAGTTTTCTGCTTATGGAGAGGTTTCAAATCCGTCTGATGATAAACACAGGCGGCTGGTACAACAACAAATCAGAGTGGCGATACAACATGGGTGTTGCTCTTAAAGCAAATCCGGCGGTATTGTGGTATTTGAAGCAGCGTTGCCCGGAATGCGCGGCAAGAATAGATGAAATTGCAGCAAGCGCCCCGGTAATCACCGATACAGAGGAAATTCGCAAAGCAGAGGTTTACACGCTGGCAAGCGTAGAGGATTTTACAATATACACGACACCGGAGGTTATGGCAGAAAAGTGCGACTTCATTCGCGGTTGGAATAAAGAGCGGCTGTTTGAACTTGCGGACTTAACAGGGAAAATCGTACTGGATGTTGGTGCAGGTTCCGGTCGTCTGACATTCGCTGCCGCAGAGAAGGCCGCCTGGGTTTATGCCAGTGAACCGGTTGCAACATTGCGGGAATTTTTACGGGACGAAGCCGCCAAAAAGGGTATTAAAAATATTCGGGTACTGGATGGATTTGTTACAGAACTGCCGTTTCCGGATGATATGTTTGACATTGTGATGTCTGGTCATGTAGTCGGCGATGAATGGGACAGGGAAATAGCCGAGCTAACCCGCGTCTGCAAGCCAGGCGGATGGCTGCTCGACTGCCCCGGCGATTCTATGGGTAATATGAAGCCAAACCGGGAGCTTACATTACGCGGTTGGGATGAAATCCATTATGTGGGAAGCTATTCGAAGGACGTATATATTTACCGTAAACAGGTCGTAAAGTAATGCGAAGGAAACAAACCGGAGGTGTGCGCTTATGAATATTATCACAGGCGAAGAATTGGGATACCTTAAGGTTCCCGAACGTCAGCGCCGACAATTCCACAGCTTAATGGAATATCTGCAGGAACAGGATCCCGCCCGGCAAAGAGTGTGTGCCTTGTATGGTCTGCGGCGGACAGGCAAGACAACCCTCATCCTCCAGGCCGTGCGGGAACTGATTGCCAAGGGTGTTGAGCCCGGAATCATCGGCTACTTCACGGGTCAAAAGGGCGATACCTTTGACGATTTGATTATAGAGCTGGAAGCCCGTAAAAAACTGAAATATATTTTCATTGATGAGGTTGGCTTTTACGCTGATTTCCTGAATAACGGCAATTATCTATACGATACGCTGGTACGCCTGTACGATAAAAAGGTGATCATTGCCGGAACAAACCTGCTGGCGCTGTATTTGGCGGGTAAGGATACACTGTACGACAGGTGCCGTACAGTGCGTGTGCCGTACCTCAGCTTTTATGAGCACTGTTCCTTTGTACTGGATACCGCACAGCCCGCAAAAGAGGATTTCACGCAGTACCTGCAAAACGGCGGTCTGTTCCAGCCAATGGACGATATTGCCGATTATGTACAGACCAGCATCACAAACTCCATTACGGAACTGTTTGAAACGGAGCAGGAATCGAAAATCTTTCCGTGGCTGAAACCGGAATCCGACGATGTTGACTGGAAAGGTTATGTCAACACCATCCTTCTGCTGTCGAGCAACTATGTCAGTAACAAATCTTTTCAAACACCACCGAGTATCCGTGAAGATATGGAAGCGGTAGATGCGGACATCACCCGTAGGGTGCTTCGGGATTTCCGACAGTATTTCAGCCTTTCTCCCCGTGACCGCAGCTTCCGTATCAAACGGACAGAAACGGTGGCTCTGTTGGATTTCCTGACCCACTGCGGCGTAATCACCGTCCTGCCAAACTTGTTTAACGACACCGTACCGTACCGCTGCTATGTGCAAACACCGTTCCTGCGTTTCCATTTCACCGATAAGCTGCATGGCATGGCTGGCGGTACGGCAATCAAAGAAAACACGCCTCTCTTCGGGAATCTTCTGGAGGCGGCTGTGATCAGCGAGTATAAGGACAGCCATCCGGGTGCAAAAACCTGCTTCGCCAGAACCCACTTCCCGCCAGGCGCTGATGAGGTCGCAGAAATAGATCTCCTGGATATGGACAGCAAAACAGGTTATGAGGTCAAGCTGACAAGAAACCGCGGGTATAAGGGCTTTGAAACAATTGACTCCCTCCCCGAACTGGAGGTTTTCCAGTTAGAGCTCTTGAAGGATAATGCCTGTGTGGAACAGATCTATCAGTGGGGTTTGGAATCCTATGTTGGTATAACGGAAGGGACATTAAAATGACGACAGTATATTTTATACGCCATGCACAAGCCGACAACGCAAACCGTGACGGCAGAAACAGACCACTTACAGAAAAAGGTCTTGCCGACCGTAAGTTGGTTACAGCGTTTTTACAGGACAAAGATATAGATATTGTTATGTCCAGTCCGTTCAGACGCGCCGTTGATACGGTCGCGAACTTTGCGGCTAAGAATGGTTTTGAAATTGAGATTGTCGAGGATTTCCGCGAACGCAAAAGTGATATTGACTTAACAAAAGAAAATATTGGCTTTGACGCTTTTATGGAACGTCAATGGACAGACTTTAACTATACCTATTCAGACGGTGAATGTCTTGCCGTTGTGCAAAAGCGTAATATTACCGCATTGAACGATGTTCTTCGCAAGCACAAGGATAAAAACATCGTTATCGGAACGCACGGTACGGCACTGTCAACGATTATCAACTATTACGACCGTACATATGGCTTTGCCGACTTCATGGCGATGGTCGATATTCTGCCATGGGTTGTAAAGATAAAATTCGATGGAGAAAACATAGTTGGAATGTGGAAAATAGATTTATTTGAACCATATAAAGACTCTGTTATTCACACTGTACTCACTCCCGAAGTTGGAACTTTCATAGGTTATGAAGTTGTGGCCATATTTGCACGTCATAAAAATAAGTGGCTCTATAGCAGAGCTAAAATAAGAGATGTTTTTGAGATGATTGGCGGCGGAATTGAACCTGGAGAAACGCCATTGCATGCTGCCAAAAGAGAATTATATGAGGAAACAGGCGCAATTAATTATACAATCAAACCAATTTGTGATTATAGGGGTGTGTCAAATACACGACTTCTAAACGGACAATTATTCTATGCCGAAATACTGGAACTCGGTGATTTGCCAAAAGAATTCGAAATGGCAGAGGTAAGGCTGTTTGATACGATTCCTGATAAAATGCGTTTTCCTGATCTCTTGCCTGTATTATTTGAGAAAGTTCGGAATGAATGGCGTTGAAACTATAGGAACGGAGCATTGTTATGAAAAACTGGTACAAAGAAGAATACTCTTTCAAAATTACCATGGTATCGGTCGGCGCGGACAAAGAGCCGGTGAACTGCCGCAACGGTCATGAAATTGGTGATACATACACTTGCGAATATGGCTGTCCCGGTGGGTTCTGCTCTAAGTCAATGATAAAACTGTTCCCACTGATGGAGGCTGTCCGTTCCGGCGGCGACTTGTCAAATCTGCTGGTCGGAGCGTCAAAGCACAGCGGCGAATTTATCTGCCCTGATGGTGTGGTGACTTTCGGATTGGAGGCATTTTGCAATGAAATATCTGGATAACTTTAAAAATATAAAGAAAAGAATTGAGCAGACTGATATAAATGCAGTTTTATTTCCGGACGAACTGATTGAATGGCATAAACTTACGGAGGAATCAAAAGATATAAAATTACAAAGAATTTGTTCTATGCCATTGGACAGCGAAGATTTTACTATTATGTATTCCATGTATTTTCGATTAAAGTGGCTTGATGCTTTAAGAGTTTGTACGCATCAAAAAGGCATGACAGTTCTTGAGGTTGGGTCAGGGTCATCTGCAAATATACCAAATGCTATGACTGTTGATGATACCAGTTCCAGGTATATTACCGCTAATATGAACAAAAAACTAACAGAAGAATTAAAGCGAAACACTTCATCATTACCCATTTCAATCAACGTAATTGAAGATGATGCTAACAATATTAAGCAGTATCTTGCTGCAAATATTGTGGATGTAATCG
>Ga0153921_1000923_pt1 | contig 14027 bp, 10 predicted proteins | sample TSNJ005MetaG_FD_104691 | JGI IMG/M metagenome (GOLD analysis project Ga0153921, IMG submission 104691) | Attine ant fungus gardens microbial communities from New Jersey, USA - TSNJ005 MetaG | ecosystem: Host-associated > Fungi > Mycelium > Unclassified | place: USA: New Jersey, Brendon T. Byrne... | reverse complement strand
GCTTCGGACCACCGTCCACGCCGAACCAGGTCGTTCCATTCCGGAATGAGATTGCCGAGCGGACACCCCACGTCGGCCGAATGGCAGTACGGCACAGCGCAGTCCATGCAACGCGAGGCCTGTGCAGATACGTCTCGATTTCGCACGACGGGATCCAGCGACTCGTATACCGACGCCCAGTCACCGACACGCACATCGGTCGATCTGGTCGGTGAGCCGGATCGTTTCACGTTGAGGAACCCGCGTGCGTCAGGCATGAGCCGGCTCCACCAGTTCGTTCTGTTCCACGACCTTCCGGTAGTCGACAGGCAAAACTTTGGTGAATCTCGGACTCTGGCCAACCCAGTCGTCGAGCAGTTTTGCCGCCACCGGCGAGCCGGTCGCAGCCAAATGCTCGCCGAGAATTTCGACCAGCTGACTGCAATCTTCCGCCGAAGGTCGCTCCAGAACGACCATGTCGCCGTTGACCTTCTCTGCCTTCACGTCGAGTACGAAGGCAATTCCGCCCGACATTCCCGCAGCAAGGTTCCTACCAGTTGGGCCGATGATGACGACGCGACCCCCGGTCATGTACTCGCACGCATGGTCTCCGACGCCTTCCACCACAGCGACCGCGCCCGAGTTGCGCACCGCGAATCGTTCCCCGACACGCCCCCTGGCATAGAGCGCACCGCTCGTAGCTCCGTACAGCAGCGTATTGCCGGCAATCACCTGATCCTCCGCTACGAAGGGCGCGTCCTCACTCGGCCGAAGCGCGATTCGTCCACCGGAGAGCCCCTTCCCCACGTAGTCGTTTGCATCGCCGACGACGACCAGCGAGATGCCGGGCGGCAGGAACGCACCGAGTGACTGGCCTGCCGTTCCACTGAGCACGACCTCGATGGTGCCTTGAGGTAGCCCGACGGCGCCGTAACGTCTGGTCACCTCTGCGCCCAGCCTCGTTCCCACCGCCCGATCCGTATTGTGTACTGGCAGTTCGATATGCACGGGTCGAGCGTCCTCGAGTGAGTTCGCGGCGCACTCGATCAGGGTGCGTTCGAGTTCGCTCGAAACAGGTACACACGGCGGGTAGGCCGCGCCGGTCGGCGCGGCCGGAACGTCGAAGAGTGGTGAGAGGTCCAACGTGCGACTCTTCCAATGCGCCACCGCCGGAGACATTTCCAATACGTCTGCGTGGCCCAGAGCGTCGTCGATACTTCGAAACCCCAGTTCTGCCAACAAACGTCGTACGTCGTCGGCGATGAAGCGAAAGAAGTTCGCGACGTACTCCGGCCGGCCGGTGAATCGCTCTCGCAGTTCGGGATTCTGCGTCGCTACTCCGACGGGGCAGGTGTCGAGGTGACATACCCGCATCATGACGCAGCCGGCCGCGATCAGTGGCGCCGTGGAAAACCCGTACTCCTGCGCCCCCAGCAACGCGGCGACGACGACGTCCCGCGCCGTGCGCAAACCCCCGTCACACTGGACGACGATCCGATCGCGTAACCCGTTGAGCACCAAGGTCTGCTGAGTTTCGGCCAGCCCGATCTCCCAGGGCGTACCAGCGTGGTGGATGGACGAGAGTGCCGCCGCCCCCGTCCCGCCGTCGTGACCGGAGATCAGCACCACGTCGGCGTGCGCTTTGGCCACACCTGCCGCAACAGTCCCGACTCCGACTGCGCTGACCAACTTCACGTGTATCCGCGCACGATCGTTTGCGCATCTGAGGTCGTAGATCAATTGGGCGAGATCCTCGATCGAATAGATGTCGTGGTGCGGGGGCGGAGAAATGAGCCCGACTCCAGGTATCGAGTACCGGGTTTCCGCGATCCACGGGTACACCTTGGACCCCGGAAGCTGCCCTCCTTCACCGGGCTTGGCACCCTGGGCCATCTTGATCTGAATGTCGGTGGCGTTGACCAGGTAATCGCTGGTCACCCCGAAGCGCCCACTCGCGACCTGCTTGACTGCGCTTCGACGCTTGTTGTCGCGCAACCGCTCCGGTGACTCTCCGCCCTCACCGGTGTTGGAACGTCCGCCGAGAGCATTCATCGCGACTGCCATCGTCTCGTGAGCCTCGGCAGAGAGGGAGCCGTAGCTCATCGCACCGGTGTTGAATCGAGCGAGAATCAACTCGACGGGTTCGACCTGACGGAGCGGAATCGGCGGACGAATCCCACGCCGAAATCGAAACAGCCCCCGAAGTGTTCCGCCCTGCGCACTCAGTCGATCGACTTCATCGCTGTAGCGACGAAACATCTCACTTCGCCCCGTCCGGGTCGCATGCTGAAGGAAGAACACGGACTCGGGTGTGAACACATGCAATTCACCACCGCGGCGATACCGGAACTCTCCACTGCTGCTCAACTGACGATGCCGCACCGTACGATACGTGGCCGCGTGACGCATCAGAACTTCTCGCGCGACTTCGGTGATACCGATCCCGCCGATCCGGCTTCGTGTGTTGCAGAAGTATTCGTCGACCAATCCTCGGCCCAAGCCCACGGCCTCGAATACCTGTGCGCCCGTGTAGGAGTGAACCGTAGCGATTCCCATCTTCGACATCACTTTGAGCACGCCGGAATTTGCCGCTCTCAGATAGTTGTCCGATGCCATTTTCGAATCTATCCCGGGAAGTTCGTCTTGCTCGCTGAGTGCTTCTACCGATTCGAGAGCAAGATACGGGTGGACAGCCGCCGCACCGTAGCCGATCAGCAGCGCGATGTGATGAACTTCGCGCGCGTCACCCGACTCGACGACGAGGGAAACCTTGGTTCGCAGGCCATGACGAACCAGATCGTGGTGCACGGCAGATACTGCGAGCAATGACGGAATGGGAGCCTGCTCAGGGCCCGATCCACGGTCGGAGATCACCAGAATCTCGATTCCGGCTGCGGCGGCCGTTCGGGCGGACTCACGAAGCCTCTCGACGCCTTCGCCGAGACTACCTCTCGGATCGAAACCTCCCCGTAGGACAGCGCTTCTCGGAGTTCTTGCGCCGCATAGTTCGGCGACCTTCGCCATCTTCCCCGGTCCGATCACCGGTTTATCGAGAACAATCCTTCGGCACGACAGCGCCGACGCTTCGAACAAGTTCTGCTCAGCGCCGAGGGTGACACCAAGCGTAGTGACGACTTCCTCGCGAATCGCGTCCAAAGGCGGGTTCGTCACCTGAGCAAAGAGCTGGACGAAGTAGTCGTACAACAGCTTCGGCCGATCCGAGAGAACGGCGAGAGGTGTGTCGACTCCCATCGATCCCAACGGCTCCGATCCTGAGCGAGCCATTGGAAGGAGAACTTCCTGCAAGTCCTCTGCCTGGTATCCGAAGAGCAGCTGCCTTTGCAACAGCGGAGCCGGATCGCCTCGGGCAGGCGCCGACTCGGGGATTTCCTCGAGATCGACCAATCCCCCGTCGACCCATTCCCGGTAGGGGGCTGTGCTCGCGAGTTCGGATTTGATCTCCGCATCGGAAACGATGCCACGGCGAGCGGTTTCGACGAGGAACATTCGACCCGGTTCGAGGCGCCCCTTCTCCAACACCTCGGACGTCGGAGCGTCGAACACACCGCTCTCACTCGCCAACACGATACGGCCGTTCCTCATCCGCCACCATCGCCCTGGGCGAAGACCGTTGCGATCCAACACCGCCCCGACAACAGTGCCGTCGCTGAACGTCACGGACGCCGGACCGTCCCATGGTTCCATCAGGCAAGCGTGAAATTGGTAGAAGGCCCTCATCTCGTCTGGCATCGAAGAATCGTTCTCCCAGGCACCGGGAATCATCATCGCGATGGCGTGCTGCACACTGCGGCCCCCGAGCGTCAGAAACTCGAGCACTTCGTCGAACGACGAAGAGTCGGATCCACCCGGGGTACAGATCGGAAACATGCGATCGATGTCCCCACCTAAAAGTGCGCTCCGCAACATCGGCTCGCGAGCGCGCATCCAATTCCTGTTTCCCACAATCGTATTGATCTCGCCGTTGTGAGCGATGCAGCGATACGGCTGAGCAAGTGACCACGACGGAAAAGTGTTCGTGGAGTACCGACTGTGCACGACCGCCAAGGCAGTTCGCATTCGGGCGTCGCATAGGTCGGTGAAGTAACCGGGTAACTGCGTCGGCGTGAGCATGCCCTTGTACACGATGGTTCGGGCGGACAACGAGGGGAAATACACCGCATCATCGGCCGAATGAATTCGCTCGACTTGTCTCCTGAGCGCGAACACTCGTCGGTCCAAGGCAATTCCGCCCACACTGCGATCTCTTGGCTCGGCGCACGTCACAAAACATTGACTGATGTACGGAGCGCACTGCGCGGCAACGGTTCCGACGCAGTCACGGTCGACTGGGACCGCCCGCCACCCGATAATCCGCAGTCCTTCTGCCGCTGCGTACCGGTGTATCCGAACTACCGCGCGCCGACGTGCTTCCTGATCCACCGGGAGAAAGCAGTTTCCGGCTGCGTAGGTGTTCTCACCCATCGCGTTGGGTGGTGGAAGCTCGAACGCGGTCACCGCATCGAAGAATTCCGTCGGCAGCTGAAGAAGGATGCCCGCGCCGTCACCACTGTTGCACTCGCGCCCGACCGCGCCACGGTGGGTGAGATTGGCCAGGACCGCGAGCGCCTCGTCGACAATGGAATGCAGGTGACGTCCAGAGGTGTCTGCTACCACGGCTACACCACATGAATCGGTTTCCTGATCGGGGTCGTACAGGCCTCGAGGATCAGGTATTCGAGAAAACGGCACTCGGCGACCTCCACACGGTCATGCAGCCGACGTTCGCTAGTTTATCAGTACATAACCGCAGGTCGCGAGAGCAAAACTGTGGCCCCCTGACGACGAGCGTCAGGGGGCCACAGTTCCGAACATCGTTTTCGATCAGCTACGCAGTGGCCGACCTTGGCCGTCACGCACGCTACCCGTCAACATCATGATGCCGTCGATGAAAGCCCAGATCCAGATCGCTGGGACGACCACAATTCCCACGACCAGAAACAGAAGAATGTAGCCGAGGAAGATTCCGAGTAGCTGGAGCACTCCGATAGTCGTGCTTCCGATGTACAACCGACCGATGCCGCAGATACCGATGAATCCGAGAAGAATCTGTAACAGGCCAGCGGTGGTCTTCGACTTGTCCGAGAACGGTTCACCCGTCAGCGGATTACGGCCATAAGGCGCGGATGCATCAACCAAACCGTAGCCGGGTTGGACGTACCCCTGAGGCTGACCGTAACCGGGCTGCGAGTATCCAGGCTGGGGGTAGCCCTGCTGCTGACCGTAATTCTGGCTTCCCTGCGGCGGAGCGGCGGGGTAGCCCTGCGGCGGAGCCGCGTAGGGATTCGGAGTCTGATCTGCCGGCGCACCGTAGACGGGACCGTCCGTCGGGGTTTGGGTCGGCCTCGAGTAGTCCGGCGCCGGATAGTCGGTCGCCGGATTGTTCTGGGCGGCGTAGCTTTCCTGCGACGTGTACGGCGCCGTGGGCTGATTGGGGGTGGAATCAGAATCGGCAGTGGGGAACGCTGTAGTCGATTCGGTTCCGGTCGGCGGCGGGTAGATGGGGTGGTTTCCCCAGCCCGGGCCGTTCCCGACTCCCGAATACGTGTCCCAGCCTGGACCGGTGCCGGTAGTCTCCGTCGACGGCGTCTTTTCCGTGGGCGCCGAGGTTTCCGTCAACGACGCATCCGCCGTCGCGTCGTAGTCGAACGGCGACCCGAACTGGGGTGGAACCGGCGGCTGCGATCTTGACGAGTCCCCCGACTCGGACGGTTCCGGATTCTTGTTCAAGTTAGGCAACGTACTTTCCTTCGATTCGACGACGGTACGTAATAGCTTTTGTTATCGGGCCGCGAGAAGGGTTCGGCCTTCGCGTGGCCGGTCCCCCACAGATCTTTCCTCGGTTCGTGCTCCCGGATCATCCTCGCAACGGCCGGCGAACACCGTCCCGCGCATTGCCCGAAAGTATCACGATGCCGTCGACGAACGCCCAGATCCAAATTCCGATGGCAAATGGAATTCCGATGAGGAACGCGGACATGAACAGCGCGAAGAACATGCCGAGCAGTTGGCACAGTCCGATGCCGACGCTCCCGATGTAAAGACGACCGACTCCACAGATTCCGAGGAAGCCCAGCAAGATCTGCAACAGTCCAGCTGTAGCTTTCGACTTGTCGGAATACGGTTCCCCCGTTACCGGGTGCCGACCGTACGGCGCATAGGGATCTCCGAACCCGTACATCGATGGAGCGGGCGGTGGCTGCTGATATCCGTACGGATTGGGCGCGCCGTAGACCGGTCCCTGATCCTCGGGGAATCCCCCTTGCGAATAGGGACCTGTCACGGCTTGTCTTTCTTCGACAGCTTCACCGCGTCCGACGACTCATCCGACGTTGCCGTGGAGGCGCTTGCCTCACTGGAAGCGGATTCAGCAGCATCGGATTCAGAATCTTCAGCGTCGGCGCCTTTCGCGTCGGCCTTCGCCGAATCAGTTTCGGTAACTGGCGCCGCGACTCCTGCTTCGCCGGCAGCTACCGCAGCGACGTAGTCCTTCGACTTCAAATCAGCCGGATCCTCACGACCCTTCTTCGCCAGGAAGAAGTAGGCCAGTGCGGCGAAGAACACGATCCCCGAAGTGAATGTGTTGACTCGAATGCCGGCGATCTCGTATGCGAAATCGTCGCGCATCAGTTCGACGACAAACCGGCCCAGGCAATAACCCGCGACGTACAGAGCAAACAGGCGTCCGTGACCGATCTTGAATCGGCGGTCGACGAGGACCAGCAGGATCACGATCAGGACGTTCCACACAGCTTCGTAGAGGAACGTCGGGTGAACGACCCGAATGACTTCTCCGTTGGAGACACCTGCCAGTTGATCGAGCTGGCCGGAGGAGTTCACACGCTCGAAGATCTCGAGGCCCCATGGGACGGTGGTCTCGCGACCGTACAACTCCTGGTTGAAGTAGTTGCCGATACGACCGATGGCCTGCGCGAGCAGGATTCCGGGCGCAATCGCATCACCGAGCGCGGAAACCGGAATGCCGCGTCGACGGCAGCCGATCCACGCACCGATGCCGCCGAGGAACACTGCTCCCCAGATTCCGAGGCCTCCCTGCCACACCTTGAGTGCATCGAGAGGCTGACCGTTCTCGCCGAAATAGGCGGGCCAGTCGGTCAATACGTGATAGAGCCTGCCACCGATCAGACCGAACGGAACAGCCCAGATCGCGATGTCGAGAACGGTCCCCTTCTCGCCGCCGCGGGCGACCCAACGACGATCTCCCCACACGATCGCGACGATGATGCCGAGGATGATGAAGAGCGCGTAGGCGCGCAGCGCTACCGGTCCGACGTACCAGACGCCTTGGGGCGGGCTGGGGATATAGGCCAGTAGGTCCACAGTTGAGGTCACGACGCCACGGTAGCCGAGCGGACGCCCTCGGCGAGTTCTTCGGTGAGCGAGCGAACCGCTCCCAAGCCGTTCTCGACCGCGGAGACCAGAGCCGAGCCGACGATGACGGCATCGGCGTATGCCGCGATTTCGGCAGCTTGTGCGCCGGACCGAACACCCAATCCGACGCCGACGGGAATGTCGGAATGCGCGCGGATTCGTGCGGTCAGTTCCGGAGCCATCGACGACACGGCGTCGCGAGCGCCGGTGACACCCATTGTCGAGGCCGCGTAGATGAATCCACTACTCGCGTCGAGTGTCATCGCGAGCCGTTCTTCCGTCGAGGACGGGGCGACAAGGAAGATCCGGTCGAGGTGGTGCTCCTCGGATGCTTCCATCCAGGCGCCTGCTTCTTCCGGAATGAGGTTGGGGGTGATGAGTCCGAGCCCGCCGGCGGAAGCGAGGTCTCGTGCGAACTTGTCGACGCCGTACTGCAGTACCGGGTTCCAGTAGGTCATCACGACGGCCTTGCCGCCGACCGAACTGATCTGCTCGATCACGGTGAAGATGTCGCGAAGGCGAACGCCGTTGGTGAGTGCGGTTTCGGCTGCACGCTGGATGGTCGGACCGTCCATGACCGGATCGGAATACGCGACACCGACTTCGATGATGTCGCAGCCACCGTCGACCATCGCCTTGAACACGTCGATCGATTCGGGAACGGTCGGATAACCGGCAGGCAGGTAACCGACGAGGGCGGCACGCTTGTCAGCCTTGCACGCTGCAAAGGTGGGTGCGAGGCGTGATGGTCGTTCGCTCACTTGTCCGAGCCTTCCGTGTTGTCGTTCTGGTCTGCTGCATCAGCCGGAGCGGTTGCCTGACTCGAGGCGCCGTCGAAGAGACCGAACCAGCTTGCGGCGGTGTCCATGTCCTTGTCACCGCGACCGGAGAGATTGACGACGATGATCGCGCCCTCGCCGAGTTCCTTGCCCAGTCGGAGCGCGCCGGCAACGGCGTGGGCGGATTCGATGGCCGGGATGATGCCTTCGCGGCGCGAGAGCAGCAGTAGAGCATCCATCGCTTCGCTGTCGGTGACGGGTTCGTAGGTGGCACGCCCGATATCGCTCAGGTAAGCGTGCTCGGGTCCGACGCCCGGGTAGTCCAGACCAGCAGAGATCGAGTGCGATTCGATGGTCTGACCGTCTTCGTCCTGGAGCAGGTAGGAGTAGGCACCCTGGAATGCGCCAGGGGTACCGCCGGCGAACGTTGCTGCATGCCTTCCGGTTTCGACACCGTCGCCGGCTGCTTCGTAGCCAACCAGCCGTACCGACAGATCGTCGATGAACGGGTGGAAGATTCCGATTGCGTTGGAGCCGCCTCCGACGCAGGCTGTGACTGCATCGGGCAGACGGCCGGTCAGTGCCTGAACCTGGACGCGTGTTTCGAGGCCGACCACTCGCTGGAAGTCGCGAACGATGGTGGGGAACGGGTGCGGGCCTGCCGCGGTACCGAAGCAGTAATAGGTGTTGTCCGCGTGGGAAACCCAGTCGCGCAAGGCTTCGTTGATCGCGTCCTTGAGCGTGCGCGAACCGGTCTCGACCGAGACGACCTCCGCGCCGAGCAGGCGCATGCGTGCGACGTTCAGTGCTTGACGTTCGGTGTCGACAGCACCCATGTAGATGACGCACTCGAGACCGAGCAGTGCACATGCGGTGGCCGATGCCACACCGTGCTGGCCCGCTCCGGTCTCGGCGATGATGCGGGTCTTGCCCATACGCTTCGCCAGCAGAACCTGACCGAGAACATTGTTGATCTTGTGAGAACCGGTGTGGTTCAGATCTTCACGCTTGAGAATGATGCGCGCACCGCCGGCGAACTCGCTCATTCGCGTTGCCTCGAAAATCGGCGACGGACGCCCGGTGTAATCGCGCTGCAAGCGATCGAGTTCGTTCAAGAACGTGTCGTCCGCGCGAGCCTTTTCGTACTCCGCAGTGACTTCCTCGATAACCGCCATGAGAGCTTCCGGCACATGCCGTCCGCCATAGACGCCGAAATGCCCTCCGGCATCCGGGTCGTGAGAGCGCTCGGTGAGTCCCGCGCTGGCCGGCGGCAGATTGCCGCCCTTGAATACTGCACCGGAGCCTGGTTCCTGAGTACGTGAAGTCACCCCACCAGTCTGCCCCAACGGTGTCGCTGGTCACCGCCCGGGTGCATCAAAGCACGCCGGGCGGGTGAAGCGCTTTATCGAGACGGTTTGGGGCAGGACGGGTGTGCACCGGCATTGACCAGATCTGCGACGGCCTTGCGAGGGTCGCCGCTGGTCACGAGGCCTTCACCGACGAGCACTGCGTCGGCGCCCGCACCGGCGTACGCCAACAGATCGGCAGTTCCGCGAACACCCGATTCGGCGATCTTGATCGTCTCGGTCGGCAGACCGGGAGCAATGCGACCGAAGGTGTTCTTGTCCACCTCGAGGGTCTTGAGGTTGCGCGCGTTGACACCGATCACCTTGGCGCCGGCTTCGAGCGCGCGGTTGGCTTCTTCCTCGGTGTGCACCTCGACGAGGGCAGTCATTCCCAGAGATTCGGTGCGATCGATCAGCGAGGCGAGCGCCTGCTGTTCGAGTGCCGCGACGATCAGCAAGATGACGTCGGCGCCGTGAGCGCGAGCTTCGTGAATCTGGTACGGCCCCACGATGAAGTCCTTGCGCAGCACCGGAATGGTGACCGCTTTACGGACTGCGTCGAGGTCGGCCAACGAGCCGTGAAAACGGCGCTCTTCGGTGAGAACACTGATGATGCGTGCGCCACCGGCTTGGTAAGCCGCGGCAAGCTCTGCGGGATCGGCAATGTCGGCCAGCGCACCCTTTGACGGGCTCGCTCGCTTGACCTCGGCGATGACGCCGATGCTCGATTCCAGAAGTGCTGCTGCAGCATCGAGTGCAGGCGGTGCAGCGGCCGCAGCAGCCTTGACTGCAGCGAAGTCGAGTACGGCTTCGCGGGCGGCGACATCAGCGCGCACCCCGTCGAGAATCGAGTCGAGTACGGTCATCGTGGCCCGAATCCTTTCTGGGCAAGAGCCCGATGTGAGATACGTCATCAGGGTGGTCTCAGCCTAGTGGGACGAAATTTTGCTACTCCGCCGGGGTACCCACGCAGGTGAGGGTTCAGTCTTACTCAGTGGGACGACCCCGGTTTCGCACCGTCGCCTCCCCCAACTCCGTCGTCTCCGTCGGCCACTGTCGGGTCCTCTCCGGCGTCGAGCGCATCCCACAACATCCGTTGTGTCACAGGCTCGTCCGACGCGGGTTTGTCTCCCTGACCGAGCTTGGCTGCGGCTTCGCGGCGCGCGGCAGGGTTGTCGTACTTCGACGACAACCCGCCTCGCACTGGAGGTTTGCGCATCAGAAGTACTGCTGCGCCGAGCGCCGCCACCGCTCCGAGCAACGCAAGCAAGGCAGGCAGTACCGAAACAGTCGTCGAGAGATCTTCCGGGTGACCGGACAACTCGGCCAACTCCACCGCTCGGTCCGCAGAGGCTCCGGACACCAACAACTGCACCGCCGGAACCGCTACCGCGACGGCGACGAGTGCCACCAACAGTCCGACCACACGAAGCGCCCAACCTCGCACCGCGAACGACGCCGCGATCGCCGCCAGAAGCGCGAGCGCGAGCGGAGTCATCGCCGCCGCCCAGGTGCTGCCGTCGAGGTCCGTCGTCCGCTCCAGCGTCTTGCCGTCGCTCGAGGTCAGATGAACCCACGTCATCCGTGAGCTGCCCCACAGAGCTGCTGCCGACAGTGCAAGCAAAAGCGTTCTCGGCACAGCGGTGCCACGAGAAGCCCTTGTAGGCTGCTCCGCTGCAATCGACTCGTTCTCACTCACAGATCGTCACCTCCGATGGTGCGCAGGGTGTGCGCCGACGCGATGGCGCTCAGCACTGCCATCGCCTTGTTGCGGGCCTCGGTGTCCTCGTAGACCGGATCCGAGTCGGCGACGACGCCGGCGCCCGCCTGGACATATCCGATCCCGTCCTTGATCAATGCTGTTCGGATCGCGATCGCGGTGTCGGCGTCGCCGGCGAAGTCGAGGTAGCCGACGATGCCGCCGTAGATACCCCGCCTGGTGGGCTCGAGTTCTTCGATCAGCTGCATCGCCCGCACCTTGGGTGCCCCTGACAGGGTTCCAGCGGGGAAGCAAGCCGTGACCGCGTCGAGAGCGTGCTTTCCCTCGGCCAGATGACCGGTGACGGTCGATACGAGATGCATCACGTGGCTGTACCGCTCGATGTGCCGGTAGTCGTGCACCTTCACCGTGCCCGGGCGACAGACACGACCCAGATCGTTTCGCCCCAGATCGACGAGCATGAGGTGCTCGGAGTTTTCCTTCTCGTCGGCGAGGAGGTCCTTCTCGAGCAGGATGTCGTCCTCCTCTGTGGCACCGCGCCATCTGGTTCCAGCGATCGGGTGTGTTGTCGCGACGCCCTCGGCGACGGTGACCAGTGCCTCAGGGCTCGAACCGACAATCGAAAACGCCGTCTCTCCATCACCGTTCGGCACGTTGAGCAGATACATGTACGGGCTGGGGTTCGACGCGCGCAGCATCCGGTACACGTCGATCGGTGCTGCAGTGCAATCGATCTCGAATCGCTGCGAGAGAACTACCTGGAATGCCTCGCCCGCTTCGATGTCGCCGATCAACTTTTTGACGTCGACACCGAAGCTCTCGGTGGTGCGCTGACGACGGTAGTTCGGAGTCGCTTTCGAGAATGTCGACACCGTCGATTTCGCCGGCGCCGCGAGAGCGCGAGTCATCGCGTCCAACCTGGCGACCGCGTCGTCGTACGCCGTGTCGACACGCTCGTCGGTGCCGTCCCAGTTGACCGCATTGGCGATGAGGGTGATCGCCCCTTCGTGGTGATCGACAGCGGCGATGTCGGCAGCAAGCAGCATGACCATCTCGGGTATCTGCAGGTCGTCGACCGCGGAGTCACCCAATCTCTCGAGGCGCCGCACCGCGTCGTAACCGAGGAACCCGACCATTCCGCCGGTCAGCGGGGGTAGGTCGGGAAGTCGCTCCGAACGAAGTAGTTCGAGGGTGGCACCGAGTGCATCGATCGGGTCACCGCCGGCCGGAGCACCGGCCGGAACATTGCCGTACCAAGCCGCCTCTCCGTCCACGACGGTCAGTGCAGCCGGACTCCCGACGCCGATGAACGACCACCGCGACCACGAACGACCGTTCTCGGCCGACTCGAGCAAGAAGGTGCCGGGACGATTGCCGGCCAACTTCTCATACGCCGAGAGCGGAGTTTCGGAGTCCGCCAACACTTTCCGAGTGACGGGAACGACCCGGTGCTCAGCTGCGAGGGCACGGAACTGCTCCCGAGTGGTGGTGGAATCGGACGCGTCACCGACGATCGCGGTGTCGGACGACCGTGCGGACATGGAGGTGGGCTCGCCGTGCATGCCTCCATCATCCCAGGCTCCCCCACACGGTCGTCGTGCGCGGGTAACCTCGGCCGAATGAAACCAGGCCAACTCGCCCCCGATTTCTCGCTGCCCGACCAGGACGGAACTCCGCGCTCGCTGACGAGCCTGCTCGCGAACGGCCCCTTGGTCCTCTTCTTCTACCCGGCAGCCTCGACGCCGGTGTGCACCGCCGAGGCGTGCCACTTCCGTGACCTGGGCAGCGAATTCGCCGCGGTGGGCGCTTCGCGGGCAGGTATCAGCACCGATACGGTCGAAGCTCAGTCCACCTTTGCCACCGCACAATCCTTCGACTACCCCCTGCTCGCCGACACCGACGGCAAGGTAGCCGAACAGTTCGGCGTCAAGCGCGGACTCCTGGGCAAGCTGGCTCCGGTCAAACGCTCGACCTTCGTGATCGACACCGACCGCACCGTTCTCAAAGTCATCTCGAGTGAACTTCGCGCCAACACGCACGGCGACCAGGCACTCGAGTTCCTTCGCAATCGAAGCTGACTCACCTGGGCGAAATGATTCTCTGAGCAACCTGATTCTCTAGGCGACCTGAATCGAGCGCTTCGCAAGTCCCATCCAGAATCCGTCGATCACCTGGGTGGGCACCTGCTCCGGATCGGACGACGCACCGAGCGTGACGAACAACGGGGCGAAGTGCTCGATGGTCGGATGCGCGTACGGCATCCCGGGAGCTTGGGCGCGGAAGTCGATCAACGAATCGACGTCTCCGGCAGCGAACCTCTCCCCTGCCCACGCGTCGAATTCCGCCGACCATCCCGGGGCCTGCGCCTCCGGTGACGGATCGCGCAGGAACGGCAGCCCGTGCGTGGTGAATCCGGATCCCACGATCAGCACACCTTGCTCACGGAGTGGCCGTAGGCGTTCTCCGAGATGGAGCAAACGCTCGGGATCGAGGGTTGGCAGCGAAATTTGCAGTACCGGGATGTCTGCGTCCGGGTACATCACCGTGAGCGGCACGTAGGCACCGTGATCCAGTCCTCGATTCGGCTGCTGAACCACTCGTTCGTTGTCCGGCATCAACGCGGCGACCTGAGCGGCGAGTTCCGGAGCGCCGGGAGAGTTGTACTTCGCGCGGTAGAACCTCTCGGGAAAACCACCGAAGTCGTAGATGAGCGGGGTGCCCGTGGTCGTCGAACCGATCGTCAGCGGTGCTGAT
>Ga0153921_1000920_pt1 | contig 14043 bp, 12 predicted proteins | sample TSNJ005MetaG_FD_104691 | JGI IMG/M metagenome (GOLD analysis project Ga0153921, IMG submission 104691) | Attine ant fungus gardens microbial communities from New Jersey, USA - TSNJ005 MetaG | ecosystem: Host-associated > Fungi > Mycelium > Unclassified | place: USA: New Jersey, Brendon T. Byrne... | reverse complement strand
TCCAAAGCCGGAGTGAGGGCACACCGAGCCTAAGCGAGGTGCCGAGTGGTGGGGCAAGAGCGTTTTGCTTACTTTTGCGCTGTTCAAAAGTGAGCCGCTGTAAGAGCGGAACCCATATCAGCCATCACCCAAATAACGGATATGTACTCACCCAAGGGTCCGTAACAAAACCGTCATCCCCCTGGGCTAGGCTCGCGGGCTTGAATGCCCCCGAGTCCCAATCTATGTTCAAAGGCCTCCTATACGCCGCGCTGCTGTTCACCCTGACAGCCCACGCCGAAACCTGGCCGGAGAAGGAATGGTCCCAAGGCCAGCCCCTGACCGGCCCGGCCGCCAAGGCCTTGGATGACTACGCCTTCCCACCCCGCGATGACACCACCCGCAAAGGCGTCCGCACCGACGCCTTGCTGGTCATCCGCGACGGCCAGATCATCTACGAACGCTACGCCGCCCCCACCACCGCCAGCACCCCGCACCTGACCTGGTCCATCAGCAAAAGCCTGATGGCCACCGTGCTCGGCGTGGCCTTCGGCGAAAACCGCTTCAAACTCACCGACCCCGCCGCGCGCTTTTACCCGCCGATGAAACAACACCCCGGCGTGACCATGGCCGACCTGCTGCACTGGGCCTCGGGCCTCGACTGGCAGGAAGACTACGAATACGCCCCGCTGAAATCCTCGGTGGTCGCCATGCTCTACACCCGCGGCCACCACGACATGGCCGAGTTCGCCGCCGACACCGCGACCTCCAGCGCCCCCGGCCAGGCATTCCGCTACTCCAGTGGCGACAGCAATATCCTGTCCGCCACCCTCAAGGGCATGCTCGGCCACAAGGCCTACGTCGACTACCCATGGACCGCCCTGTTCCAGCCACTGGGCATCCACAACGCCACCTGGGAAAGCGATGCCGAGGAAACCTTCGTCGCGTCCTCATACGCCTACCTCACCGCCCGCGACCTGGCCCGCGTCGGCCTGCTGATGCAGCGCGACGGCCGTTGGGGCGAGCAACAGTTGCTGCCCAAGGAGTGGGTCGCGTTCAATCGCCAACCGTTCGACAAGTACAAGGCGGGCCAGGACGAAGCCGTTCCGGGCGGCCAATGGTGGCTCAACCGCGAAGTGCAGGGCGCCGCCAGACCCTGGCCGGACGCGCCCGCCGACACCTTCGCCGCCCTCGGCCACTGGGGGCAGGCGCTCTACGTGATGCCCGAAAAACAGCTGGTCATCGTGCGCTATGGCGACGACCGCGACGGCAGCTATCGCCACAACGAACTCCTCAAACGCGTCCTTGCAGCGGTGCAACCATGATCCGCCGTCATCCCTTCGTCAGCCTGTTGATCCTGCTGTTACTCGTGTTGCTCGGCTGGGTCTGGCACGAGCGGGTCAATCTGCAAGCCTTCCCCGACATCATCGCGGCCTACACCGCCAAGGAGTACTGCTCCTGCCGATATGTGGAGGGCAATCCCGCTGATTATTGCCTGGGTTATGTGAAGCAATACGTGCCCACCAGCGCCTTCACCGACAACCCTGAAAAACACCTCGTGACCGCCAGCGGCCTGGGCCGCACCCACAGTGCCCAATGGCTGGGCCAACGCGAGGGCTGCCGCCTCTTGCCCTAATGCAGCCACAGGTGGGGCTGAGGTTCCACAGGGTGGAACCACCTTTGATTGTCCTCCTGCGCACATCGCGGTTATCTGGCGGTGTGCAACGAAAAAGAACGGGAACACCCGCCTGCGAGGAGAATCACCATGAGCCCACACCAGCACATCCTGGATTGGCTGAGCGATGTCGCCAGCGACCTGCACGCCGTGCGTCAGGACATTCACGCCCACCCCGAACTGGGTTTTGAAGAAAACCGCACCTCCGCCCTCGTGGCGCAATCGCTGCGTAACTGGGGCTACGAAGTCCATACCGGCATCGGCCAGACCGGCGTGGTGGGTGTGCTGCGCAATGGCAGCAGCTCGCGCAAGCTCGGTATCCGCGCCGACATGGACGCGTTGCCGATCATCGAAAACACCGGCGCCAGCTACAGCAGCCAACACGCCGGCTGCATGCACGCCTGCGGCCATGACGGCCACACCACCATGCTGCTGGGCGCCGCGCGTTACCTGGCCGCGACCCGTCAATTCGACGGCACCCTGAACCTGATTTTCCAGCCCGCCGAAGAAGGCCAGGGCGGCGCCGAAGCGATGCTCGCCGACGGCTTGCTGGAGCGGTTTCCCTGCGATGCACTGTTCGGCATGCACAACATGCCGGGCTTGCCCGCCGGCCATCTGGGCCTGCGCGTTGGACCGATGATGGCCTCCCAGGACCTGCTCACCGTGACCCTCGAAGGCGTCGGTGGCCATGGCTCCATGCCGCACCTGACGGTCGACCCGCTGGTGGCCGCCGCCAGTATGGTCATGGCATTGCAGACCGTGGTGGCGCGCAATATCAATGCCCAGGAAGCCGCCGTGGTGACCGTCGGTGCCCTGCAAGCGGGCCAGGCGGCCAACGTGATTCCCCAGCAAGCACTGTTGCGTTTGAGCCTGCGTGCCCTGGATGCAAACGTGCGTGAACTGATGCTGGAGCGGGTCAAGGCGATCATCCTGACCCAGGCCGCAAGTTTCGGTTGCACCGCGCAGATCGAACATCGCCCGGCCTATCCGGTGCTGGTCAACCCTCCCGAAGAAACCGAATTCGCTCGCCAGGTCGGCGTCGCCCTGCTGGGTGAAGATGCCGTCGACGGCAACACCACCAAGCTGATGGGCAGCGAAGACTTCGCCTGGATGTTGCAACGCTGCCCCGGCAGCTACCTGTTTATCGGCAACGGCGTGTCGCGGCCGATGGTCCACAACCCCGCCTATGACTTCAACGACGACATCCTGTTGACCGGCGCCGCCTACTGGGGCGCGCTGGCCGAGAGCTGGCTCAAGCCCGCCTGACGACCTCTTTTTTCTGCCGCTGGACCCTTTTCCGACTGGTTGAATGGAGTGTTCCCATGCAGGCTTCAAAACAAGGTGTATCCCGCACCCGCCAGGTGGTGGCGGCGGTGATCGGCAATGCGCTGGAATGGTATGACTTCATCGTCTACGGCTTTCTCGCCAGCATTATCGCCCGGCAGTTTTTCCCCTCGGAGGATGAATACGCCTCGCTGCTGATGGCCCTGGCCACCTTTGGCGTCGGCTTCTTCATGCGCCCGGTGGGCGGGATTCTGCTGGGCATGTATTCGGACCGCAAAGGCCGCAAGGCCGCGATGCAACTGATCATCCGGTTGATGACCATCTCCATCGCCCTGATCGCTTTCGCCCCCAGCTATGCTGCCATCGGCATGGGCGCGCCGATGCTGATCGTGGTTGCGCGCATGCTCCAGGGCTTTGCCACCGGCGGTGAATACGCCAGTGCCACGGCGTTCCTGGTGGAGAGCGCGCCGGCCCATCGCAAGGGCCTGTACGGTTCCTGGCAGTTGGTGGGACAGTGCCTGGCGGTGTTCGGCGGCGCGGCGATGGTGGCGTTGGTCACGCACTTCTTCGAGCCGCACACCCTTGAAGTCTGGGGCTGGCGCCTGCCGTTCATCTTCGGCTTGCTGATCGGTCCCGTGGGCTTGTGGATCCGCCGGCACATGGAAGACCCCGAGGAATTTATCGAGGCACGCAAACAGGCCAAGGGTGCGGCGCCGAGCTTGATGGACGTCATCCGCGACCACCGCCGCAGCATCTTGGTATCGATGGGCCTGGCCTGTGGTGCAACGGTGTCGTTCTACGTGGTGCTGGTGAACATGCCGACCTTTGCCCACAAGAACCTCGGCCTGCCTTTGGACCAGGTGTTGATGGTGCAGATGTTCGCGGTGGCGCTGATGACCGTGGTGATTCCGCTGTCCGGCCTGCTGTCGGATCGGTTCGGTCGGCGCCCGGTATTGATGGCGTTCACCCTGGCGTTTTTTGTGATGGTGTACCCGCTGTATGTGTGGGGCGCGGCGGCACCGTCCATCGAGCGTTTGCTGGTGATGCAGGTGATGTTGTGCACTGCCATCGGCGGCTTTTTCGGCCCGGCGCCGACGGCCCTGGCCGAGCAGTTTCCCATCGAAGTACGCTCCACCGGGGTGTCGGTGGCTTACAACGTGGCGGTGATGGTATTCGGGGGCTTTGCGCCGTTGATCGTCACCTGGCTCAGCAAGGTGCTGGGCACGCCGGTAGCCCCGGCATTTTATGTGCTGTTCGCTTGCGTCCTGACGCTGCTGGGCACTTACTGCATGCATGAGGCGCCACGGGCGAAACGACCGGCGCCGTTTTCCAGCGAGGTGAAACCTTGAGTATTGTTGAACTGGATGCCATCGAACTGTCTCGGGCGATCCATGCGCGGCAGGTGTCCTGCCATGAAGTGATGCAGGCGTATCTGGCCCAGGTCGAACGCTTCAACCCGACGGTGAATGCGCTGGTCTCGCTGCGCTCCCATGAGGACGTGCTGGCCGAAGCGGCGCAGCGTGATCGCGAGTTGGACCAAGGCCAATCCCGTGGCTGGATGCACGGCATGCCCCAGGCCATCAAGGACCTGGCGGCGACCCAGGGCCTGCGCACCACCCTCGGTTCGCCGCTGTTCGCCGAGCATGTTCCTCAAGAAGATGCGATCAGCGTGGCGCGGGTACGGGCCAGCGGCGCGATCATCATCGGCAAGACCAACGTGCCGGAATTTGGCCTGGGCTCGCAGACCTACAACAGCGTGTTCGGCACCACCGGCAACGCCTATGACCCGCGCCTGGTGGCCGGTGGCAGCAGCGGCGGCGCGGCGGTGGCGCTGGCATTGCGCATGCTGCCGGTAGCGGATGGCAGCGACATGATGGGCTCGCTGCGAAACCCGGGGGCGTTCAATAACGTATTTGGCCTGCGTCCGTCCCAGGGTCGGGTGCCTCACGGGCCGGCGCCGGAGCTGTTCGTCCAGCAACTGGCCACGGAAGGCCCGATGGGTCGCAGCGTGGCGGATGTGGCGCGGCTGCTGAGTGTGCAGGCCGGCTATGACCCTCGGGTGCCGCTGTCGCTCAAGGAGGATCCGGCGGTGTTGGGTGAGCCATTGCAGCGCGACTTCAAGGGTGCACGCTTGGGCTGGCTCGGGGATTACAACGGTTACCTGCCGATGGAAGACGGCGTGATGAGCCTGTGCGAATCGGCCCTCAAGGACTTCGCTGCGCTGGGTTGCGAGGTCGAGCACTGCCAACCGGAATTTTCTCTGGAACGCCTGTGGCAGACCTGGCTGGTGCACCGCCATTGGCTGATCCAGGGCTCCCTCGGCGCGGCGTACGCCGACCCGCAAAAACGTGCACTGCTCAAGCCGGAGGCGCAATGGGAAGTGCAGGGCGGATTGCAACTGAGTGCGGCGGACGTTTACCAGGCTTCGATCAACCGCAGCGACTGGTACCGCGCCCTCGGCAAACTGTTCGAACGTTACGATTTCCTGTTGCTGCCCACCGCCCAAGTGTTCCCTTTCGATGCACAACAAGCCTGGCCACGCCTCGTCGCAGGGCGCGAGATGGACACCTACCATCGCTGGATGGAAGTGGTGATCGGCCCCACCCTGGCCGGCCTGCCGAGCATGAACGTGCCGGTGGGTTTCAACCCCCAGGGCTTGCCCATGGGCCTGCAGATCATCGGCCCGGCCCAGGCGGACAGGGCGGTGTTGCAACTGGCGTACGCCCACGAACAACTGACCCACTGGGTGCAGCGGCGACCGCCAGCTTGCCTCTCGGCGACCGGTTGAGCCGCGACGGGCCTGTATCTTGCTGTGAAATCAGATCATCCATCGGCATCAAGGAGATCGACACATGGGCAGCGACGCCGAGACGGGAACCGTACGCTCAGTAGGGCGGGCACTGGCGATCATCGAATTGCTCGGCGAGCATCAGGCGCTGGGGCTGGAAGAGTTGCATTACCTGACTCACCTGCCCAAGGCCACGGTCTCGCGGATGCTGCTGACCTTGCAGGAACAGGGCTGGATCTATCGTGGGCTCAGCGACCGGCGTTACCGCCTGCGGGCCAGACGGTTGTTCGGCGACACCCAGCAACGCTTCAAGCGCCAACTGGTGGAAAGCGCCGCGCCGTGGCTGTTGGACCTCAGCGAGCGCACCGGCCTGGTGGTGGACCTGTCGAGCTTCGACGGCGAACGCCTGGAAGTGATGGAAAGCGCGATCCCCACGGTGCTGCGCAAGCTCTACCCGAACAATTGCCAGATCGTCGGCCAGCACGCCAGCCTGTTTCATTCGGCCATGGGCAAGGCGTGCCTGGCGCAACTGTCGGCGGATGAAGTGCAGCGCCTGGCAGGCCGTGAGCATGTGGCGGAAGACGATCAATACCGGGCGTGTGAACAATCCCAGCACCAGGGGTTTGGCCAACGCACCGAAGGCTACTGGGAATACCCGGTGCGCCTGCCGTTCCTGATTCGCGCGGTGGCCTTGCCGGTGCGGGCCAATGGCCGGTTGGTGGGCAGCATGGCGCTGCATTGGCCGATGGATCAGGCACCGGTGGAGCGGGTGCTGAGCCTGCACCTGGCCAGCCTGGAATCGACGATTCGCGATGTGCAGCAGGCGTTGGCCTGACCACCGTTCCCCCGTAGGAGCGAGCTTGCTCGCGAAGAACTCACAGGCACCGCGTTCATTCAGAATGCCCGCGTCATCGTTGGCAACCTTCGCGAGCAAGCTCGCTCCTACAGGAGGTCTTTGTTACTGTTCGCCCAGGTTTTTTGCCCCAAGAGTCTTTATGTCCCTGTTCAAACCCATGGCCTTCCTGCTGCTGGCCGCTGCCGCCGTGCCTGCCCACGCCGACTGGTACCTGGACAACGAGTCCTCGCGCCTGTCGTTCGTCACCACCAAGAACACCGACATCGCCGAAGTGCAGCGCTTCCTGGTGCTGCATGGCAAGGTCGACAGCAAAGGCGCGGCGCAGCTGGAAGTCGAACTGGAGTCGATCAACAGCGGCATCCCGCTGCGCGACGAGCGCATGCGCAATGAACTGTTCGAGATCAAGACCTTCCCGGACGCGGTGATCAATGCGCAGATCAACCTGCAACCGATCAACGACCTGGCCCCCGGCGCGCAATACGAGCTGCGCCTGCCGCTGTCGGTGACCCTGCACGGCAAGACCCAGGCCTACAGCACCGAATTGCTGGCGACCCGCCTGGATGACCGACGCTTCCAGGTGGTCACCCTGGAGCCATTGGTGGTGCACGCCGAGGATTTCGATTTGCTGCCGGGGGTAGCCGCATTGCGCAAGGCCGCCGGGCTGTCGCAGATCAGCCTGTCGGTGCCGGTGGGTGCGGTACTGATTTTCACGGCGCGCTGACATGAGCGGCGCAGTGTTCCCGTGGCGCAGCGCCAACCGTTTCGAGCTGATGGTCGACGGCCCGAGTTTCTTCCCACGCATGCTGGAAGGTATCGCCCAGGCTGAGCAACAGGTGGCGCTGGAGCTGTATCTGGTGGAGGCGGGCGCGTGTGCCGAGGCGATGGTTCAGGCCCTGGTGGCGGCCGCCGAACGTGGCGTGCGCGTACGTTGCCTGTTCGATGACTACGGCAGCCTGGCGTTTACCCTGGGCCTGCGTCGGCGGTTGATCGACGCCGGGGTGGACCTGCGTTTCTACAACCGCCTGAGCTGGCGCCGCTGGATGCGCAACCTCTATCGGGACCACCGCAAGCTGTTGTTGATCGACCAGACCATCGCCGTGGTTGGCGGCACCGGCGTGACGGATGAATTCTGGACGCCCGGGGAAGACACCGCCGACTGGCACGAAGTGATGGTGCAGATTCGTGGCCCGCTGGTGCTGGATTGGCAGGCGTTGTTCGACCGTCAGTGGCTGGCGAACGACGATCGTAGAGCCTGGAAACCGGCCACGCATTTTGGCCTGCCACGCTTGCCCAAGGTGCCAGCGACAGGACCGGGGCTGGGGCGTGTGGCCTATGCCGACGCCCGCCAGCATCGGGATATCTTGCAGTCACTGATCCGCGCGCTGAACAGCGGCCACCAGCGTATCTGGCTGGCCACGCCGTATTTCCTGCCGACCTGGAGCGTACGGCGTGCCCTGCGCCGGGCGGCGGGGCGCGGGGTGGATGTGCGTTTGCTGTTGACCGGGCCACGTACCGATCACCCGTCGGTGCGGTATGCCGGGCACCGTTACTACCCGCGTTTGCTCAAATCCGGGGTGCAGATCTTTGAATACCAGCCGTGCTTCCTGCACTTGAAAATGGTGCTGGTGGACGATTGGGTGAGCATTGGCTCGTGCAACTTCGACCACTGGAATCTGCGCTTCAACCTGGAAGCGAACCTGGAAGCGTTGGACCCGGAATTGACGTTGGCAGTGGTGGCGAGTTTCGAGAGGGATTTTGCCCAGAGCCAGGCGGTGAGCCTGGAGGCGTGGCGGTCGCGGCCATTGTGGCGGCGGGTGAAGCAGCGGGTGTGGGGGTGGATTGATCGGTTGGTGGTTAACCTGCTGGACCGCCGCGGATAAGTCAGAATACCCCAATCAAATGTGGGAGCGGGCTTGCTCGCGAAAGCGGTGTGTCAGTCACCTGATGTATCAACTGATCCACCGCATTCGCGAGCAAGCCCGCTCCCACATTTTGACCGGGCAAGACTTTAGAGCAGTTCGAAGCTCTGCTGCTTCACATCCTGCGAATCCAACCCGATCTGCACATTGAACTCGCCCGGCTCAGCCGCAAACTTCAGCTGGGTGTTGTAGAACTTCAAGTCTTCCTCGGTGATGGTGAAGTGCACCGCGCGCTCTTCGCCCGCCTTGAGCATGATCTTCTGGAAGTTCTTCAATTCCTTCACCGGGCGGATCATCGAGCCGGCCACGTCCTGGATATACAGCTGCACCACGGTTTCGCCATCGACCTTGCCGGTGTTTTTCACCACCACGGTGGCGTCGAGCTTGCCGGTCTTGTTCAGGGTGGTGGACGACAGCGCCATGTCCGACAGGCTGAAACTGGTGTAGCTCAAGCCGTAACCGAACGGAAACAGCGGCCCGGTGGTGTCATCGAAGTACTGCGAGGTGTAGTTGCCCGGCTTGCCCGGAGTGAACGGCCGGCCAATGCTCAGGTGGTTGTAGTAGGTCGGAATCTGCCCCACCGAACGCGGGAAGGTGATCGGCAGCTTGCCCGACGGGTTGTAGTCACCGAACAGCACGTCAGCGATAGCGTTGCCGCCTTCGGTGCCGGCGAACCAGGTTTCCAGGATTGCGTCAGCCTGTTCGTTCTCCTCGACAATCGACAGCGGACGGCCGTTCATCAACACCAGCACCAGCGGTTTGCCGGTGGCTTTCAAGGCCTTGATCAGGTCGCGCTGGCTCTGCGGGATGTTCAGGTCGGTGCGGCTCGACGATTCGTGGGACATGCCACGGGACTCGCCCACGGCGGCCACGACCACATCGGCGCCTTTGGCGGCCTTGACGGCTTCGTCGATCATGTCCTGGGACGAGCGCGGGTCATCCACTACTTCCGGGGCATCGAAGTTCAGGAAGTTGAGGTAGTCGACGACTTTCTTGTCGTTGGTGATATTGGCGCCACGGGCATAAATCACCTTGCCCTTGTCGCCGATCACGGCGTTCATGCCGTCCAGCAGGGTCACCGATTGCGCGGGTTTACCGGCAGCGGCCCAGCTGCCCATCATGTCGATCGGCGCCTTGGCCAGCGGGCCGACCAGGGCGATGGTCGCGTCCTTTTTCAACGGCAGGGTGTTGTTCCGGTTTTTCAGCAGCACCTGGCTGCGGCGCGCCACGTCACGTGCGTCGGCGCGATGCAGGCGGCTTTCGGCGTCGGTGTCGGCCGGGTCATCCTCGGCCTTGCCGATGCGCAGGTACGGGTCGGCGAACAGGCCCATGTCGTACTTGGCGCCGAGCACTTCGCGCACGGCGTTGTCGATGTCGCTCTGTTCGATCTCGCCGGACTTCAGCAGGCCGGGCAATTCCTTGCCGTAGAGCGAGTCGTTCATGCTCATGTCGATGCCGGCCTTGATCGCCAGCTTGGCGGCTTCACGCCCGTCCTTGGCCACGCCGTGCTTGATCAGCTCGAAGATCGCACCGTGGTCGCTCACGGCCAGGCCCTTGAAGCCCCAGTCCTTGCGCAGCAGGTCGTTCATCAGCCAGGTGTTGGCGGTGGCGGGTACGCCGTTGATCGAGTTCAGCGCAACCATCACGCCACCGGCGCCAGCCTTGATGGCGGCGTGGTAGGGCGGCAGGTAGTCCTGGTACATCTTGACCGGGCTCATGTCGACCACGTTGTAGTCGCGACCGCCTTCCACCGCGCCATACAGGGCGAAGTGCTTGACGCTGGCCATGATGCTGTCGGCCTTGGCCGGGCTGCTGCCCTGGAAGGCCTTGACCATCACTTCGGCAATGCGCGAGGTCAGGTAGGTGTCTTCGCCAAAGCCTTCGGAGGTACGGCCCCAGCGCGGGTCGCGGGAGATGTCGACCATCGGCGCGAAGGTGATGTCGAGGCTGTCGGCGGCAGCTTCCTGGGCGGCGATGCGCCCGGAGTGGCCGATGGCGTCCATGTCCCAGCTGGAAGCCAGGGCCAGGCTGATGGGGAATATCGTGCGGTGGCCGTGGATCACGTCATAGGCGAAGAACATCGGGATCTTCAACCGGCTGCGCATGGCCGCGTCCTGCATCGGACGGTTTTCCGGGCGGGTAATCGAATTGAAGGTGCCACCGATGCGGCCGGCGGCGATTTCCTTGCGGATCAGTTCGCGGGGCATTTCGGGGCCGATGCTGATCAGGCGCAATTGGCCGATCTTCTCATCAAGGGTCATCTGCTTGAGCAGGTCACTGACGAAGGCGTCCTTGTCCTTGAGCACTGCGGGCTTTGTTTCGGCAAATACGGAATGAGTGGCCAAACTGACAACAAGGCCCAGCAAACACAGCTTCTTCATGAAAATCCTTTCTCGCAGCCTTGGGACCGGAGAGCGTCTATTGTTGTTCGGGTGTTGTTCAGATAAATACCGCACACTTCTGAACTCTTATTGGCGCTGGGCATCTTTTAGCTGATTGGCACGATGCAATCCAGTGGGTGGTGGCGGATTATGCCCTAAGCCCGTGGCTAACGCGTCAGTCGGTAAATTTCATAGGTTTGGCAGGAGAAACACCATGCAAGCAGCACAAGGTTACCGTTGGGGCTGGAAGGCCGTGGCATTGATACTGGTGAGCACCGTGCTGAGCGGTTGCGGCATCAACAAGATCCCGACCCTGGACGAACAGGCCAAGGCGGCCTGGGCCCAGGTGCAGAACCAGTACCAGCGGCGCGCCGACCTGATCCCTAACCTGGTGGAAGTGGTCAAGGGCTACGCCGCCCATGAACAGGACACCCTGACGGCCGTGATCGAAGCGCGGGCCAAGGCCACCTCGATCCAGGTGGACGCCAGCACCCTCGACAATCCCGAGAAACTCAAGCAGTTCCAGCAAGCCCAGGACGGTTTGAGCGGTGCACTCAGCCGTTTGATGGTGGTGTCCGAGCGCTACCCGGACCTGAAGGCCAACCAGAACTTCCTGGCCCTGCAATCGCAGCTTGAAGGCACCGAAAATCGCATCGCCGTGGCCCGCCGCGACTTTATCCAGGCAGTGCAGGCCTACAACACCGAGATCCGCACCTTCCCTGGCCGCCTGTGGCACAGCGTGATGTACAGCGACTTGCCGGTCCGCGCCAACTTCGAGGCCACGAGTGCCGATGCCGATAAAGCGCCGCAAGTGAAATTCTGATGGGCAAGCGCGCTTGGCTGATGGCGGCGGTGCTGCTGGCCTTCAGCCTGACCGCCCAGGCCGCCCTGAATTTCCCGGCCCTGACCGGACGGGTGGTGGACAACGCCCAGATGATCGACCCGGCCGTGCGTGCGCAGCTGACCCAGCAGTTGCAGGCGCTGGAGCAGACCAGCGGCGACCAGATCGTGGTGGTCACCGTGCCCGACCTGCAAGGCGTGCCCATTGAAGACTTCGGTTATCAACTGGGCCGCGCCTGGGGCATCGGCCAGAAGGGCAAGGACAACGGCGCCCTGCTGATCGTCGCCCGGGATGAGCACAAGATTCGCATCGAAGTGGGTTATGGCCTGGAAGGCGTGCTCACGGATGCGCAGTCCTGGGTGATCATCAACCAGGTGATCGCCCCGGCGTTCAAGGCGGGCAACTACAGCAAGGGCATCAGCGACGGCGTGGCGGCGATGCTGCAGGTGGTGGGCGGCGATCCGCTGGCCGTACCGGCGCATGTGTCCGAGGCCAACTTCGCCAAGCAAAACCCGGGCATTTCCATTGGCCTGTTCATCCTGTTGCTGGCAGTGTTGTGGCTGTGCAATCGCATGGGCCTGCCCGTTGGCGCTATCCTGCTGGCGATTCTCAGCAGCAGCGGTCGTGGCGGCGGGGGAGGCGGTGGCGGTGGTGGCTTCAGGGGCGGCGGCGGTGGTTTTGGCGGCGGTGGCGCCTCGGGCGGCTGGTAATGACAATAACTAGAGAGCATCAACAACCATGGCATTACTGAGTCAACACGAGCAACGCCAGGTCGCCGAGGCGATCGCCCGGGTCGAGCAACAGACCGACGCCGAACTGGTGACCGTGCTCGCGGCCCGCGCCGACGACTACGCCTACATCCCGCTGCTGTGGGCCAGCCTGCTGGCGCTGGTGGTGCCGGGGATCATTCACTACCTGTCGGGCTGGTTGACCATGTACACCTTGCTGCTGGCGCAGTGGGGCACGTTCGTCGTGCTGTGCCTGGTGTTCCGTTTGCCCAGGGTCACCACGCGACTGATCCCGCGCTCGGTGCGCCATTGGCGCGCGTCCAACCTGGCACGGCGGCAGTTTCTCGAGCAGCACCTGCACCACACGCTGGGCAGCACCGGGGTGCTGATTTTTGTCAGTGAGGCCGAGCGGTATGTGGAAATCCTGGTGGACAAGGGGATATCCAGTCGCCTGGATGACAGCAGTTGGGATGCGATCGTCAAGGACTTCACCCGCCAGGTGAAGCAAGGCCAGACGTTGGCCGGGTTTGTGGCGTGTATTGAGGCTTGCGGGGAATTGCTCAGGGAGCACGTTCCGGTGACCCACGCACGCAATGAGCTGCCGAATCGGTTGGTGGTGTTGGAGTAGTGTAAAATTCCCGGCATTCCCTGCCCGAGGCGTTTTTGTTCATGTCTGCCACCGCTAAACCTGCCAGCCCCGCGCCGGATCATCACGCGCAGTTCCTCGAACTGCTGAGCGCGAGCCTTGAGCAAAACGCCTTTATCAAGCTGGTGCTGGCCAAGTACGTCGGCACCGAGCCTGATCTTCAGAAGCTGATCATCAAGCAGCTGACGGTCAAGGATCAGCCTTGCCTGTCCTTCGTCTATCGCTACAAGACCCGCGACATCACCAAGAACTTCTCCCTGGCCGACGGCGTGGCGGCAATTGCCGAATTGTTGCCGGCGGCGTTCAAGAATGCGCACCTGCTGTCGGTGACCGACGAAGCCCAGCTGGAATACAGCAAGAAAAACAAAAGCTCACTGTTCAAAAGCAAGCCGCAGCAACTGCGCGAAGCGCCGTCTGCCGAGCACAACCGCGAGAAGAATCGCTTCCTGGACCTGACCCGGCCCTTCCTCGCCGACCTTGGTGTGACCAACGCCAAACACGAGCTGATCCCGGCGATGTCGCGCAAGTGGAAGCAGATCAACAAATTCATCGAAGTATTCAGCCATGCGCTGACCACCTCGCCGCTGAAGCTGGACCAGCCGGTGCGGGTCGCGGACTTTGGTTCGGGCAAGGGTTACCTGACGTTTGCCATCCACGACTACCTGCGCAACACCCTCAACGCCGAGGGCGAAGTCACCGGCGTGGAGCTGCGCGAAGACATGGTGACCCTGTGCAACAACGCCGCCGCCCGCCTGGACCACCCGGGGCTGGTGTTCAAGTGCGGGGATGTGCGCAGCGTCGCGCCCAGCGAGCTGGACGTGATGATCGCCCTGCATGCCTGCGACATCGCCACCGACTACGCGATTCACACCGGCATCCGCTCCGGTGCGTCGATCATCATGTGCTCGCCGTGCTGCCACAAGCAGATTCGCCTGCAGATCCAGAG
>Ga0153921_1000916_pt1 | contig 14059 bp, 4 predicted proteins | sample TSNJ005MetaG_FD_104691 | JGI IMG/M metagenome (GOLD analysis project Ga0153921, IMG submission 104691) | Attine ant fungus gardens microbial communities from New Jersey, USA - TSNJ005 MetaG | ecosystem: Host-associated > Fungi > Mycelium > Unclassified | place: USA: New Jersey, Brendon T. Byrne... | reverse complement strand
CTTACCGATCACAGTCCATCAAATAACTGTCAGCTGGATTCTCGCGACGCTTTGCAGACCCTAACCTGAAAAAAACCGATAAGAAAAAAAAGCCTGCTTGACCAAGCAGGCTTTCAGTCTGACAACAGCGCTTACTTTTGCGCCGCCGTAATCGCCGAGTAACTGTTCATCAGGTTGCGATAGTTCGGAATCCGCTGCGACAGCAGATTGCCCAGCCCTTCGATGTCGTTGCGCCAGTCACGATGCAGCTCACAAGCCACCGAGAACCAGTTCATCATTTGAGCGCCGGCCTGGGTCATGCGGCTCCAGGCGGCTTGCTGGACGGTGGTGTTGAAGGTGCCGGAGGCGTCGGTGACGACGAATACGTCAAAGCCTTCGGCCAGCGCCGACAGGGTCGGGAATGCGACGCAGACGTCGGTCACTACGCCGGCGATGATGATCTGCTTGCGGCCGGTGGCCTTGATCGCCTTGACGAAGTCTTCGTTGTCCCAGGCGTTGATCTGGCCTGGACGGGCGATGTATGGCGCGTCCGGGAACATTTCTTTCAGTTCCGGGACCAGCGGGCCGTTGGGGCCCTGTTCGAAACTGGTGGTGAGGATGGTCGGCAGGTTGAAGAATTTCGCCAGGTCGGCCAGGGCCAGAACGTTGTTCTTGAACTCGTTGGGCGAGAAGTCCTGAACCAGCGAAATCAGACCGGTCTGGTGGTCGACCAGCAGGACTACGGCGTCGTCTTTGTTGAGGCGGTTGTAGGTTGCAGTGCTCATGTTTGAATCCCTTTTCTTGGTTGTGGTAGTTGGGTTGCGTTGAACATGGGCACAGATTACGGACACGACCGGGGCGGATAAATCCGTTGAAAAGCGTTTCACTGTCAACCCTGAACGGACAATCCAAGGGCACGCCAAGTGTGCTTTGCGGGAAGGACCGCCCCTGAACGGTTATGAGCTAATAACACCTTCATAAAACCGTCTTTCAAACGTTGTACTAGGATAGGATCCAATTCCTGACGTTTGCATCGGCCAAGGAACACGGTCGAGGCAGGTCAGGAATGGATTGTTTCGCCCGTAACTCATGGATGACGCTTATGAACTCACACCTGTTCCCCCACATCGGTAAAGTCATCGCCAGCACCGGCAGCCGACATTTTCCGCGGATGCTGCATGACCTGATCCAGACCCAACTGGCGGTGGACGCCACGCACATTCGCCAGATGCGCGTAGAGCCGGTGGGCCGCGCCACGCACTCGAGCCAGGCGGAAAGCGGCAAGGATTCATCCCTGCTGGCTGAAACGGTGTTCTGCGAACACATTGCCGCACGCCCGAGCGAGCCGACGGCTGCGCAACCGGCGGCCAGCGCCGATGCCTCGCAACTGCACCTGACCCGGCGCAAGGACGGCTACCGCTATGTGATATCGGTGTATCGCAACGACCAGTCGCAACGGTTCTCGGCACAGGAGAAAAGCCTATTGCAGGATATTTCTCCACTGCTGCTGCCGATGGTGGAAAAACACATTCACGCCCTGCAACCGGCGCAGGTCGACGACGAAGACAACCTGCACAACTCCGATCGCTCGCAGGCGGGTCTGGAAAGCCTGCGCCAGCGCTTCGGCGAACGTTTGCAGCAACTGGACTTGAGCCTGTCCAATCGCGAAACCGAGGTGTGCATCGGCCTGCTGGCCGGGCACACGGCACCGGAACTGGCCGAGCAGCTGCAACTGAAGGTCAACACGGTAGAAAGCTATCTCAAGCGCGCCGCGATCAAATTGGGGATCAGTGGCCGGCACTCGTTGATGCGCTGGATGTATTCGCCGGAGGATGCCACTCACACCAACACTGCGGCCTGAGTCCGCAGTTGAACAAAACACCGCCGCCCTCCCCGGACGGCGGTTTTTTTACGAATGTCGTTCAGTCCCGCGTTGGGAGATGTAAGGCGAGCCCATGATGTGCGCAGGCGCGTTCCGCGGCCTCGTGGAGTGTTCCGAATGACGACCTGTAGGAGCTGCCGAAGGCTGCGATCTTTTGATCTGTTTTTTTAAAGCAACATCAAAAGATCGCAGCCTTCGGCAGCTCCTACAGGTGGAGATTGGCTGACCCGCCAGATCAATCCCGCGCCAGCGCCTCGATCGGGTCCAGGCGCGAAGCGTTACGCGCCGGGACGAAACCGAAAACAATACCAATCAGCGTCGAGCAGATCACCGCCGTCACCACCGAGGCCATGGAGAACACCATCTCCCATTCCTTGATGAACACCGAAAACAGATGGCCGATGGCGTACGACAGGGAAATGCCGATGGCCCCGCCGAGCAGGCAGACCATCACCGCCTCCACCAGAAACTGCTGACGGATGTCCGACTGACGCGCGCCGACCGCCATGCGAATGCCGATCTCGCGGGTACGCTCGGTGACCGACACCAGCATGATGTTCATCACGCCGATGCCGCCGACCACCAGCGAAATCACCGCGATCAGCGACAGCAGCAACGCCAGCGAGCGGCTGGTTTTCTGCACGGTCTGCATCACGCTGTCGAGGTTGTTGGTGTAGAAGTCCTTGATGCCGTGGCGTTGCAGCATCAGTTGGGTGACGTGGTTTTCCACGACTTTGCTCGACTGACCTTCCTTGATCCGCACGCTGATGCTGTCGAGGAAGCGCTGGCCCAGCAGGCGTCCGGCGGCGGTTTCATAGGGCACCCAGACGTTGAGGGTCTTGCCCGAGGCAAACAGGTTCTTGTTTTCGGCAGCCACGCCGATCACGGTGCATGGCAGGTTGCCGATCAGGATCACCTGCCCCAGCGGATCGACGCCCTCGCCGAACAGCCGATGCCGGGTGTTGTAGTCGATCACCACCACCTGAGCCTGACGCCGCGCATCGCTTTGGCTGAAGGTGATGCCCGCTTCCAGTTTGATCCCGCGTACCTGGAAATACTGATCACTGACCCCGTTGATCTGCGCGTCGAGGTCGATGTTGCGATAACGCAGAAGCATGCTGCGACCGACCACCGGGGTGGCGCTGTCGACGTAATACAGCTGGTTCAGCGCGGTGACGTCGGCCGGCACCAGTGTCTCGATTGACGCGGCGCGCTTGTCGCCGAAACTGGTGCCGGAATAGATGTCGATGGTGTTGCTGCCGATCGCCGAAATGTCTTTGAGCACGTAGTTTTTCGCACCCTCGCCAATCGCCGAAATCGACACCACCGAGGTGATGCCGATGACGATCCCGAGCATGGTCAGCAAGGTGCGCATGCGGTGCGAAATCAGCGCCACCCAGGCCATGTTGAACGCTTCCTTGAACAGCCCGAGGCTGGCGACCAGACGGCGTGTCGCCGGTGGTTTGGGCGGTACATCGTCCTCGCCCGGCAGTTGCCCGGTGTCACGCTGGTTGAGGCGATCGCTGAGGATCTCGCCGTCGCTGACCTCAATGATGCGTTCGGCATTGGCTGCCACTTTCGGGTCGTGGGTCACCAGAATCACCGTGTGCCCCGCCGCGTGCAGCTCCAGCAGGATGCGCATCACTTCCTTGCCGCTGGCGGTGTCGAGGGCGCCGGTGGGTTCGTCGGCGAGGATCACTTCACCGCCGTTCATCAAGGCCCGGGCGATACTCACCCGCTGTTGTTGCCCGCCGGAGAGCTGGCTCGGTCGGTGCGTCAGGTGCCCGTCGAGACCCAGCCGCGCCAGCAACTCCCGAGCGCGGGCATGGCGCTGCGGTGCGGGGATGCCGGCGTAGATCGCCGGCATCTCGACGTTGTGCATCGCGCTCAGGTGCGGCAGCAAGTGATAGCGCTGGAAGATGAAACCGAAGTAATCGCGGCGCAGCTCGGCCAGCGCCTGATCGTCGAGGTCACGGGTCTCCTGGCCGTTGATCTTGTAACTGCCGGCGGTCGCGTAGTCGAGGCAGCCGAGGATGTTCATCAGGGTAGACTTGCCGGACCCGGAGGCGCCGATGATCGCCACCATTTCTCCGGCATTGATCGTCAGGTTGATGTCCTTCAGCGCGAGAAACTCGCGGTCGCCGGCGGTAAAACTGCGGGTGATGCCGGTCAGTTGCAGCAGTGGTTGCGTCATGCTCACGCCCCCGCCACGGCGGGCAATGGCTCGCCAATCACTACCCGGTCGCCTTCATTCAGGCCCTGGTTGATCTGCACTTTGACGTTGTTGTTGATCCCGGTCTGGACGTTGCGCGACTGCGCCTGGCCCTTGGCGTCCAGCACCCGCACCGGGAAGCTGCCATCGGCGTTGCGTGGCCCGAGCGCGGCCACCGGTACGGTCAGCACCGATTGCGCGGTATCGAGGACGATACGCACCTGCGCGGTCATCGAGATGCGCAAACGATGGTCGGGGTTTGGCACGTCGAACAGCGCATTGTAGAACACCGCCGTGTTTTGCTTCGGGGTGCCGGCCGGCGGCGTTTCGAGGAAGTTCTGCGGTGCAGGTTCAGTGCCGCGCAGCTTGCCGTAATAGCGTTTGTCCTCGCCGAGGATGGTGAAGTACACCTGCTGCCCCGGCGCGATATGGATCACGTCCGCCTCCGACACCTGCGCCTTGATGGTCATGGTGTCCAGATCCGCCAGTTTCAGCAGGATCGGCGCCAACTGGTTGGCGATCACGGTCTGGCCTTCCTGGGTGACGATGCCGACCACATCGCCGTCGATGGGCGCGACGATTCGCGTGTACGCGAGGTTGACCTTGGCGGTGTCGATCTGGATATGCGCACTTTTGATCTGCGCGTCCAGCGACAGCAGATTGGCCTGCTGCACCTCGTAATCCGACTGCGCGGTTTCGAAATCCTGACGCGAGATCGACGCGTCTTCCTGCAGGTTCTGATAACGCTCGTAGATCGCCTTGGTCTGCTTGAGCTGGGCTTGCGTGGCACGTTTTTGCGCCTGCAGGTTTTCTTCATCGACCTGCGCCTGACGCAGGGTGTTCTGCAGCACCAGCGGATCGATCTCGGCCAGCCACTGGCCCTTTTTCACCTTGTCGCCCACCTTGACCTTGAGCGACTTCAACTGCCCGGATACCTGAGCACCGACATCCACCTGCTTGACGCCCTCCAGCAAACCGGTGGCGAGCACGGTGTTTTCGATATCCGCGCGCTCCACCAGTGCGGTCTGGTATTTCGGTGCTTCGGCCGGTGCCTGCACCGTGTACAGCACCAACCCGGCCACCGCCGCCAACGCCAACCCCATACCGACTTTGCGCAACTTCGACTTTTCCATAAATAACCACAAGTCCGTTCAGGGATGAACCCGGCCAGCGGCCGGGTCTTGATAGAAAAACAACACTCAGGACAGCACTGTGCCGACCGCCACCGACAGACCGTCGTGCCACCACGCGGCGAAACTGAAGACGTTGGGCGCCTTGAGAATCGTGAAGTGGTTGCCCGGCCCGTACCACACCGCCAGATCGCTGACCTGCCGCTGCCAGCCTTCGAGCACTGCCGCGTGTTCGCGCTGATTGCCCCACTCGTCCAGCGTCGGGTCATCGACCAGCACCAGCCGCACCGGCCCGCTGTAGGCCAGACGCGGTTGATAGACCGTGCGCAGCGCAGTGGCGAACGTGCGTACCGGGCCGTGCATCGCATTCGGCGCTGCCCGCTCCGACAGCACCCCGGCGCGCACCATGCCGTCGTGCAGCAGGCGCAATTGCGTCGTGTCATCGGCGTTGGCGAACAGCGCAGGATCGATGCCCAGCGACTTGCCACAGGACAGTTGCAGGGTGTCGATCAGCCGTTGCATCGCGGCAGTGGCCGTGTACGGTTTGCCCGCCGTGCCGTCACCGCCCGGTGCTTCGCTGTCGATCAAGGTCAGTGACGCCACTTCACGCCCGGCGGCCTGCAACTGCGCTGCCATGGCATGCGCGACCCAGCCGCCGAACGAATGCCCGATCAGGTGCAGCGGGCCTTGCGGGTGGATCTGCTCGATGGCTTGCAGGTAGAACGCCGCAGCGGCTTCCACCGCGCTGTGCGGCACACTGACGCCATCCAGCCCGCGAGGTTGCAGGCCGATGATCGGCCATTCCGGGCCGATGGCCTCGGTCAGGTGAATGAACCCGGTAACACTGTCGCCCGCCCCCGGCACACAGAAAATCGGTGCGTGCCCAACGTGTCCGGTCTGAATGGTCAGCAGCGGTTGATACGGCGCAGGTTCCGGCATCACCAACGTTGCCAGTGCCTGGGTAATCGCTTGGCCAAGCGCCTGAATGTGCGGGTGCTTCATCATGGTCCGGTGATCGCCGGGGATGTCGATGCAGCGCAGCAAACCCACGTCGAAGCGTTCTTCCCAGCCACGTGTCGGGCTCGGCTCGGACTGCCCGTCCATCAGTTCCTGAGTACGGAACAGGTGGATCGGCTGACTCGCCGGGCTGACCCGGTAATGCGCCAGCGCCAGACGATGCGCCGCTTCGCGATCAAAGTAGTGCCAGGCGTCCGCCGCGCTGACCGTGGCCAGTTCCGGATCGGTCAGTTGCTGCGCCTGACAGCGCTGGAACAGCTCAGTGAAATCCAGTTGTTCGACTTGCGCCTCCAGCACTTGCACCGCGGCCAATGCGGCCTCGCTTTCGGCACCGAGCATCAACGAACGGCCACGGCAATGGCCGAGCAACTGGCGCTTGTCGAGGCCCTCACCGCTCCACATCGCCTTGTCCTGGGCGAGCGGGTTTGGCGCGTAGCTGTCGAACATGCCGATGAACTCCACCGGCTCATCGAGGCCGAGCAATTGCTGCGCGACCTCATGCGCCAGCACCCCACCGAACGACCAGCCCGCCAGACGATACGGCCCGTGCGGCTGCACCGCCCGGATGATCCCGACCATGCGCTGCGCCATGCACTCAAGCGTGCGCAATTGCGGCTGACCGAGCGTCACGCCAGGCAGACCGTAAATCGCGAACTCGCCGCCGATATGCTGCGCCAGGGTCGGGAAGTACACGTCGCGGCCGCTGAACTCATGCAGCAGGAACAGCGGCGTACCGTGTTCCCCGGCGCGCACCACGACCAGCCCGTCAGGCTGGCTGAGCGCCTCGCCCTGACCGAGCAGCGCAGCGGCAGACTCGATGTTCGGATGCTGGAACAGCTCGGCCAGCGACAGTGGCAGCCCGGCCCGTTGCAGCAGATTGACCAGCTTCACCGCCAGCAACGAATGCCCGCCGAGTTCGAAGAAGTTGTCGTGACGCCCGACCTGTTCAACGCCCAGCACCTCGCCCCAGATCCGCGCCAGCGTGGTTTCGACGTCACCTTCGGGGGCCACGTATGGCCGGTTGATCACCGCGTCAGCCCCCGGTTCGGGCAGTGCCTTGCGGTCGATCTTGTCGTTTGGCGTCAGTGGCAAGGCGTCGAGCAGCACGAACGCACCCGGCACCATGTACTCCGGCAAACGCTCCAGCACGTGGCTGCGCAAGGTCTCCAGACTTGGTGCTTTTACACCCGAGCGCACGGTGTACCAGGCCACCAGACGCTCATCGCGGACCATCACCACCGCTTGGCGAATCGCCGGATGCTCGATCAGCCGTGCCTCGATTTCCCCCGGCTCCAGACGCAGGCCACGCAGCTTGATCTGGAAGTCGTTGCGGCCGAGGAATTCCAGCTCGCCCTCGTGGTTGTAGCGCGCCAGATCGCCAGTGCGGTACAGGCGATCCCCCGGCACAAACGGGCTGTCGATGAAACGCTCGACCTGCATTTGCGGCAAGCCGTGATATCCACGCGCGACACCGACGCCGCCAATGTGCAACTCACCGCTGACGCCTTGCGGCACCGGTTGTCCGTACGCGTCGAGTACGTACAGGCGGGTATTACTCAGGGCTGTGCCGATCGGCACCACGTTCTCCGGCACCGGCATGTGCGGTTCCAGCGTCCAGCCCGTGCTGTCCACCGTGGTTTCGGTCGGGCCGTAAACGTTGTGCAAGCGCACCCACGGCAGGCGATCACGCACCTGCCGCGCCAACGCTGCACTGAGTTCGCCGCCACCGTTGAGCACATCGGTCAGGCTGGTGCATTGCTCGACACCGTCCTGCTCGATGAACTGCTGCAGCAACGCAGGAACGAATTTGACTACGGTGACCTGCTGCTCGCGAATGGTCTGCACCACATACGCCGAATCACGGTTGCCGTCCGGCCGCGCCAGCACCAGACGCATCCCGGAACACAGCGGCCAGAAAATCTCCCACACCGAGCTGTCGAAGCTGAACGGCGCCTTTTGCAGCAGCGCGCCGTGTTCGGTCGGCGGAGAAATCTGCGAGCCCCAGTGCACCATGTTGCAGGCGCTCCGGTGTTCGATCATCACGCCTTTGGGCAGCCCGGTAGAGCCCGAGGTGTAAATCATGTACGCGAGGTTGGAGGCGCTGAGGCCCGGCACTGGCGAGTCGTGGTCCGGCAACTGTTGCCAACTGCCATGATCCAGGTCGATCAACGCCGCCGCTGCTTCGTCGAACAACCCGCGAGTCGCCGTTTGCACCAGCACCGCCACCGGCGCGCTGTCCTTGAGCATGTAGGCCAGACGCTCCACCGGATACCCCGGGTCCAGCGGCACATAGGCGCCGCCAGCCTTGAGGATGCCGAGCAGACCGACCACCAGATCCAGCCCGCGCTCGACGCAGATCGCAACGCGCGCATCCGGTTGCACACCGAGTTCGCGCAGGTGATGGGCCAGACGATTGGCGCGCTGATTGAGCTCGCGATAGGTCAGGTTTCCCTGCTCCGATTGCAGCGCGACAGCGTCCGGTTTGCGCCGCACCTGGGCTTCAAACAGGCCATGCAACGGCTGCTCCAGCGGACAATCAACGGCGCTGGCATTGAAATCGACCAGCAAGCGCTGACTTTCCTCCGGAGCCAGTAACGGCACCCGCGCAAGCACCGCTTGTTCATCGCTTACCAGCGCCGCCAGCAGCCGCTGGAAGTAGCCGGCAAAGCGCTGCACCGTCGACTCGTCGAACAAGGCCGTGGCGTAGCGCAACGAACCACGAATGCCGTCGTGTGAATCGCCGAGGCTCAGCGACAGGTCGAACTTCACAAAATGGCTTTCGCCGGCCACGCCTTCCAGCGTCAGATCGCCGAGGGTCAGGTGCGGGCCGTCGTTGTTGTCCCAACTGACCATGGTCTGGAACAACGCGCTGTGCGACAGGCTGCGCAGCGGTTTGCTGATGTCCACCACTTGCTCGAACGGCAGATCCTGATGCGCCTGTGCGTCCAGGGTTTGCGTCTTGACCCGCGCCAGCAACGCTGCACCGCTCGGTTCGCCCGAGGTGTCGATGCGCAGCGCCAGGGTGTTGACGAACATGCCGATCAGCCCCTCGATCTCGGCCCGGGTACGGTTGGCCACCGGCGAGCCGATGACCACGTCGTCCTGCCCGGACAAGCGGCTGAGCAACATCGCCCAGGCGCTCATGATCACCATGTACGGCGTCACCGCGCAGCGCTGACACAACGCTTTCAGACCGGCGCTCACCTGTTCATCGAGCAGCATGTCGACACGACTGCCGGCGTAGTCCTGCTGTGGCGGACGCGGACGATCCGTGGGCAGGCTCAGCAAGGCTGGCGCGCCGGCCAGCGTTTGCTGCCAGTAATCGCTCTGGCGCTGCAGCACCTCGCCGCTGAGCCAGCGCCGTTGCCACACCGCGTAGTCGGTGTATTGCAGCGCCAGCGGCGGCAGCGGATCGTCCTCACCCCGGCTGAACGCCTGATACAACGCCACCAGCTCACGGGTCAGCACGCCCATCGACCAGCCATCGGCGATGATGTGGTGCAGCGTCAGCAACAGCACGTGATGGTCATCGGCCAGACGCACGAGGCGCCCGCGCAGCAGTGCATCGTGCTCCAGATTGAACGAGGAGCAGGCCTGTTCCTCGATCAGGCCGCGCAAGGCATTGTCAGCCTGTGGGTGGCGGCGCAGGTCTTCTACAGGGAGCAACAGAGCGGTTTCGGCCGGCAGAATCCGCACCTGCGGCTGATCGTCGATCTGGCTGAAGCGGCTGCGCAGGGTTTCGTGACGCGCAACGATGCGCGTCAGTGCCCGTTGCAGCGCGTCTTCATCCAGCCGGCCGCGCAAGCGCAGCCCGATCGGGATGTTGTAGGCGCTGTGGCCTCCATCCATCTGCGCCAGGAACCACAGGCGTTGTTGCGCGAATGACAGCGGCAACGCCTGATCACGAGGCGCTGGCAACATCTGCGGCAAGGTGCTGCGCCCCGCCCGGCTCAGCACCTCGGCAACAGCGGCCAGCTCGGGATTGGCGAACAGCTCGGCCAGTGTCAGCTCGACACCCAACTGCTGGCGCACCTGCGACAGCATGCGCATCGCCAGCAACGAATGCCCGCCCAGTTCGAAGAAGTTGTCGTGACGACCGACCTGTTCGAGTTGCAGCAAACCGGCCCAGATCCGCGCCAGATGTTCCTCCAGCGCCGAGATCGGCGCGACATACACCCGGCTGAGCATCGCTGCCTGCGTCGGCGCCGGCAGCGCCTTGCGGTCGACCTTGCCGTTGTTGTTCAACGGCAACACGTCGAGTTGCACCCACGCGCTCGGCACCATGTATTCCGGCAACCGTGCCAGCAACTGTGCATGCAGATCGGCGCTGTCCAGGTGTGCGGTCTGCGCGGTGTAGTACGCCACCAGACGCATGGTGTCCTGACCATCGCGGCGCGCCAGCACCACGGCTTCCTTGATGCCTTGGCAGTTGAGCAGGCGGTTTTCGATTTCCCCAAGCTCGATACGGAAACCACGGATCTTCACCTGATCGTCATTGCGCCCGATGCAATCGAGTTGCCCTGGCGCCAGCCAGCGTGCGAGGTCGCCGGTGCGATACAGCAACGCACCCGGCTGCTCGCTGAACGGATCGCGCAGGAACTTCTCGGCGGTCAGATCGGCACGGTTCAGATAACCCAGTGCCACGCCCTGCCCGCCGATGTACAACTCGCCGGTCACGCCCATCGGCACCGGTTGCTGATGCGCGTCGAGGACGTACACCTGCGTGTTGGAGATCGGCCCGCCAATCGGCACGCTTTCGGCGTTTTCTGCCACTTCATCTACTTCGAAGGTGGTGGCGTAGGTGGTGGTTTCGGTCGGGCCGTAGCAATGCACGATGCGCAATTGCGGGGCCTCGGCCCGCAGCGTGCGGAACGCCGCCGGATCGCCGCGTTCACCACCGCAGAGCAGGATGCGCAGCCCCTTGAGCGCCTGCGGAATCAGTTGCACGTACTGGTTGAACAGCGCGGTGGTGACGAATAGCACCGTCGCCCCGGAGGCGCTCAATTCGCGGCCAAACGCGTTCGGATCAAGCAGGGTCTGGTGATCGATTACCACCACGCGTCCACCGTTGAGCAATGGCCCCCAGATGTCCATGGTGCTGGCGTCGAACGCCGGGTTGGAGGCGAACACCACGCGATCCTGCGCATTGAAATCGGCATAACCGTTGTTCAGCACCAGACGGCCGATAGCGCGGTGCGGGACCATCACGCCTTTCGGTGTGCCGGTGGAGCCGGAGGTGTACATGATGTACGCCAGCGCCTGCGAGGACTGCACCAGGTTCGGGTTGTGCGTCGGCTTGTCGCTCAGGGTCAGGCGGTCGAGGTCAATGCGCGGCGCGGCGTAATCGATGGCTTCGCCGCTGAGGGTCAGCAACGCCACCGCGCGGCAATCCTCGACCATGAACGCCTGACGCTCGCTCGGCGCGTTGATGTCCAGCGGCACATAGGCCGCCGCGCACTTGGCAATCGCCAGTTGCGCCACCAGCAGTTCCAGAGAGCGCGGCAGCAGGATCGCCACATGATCGCCCGGCTGCACGCCCTGGCCGATCAAGTGATGCGCCAGGCGATTGGCCTGCGCGTTCAGTTCAAAGTAGCTCAGCGAATGCTCGCCATGCACCGCCGCCACAGCCTTGGGATGCGCTGCTGCCTGCTGCTGGAAAACCCCGTGCACGGTCAGCGCTTGCGGATATTCGCGCGCCGTGGCGTTGAAGTCGTAGAGCAAGCGCTGACGCTCCGGCTCGGCGGGCAATTGCACACGCTCCAGCACCGCTTGATCATCGCTGACCATCGCTGCCAGCAGACGCTGCAAGTACCCCACATAACGTTCAATGGTCGACCGGTCGAACAACGCCGTGGCGTACTCCAGCGAACCACGAATCACGCCATTGACCTCACCCAGGGTCAGGGTCAAATCGAACTTGGCGATCTGCCCCGGCGCGGCCACGCCTTCGAGGCTCAGATCGCCCAGCGTCAGGTTCGGCCCGACGCTGCTGTCCCAGCTCAGCGTGGTCTGGAACAGCGGACTGTGCGCCAGGCTACGCGCCGGCCGGGCGATTTCCACCACTTGCTCGAACGGCAGATCCTGATGCGCCTGGGCTTCCAGCGTGCGCGCCCTGACCCGTGCCAGCAGCGCGGCAACGCTCGGCTCGCCCGAGGTGTCGATGCGCAAGGCCAGGGTGTTGACGAACATGCCGATCAGGCCTTCGATCTCGGCCCGTGTGCGGTTGGCCACCGGCGAGCCGATCACCACGTCCGACTGCCCGGACAGACGACTCATCAATAGCGACCAGGCACTCATCAGCGTCATGAACAGGGTCACGCCGTGACGCTGACTCAAGGCTTTGAGCCCTGCACTCAGGCGCTCGTCCAGCAGCACCTCGACGCTGCTGCCGGCAAAGTCCTGCTGCGCCGGACGCGGACGGTCGGTGGGCAGGGTCAGCAACGCGGGTGCCCCTTCGAGGGTCTGCTGCCAGTAATCGCTTTGCTGCTGCAGCACCTCACCGCTGAGCCAGCGCCGTTGCCACACGGCATAGTCGCCGTATTGCAGCGCCAGTGGCGGCAACGGATCGGGCTGGCCCTGACTGAAAGCCTGATACAGCGCCATCAGCTCACGGGTCAGTACGCCCATCGACCAGCCATCGGCGACGATGTGATGCACGGTCAGCAACAGCACATGGTGATCGTCAGCCAGGCGCACCAACCGTCCGCGAATCAGCGGATCGTTTTGCAGATCGAACGCCGTCGAGGCCTCCTGCGCGAGCAGCGCCTGCAAGGAGGCTTCGGCCTGCGGATCCTCGCGCAGGTCGGCAATCTGCAGCAGCAGACCGCTGTCGACCGGCGCAATGATGACCTGCGCCTGATCATCGATGCTGACGAAGCGGCTGCGCAGGGTTGCATGTCGCGCCACGATCTGTGCCAGTGCGTATTGCAAAGCCTCGCCATCGAGCTGCCCGCGCAGGCGCAGGCCAATAGGAATGTTGTACGCCGAATTGCCGCCGTCCATTTGCGCCAGGAACCACAAGCGTTGCTGGGCGAAGGACAGTGGCAACGCTTGATCAGGTTCCGCCGCTACGATCTGCGGCAACGTGCTGCGCCCGGCGCGGTTCAGCACCTCGGCCACCGCGCTGAGGTGCGGATCGGCAAACAACTCGCTCAGGGGCAGTTCGACGCCGAGACGCTGGCGCACCTGCGACAGCATACGCATCGCCAGCAACGAATGACCGCCCAGTTCGAAGAAGTGGTCATGGCGGCCGATCTGCTCGACTTGCAGGGTTTCGGCCCAGATCTGCGCCAGCGCGGTTTCCAGCTCACCCTGTGGCGCAACGTATTCGCGAGTGAACAACGCCGCAGCATCCGGTGCCGGCAAGGCTTTGCGATCAACCTTGCCGTTGTTGGTCAATGGCAAGGCATCGAGCTGCACCCAGGCACTTGGCACCATGTATTCCGGCAACTGCGCCTGCACATGCTCACGCAGGTCGGCGAGTTCCAGCGCGCCGTCGTGCGCGGTGTAGTAGGCCACCAGTCGCAGCGGTTCCTGACCATCGCGACGGGCGAGCACCACCGCTTCGCTGATCCCCGGGTAGCCCAGCAGACGATTTTCGATCTCGCCGAGTTCGATCCGGAAACCACGGATTTTCACCTGATCGTCATTGCGCCCGATGCAATCGAGTTGCCCCGGCGCCAGCCAGCGCACGAGGTCGCCGGTGCGATACAGCAACGCGCCCGGTTGGTCGCTGAACGGATCGCGCAGGAACTTCTCGGCGGTCAGCTCCGGGCGATTCAGATAACCCAGCGCCACGCCCTGCCCGCCGATGTACAACTCGCCGGTCACGCCCATCGG
>Ga0153921_1000915_pt1 | contig 14063 bp, 12 predicted proteins | sample TSNJ005MetaG_FD_104691 | JGI IMG/M metagenome (GOLD analysis project Ga0153921, IMG submission 104691) | Attine ant fungus gardens microbial communities from New Jersey, USA - TSNJ005 MetaG | ecosystem: Host-associated > Fungi > Mycelium > Unclassified | place: USA: New Jersey, Brendon T. Byrne... | reverse complement strand
GCCGCGCCGATGCTCGCGGGTGCGAGGTTGGGGACCTTGGCCTTCGGTTCGAGCGACACGGCGTACTCGACCATGTAGTTGTCGCGAGGCGTGTCCTGGACGAGCGTGATCGCCTGCGGCGCCTGGTCCTTCCCCGCTGCGTCCTTCGGCATGTCGATCACCGCGACGACGGTGCGCGGCCACGAGTCGGTCGACTGCGGCAGCGAGAGCACGATCGGGTCAGACGGGATCGCAGGGAGAGCCGCCTGGTCGGCTTTCTTCGCGCGGATGGCGTAGTTCGCCTCCCGCAGCTGCAAGGCTGCGCCCGTGAACCGCTCCTTGGCGAGGTTCGGGTCGGCCTTCGCGTCCGCGTTGGCGGCGGAGACCGAGATGCGCTTGATGATCCGCTCGAGCTGCGGGACGGTCACCGCGGGCGGGAGCTGGTTCACCGGCTTGGGCACCGCGGTCGACGTGGACGTCGACGTGGAGGTCGGCGTGGGCGTCGGCGTCGGGGTCTCGTCGGCGAACGCAGCTCCCGTGCCGACGCCGGAGAGCGTCAGGGCTCCGACCAGGACGGCGGGGGCGATCATCCGGGAGCGACGCGTGGAGCGGCGACCACGAGAGGTCACCTCCACGTCCGCGCTGGGCTTGTACTTGGGGGCTTTGGGGAGTTTGGGCATCTTGGGTCCGCTCTTCCGGCGCGGTCCGCGCGATTTGCGGTGGGTGTAGAGCCCCCAGAGATAGAGGGCGATTCCGATGACGAGCAGGACGAGGCCGCCAATGATCAGCGGGAACGCCCAGGGGGTGCTGGAGTCGACGGGCCAGGTCACGAGGATCTTCGACGGCGCGGGCTTCGTGCCGTCGGAGGCCACGAGCACGCTGACCCCGTCGGGGATGCTCATGCGGGTGACCTGCGCGTTGGCGCCGTCGTACTCCTCCAGCCAGAGGTCGGACCCGGTGGGGTTCGGTCCGGCCGCCGTCTTCTCCGTGGTCCCTCCCGCCGGGGCGGTCGCCGTCGGCGTCGGGGTGGGGGTCGGGGTGTCGGTCGCGTCCGTCGAGCCGGTCGACGCCTTCGGCGTGACCGTGCGCGTGGTCAGCTTGTCGGCCGCCGAGTCGTAGCCGACGGCGACGTACTTCTCGGTGCCGAGCCACGCCGTCACATCCTCCGTGCGCCCGATGGCGACGACCTGGGACTTCACGTCGGGCGCGCCGCTGACGGACAGGGTCTGCTGGCCGCTGTGGGCGTTGAGCGCCGAGCCGGCGATGACGACGTAGCGCGCGTCGTCGGGCACGGTGACGCTCGCGGTCAGCTGCGTCGGGGGTGCGAAGACCGTCCGCTGGGCGATGCCGGCGACGATCATGACGGCGGCCACCACGAACGCGACGATGGCGAGTACGAAACGCAAACAGATCTCCTCGTGTGCCGGGAGGGGGCGGGCACAGACACTCCACGATAGTCGAGCACCCTGAAAGGCATCTAACCGTTCCCTGCACGAGACTGCAGTCCCCCATGCGGGTACCCGGCACCAAATGTAAGATCGATGCGGCGTGCGAGCAGCTCGCGTCCGGACATTTCAGGAGTAACACACGTGGCCATCGATGAATCGAACTTCACGCAGGTCTTCCGCGGGTACGACAAGGACGAGGTCGACAAGGCGGTTCAGGACCTGCGGCGCGAGCTCATCAAGTCGAACACCCAGGCCGCGGACTCGACCAAGGAGATCAAGCGGCTCCAGCTCCGCATCGACGAGCTGAGCGCCGAGATCGAAGAGGTCGGCAGCCCCACCTACTCCGGGCTCGGCACCAAGCTCGAGAACACCCTCCGGGTCGCCGAGGAGCAGTCCACGCGCCTGATCGCGCAGGCCGACATCGACGCCGAGAAGCTCCGTGCCGGGGTCGCCGGCGAGATCGAGAAGGTCAAGAAGGCCGCCGCCCAGCAGGCGGAGCGCCTGATCGCCGACGCCACCGCCCGGGCGACCACCACGCTCGAGGACGCGCAGATCGAGGCGACCGAGCTGCAGGCGAAGACCCGCGCCGACAAGGAGACCCTCCTCAACGACGCCATGCGGGAGGCCGCAGGCATCCGGGGCGCCGTCGCGACGGAGGCCGCCGAGCTGCGCGCCACGAGCAAGCGCGAGGCCGCCGCCGTGCGCGCGGAGGCCGACCGCGAGGCCGCCGAGCTGAAGGCCGTCGCCTCCCGCGAGGCCGAGGCCGCCCGCGCCGAGGCCGCGGAACTGGAGCGCACCATCGAGGCCCGCCGCGGCGAGCTCGAGGGCGCCTTCGCGCAGGACCGGGCCGCGTTCGAGCGCGAAGCCGCCCAGATCCGCCTGGACCTGGACCGCCGCGTGGCCGAGACCGCGGACCGACTCGCGGCCGACGAGGCGCGGATGCGTGCCGAGCTCGCCGCCGAGGCGGCGCAGACCCGGGCCGACCTCGCCGCAGAGGTGGAGCAGCAGCGCGCGACGCTGGCGGCCGAGTCCGCGCAGACCCGCGCCGACCTCGCCGACGAGGACGCCACCACGCGGCTCTCCCTGAAGACCGAGGTCGAGCAGACCACGAAGGCGCTCGCGCTCGAGGTCGAGCAGACCAAGGCGGCCCTCGCGGCCGAGGTGGAGCAGACGCGCTCGGCCCTCGCCGACGAGGTGACCACCACCCGCTCCGCGCTGACCGACGAGGTCGAGCGCGCGCGCACCGAGCTCGCCGACGAGGTCGCGCGGACGCAGTCCGCCCTCGCCGAGGAGGTCACCCGCACCAAGGCCGAGCTCGCCGACGAGGTGACGCAGACCACGTCCGCCCTCGCCGACGAGGTCACCCGCACCAAGGCCGAGCTGGCGGACGAGGTCGAGCGCACCACCACGAAGCTCGCCGACGACACGCTGCAGACGCGCACGGCGCTCGAGAAGGAGTCCACCGAGACCCGGGCCGCCCTGGAGGCGGAGCGCACCTCCACGGCGGCCGCGCTGGCAGCGGATCGCGAGCGCAGCGCCAGCGAGCTGGCCGCCGCGGCCGAGACCTCTCGCGCCGAGCTGGAGGCGGAGACCGAGCGTCGCCGCCGCGAGCTGGATGCCGAGGCCACGCAGCTGCGCGCCGACCTCGCCGCCGAGGTGGATGCCGCCCGCACCGCCCTCGCCGACGAGCTCTCGCAGGGCCGCAGCGCCCTCCAGGCCGAGGTCACCTCGACCCAGGCCGCGCTGGCGGCCGAGGTGGAGTCCACGCGTGCCGCATTGGCGGCCGAGGTCGAGCAGACGACCTCCACCCTCGAGTCGGAGGTCGCCACCACGAAGTCCGCTCTCGCCGCCGAGGTCGAGCAGACGAAGTCCGCTCTCGCCGCGGAGGTCGAGCAGACGAAGTCGCGCCTGGCGACCGAGGTCGAGCAGACCACCACGAAGCTGGCCGCCGACACGGAGCAGGCCCGTTCCGCGCTCGAGACGGAGATCAGCACCACGAAGTCGGCCCTCGCCGCCGAGGTCGAGCAGACGAAGTCCGCCCTCGCCGCCGAGGTCGAACAGACGAAGTCGCGCATCGCCGAGGAGACCGAGCGCAGCCGCACCACCCTCGCCGAGGACGCGCGCCGCACGGCCGTCGAACTCGCCGACCAGCGCGAATCGACGGCCAACGAGCTCGCCAACGACCGCGAGCAGCAGCGGATCGCCCTCGAGGCCGAGGCGGAGCAGACGCGACTGACCCTCGCGGACGAGACGCAGCAGGCCCGCGTCGCCCTCGAGAAGGAGACCGGCGAGGCCCGCACGGCCCTCGCGGCCGAGGTCGCCGAGGCGCGCACCGCTCTCGCCGCCGAGATCGCGGAGCGAACCGCCGAGTTCGAGCAGGAGGCCGCCGACGCGCGCACCGCGCTCGAGACCGAGCTGACGACGCTGCGAACCACCACGCTCGCCGAGCTGGACGCCCGCACCCACGAGGTGCAGCAGGCGCGCATCGACCTCGACGTCGAGCTGCGCGCCCGCCGCGACGAGGCCGAGAAGGAGTACCTCGCCCGTCACCAGGAGGCCGTCGCGCAGACGCAGAAGTACCTCGACGACGCGAACGCGCAGCTCCAGGACGCCACGAAGCGCACGGCGCAGGCGCGCTCCGAGAGCGAGGCCCTCGAGGCCGAGGCGCGCGAGACGACGAAGAAGGCGCGCAAGGAGGCCGAGCAGACCGCCGCGGCGATCGTGCGCGACGCCGAGGAGCGGGCCGCCGCCCAGCTCGAGGAGGCCGAGGAGCGCAGCAAGCGGCTCGTGGCCGACGCCGAGGAGAGCCTCGCGAAGATCAAGATCGAGCGTGAAGCGGTCGCCGGCTACTTCGAGAACCTCCGCGGTATGCTCCAGCAGGCCGAGAGCGTCTCCACCGAGCGCGACTGATCGACCGGACCGGGGGAACCATGAAGATTCAGAACGCCTTCCGCGTCGGGCTGATCGGGACGCTCGGCGTCGGGCTCGGCATCCTCATCCTGACGTCGATCGTCAGTCTCGCGACGATCATCACCTACATCGGCGCCGCGCTGTTCCTCGCGCTCGGCATCGAGCCGCTCATCTCGTTCCTCGAGCGGCGGCGCTTCCCGCGCTGGCTCGCGCTGACCATCACGCTCGTCGTGATCATCGGCGCGTTCGTCGGCGTGATCTGGGCCATCGTGCCGGTCGCGATCTCCCAGGCCACGCAGCTGGTGAACAACACCATCAGCTGGGTCAACAGCGGAGGGGCGGAGGACTGGTTCCAGAGCCTCCAGCACCAGTTCCCGTCGGTGATCAACGACCAGAACATCAACGCCGTCACGCAGTGGCTGCAGCAGAACCTCCCGGACATCACGTCCAAGGTGCTCCAGACCGCCACCGGCATCGTGCAGGGCGCGTTCGGGGTCATCATCGTGATCATCCTCACGATCTACTTCACGGCGTCGCTGCCGAGCATCAAGCGCGCGGCCTACCAGCTGGTACCGGCCTCCCGCCGTTCGCGCTTCGCGGATCTGGGCGACCAGATCACCGACTCGGTCGGAAAGTACGTGATGGGGCAGGTGTCGCTCGCGCTGGTGAACGGCGTGCTGAGCGCCATCTTCCTGACGATCATCGGCGCCAAGTTCCCGGTGCTGCTGGCGACGATCGCGTTCTTCTTCTCGCTGATCCCCCTGGTCGGCACGATCACCGGCTCGGTCATCATCGTGGCCGTGTGCATCCTGTCCGGTCCGCCGACGGCGATCGCCGCCGCGATCTACTACCTGGTCTACATGCAGGTCGAGGCATACGTCCTCAGCCCCCGCATCATGAACCGCGCCGTCTCGGTCCCCGGTGCGCTGGTCGTGGTCGCGGCCCTCGCGGGCGGCACCCTGCTCGGCATCCTGGGCGCGCTCGTCGCGATCCCGTTCGCGGCGGCGCTCCTGCTGATCATCAAGCAGGTCGTCATCCCGCGGCAGAACGAGCTCTAGGCGCCGGCCCACTCGGTCGGCAGCGGGAGCGCGGCCGGGTTGAGGCGCGCCACGATCTCGTCCAGCACGCGCCGCGTCTGGTTCTCCCCCACCCACAGGTGCTTGCCGCCGGCCACGTCGATCAGCTCGATCTGCGGCAGCGGGGCGAAGCGCTGCGCCGCCTCGGCCGGCTGGAGGTAGTCGTCGTGCTCCGGGATGAGGGCGACGATCGGGCGGGTGTCCCCCGCCCAGGCGGCGAGATGCTCCGGCTTCGCCCGGTGCAGGGGCGGCGAGAGCAGGATGACGCCGTCGACCGGGCACTCGCGGCCGTACATCAGCGCGAGCTCGGTGCCGAACGACCAGCCCAGCAGCCACGGGTGCGGGAGGCCGCGCTCGGTGACGAAGGCCATCGCCGCCTCGACGTCGTAGCGCTCCTCCACGCCGTGCCCGAACTCTCCCTCGCTTCGTCCCCGCGGGGAGGCCGTCCCGCGCGTGTTGAACCGCAGCACGGCGATGTCGGCCAGCGCGGGCAGCCGCCCGGCCGCCTTGCGCAGGATGTGGGAGTCCATGAAGCCGCCGGCCGTAGGCAGCGGGTGCAGCGTCACCAGGGTCGCGACGGGCGGGCGGTCCAGCGGGCTCGCGAGCTCTCCGACGAGCGTGAGGCCGTCGCGCGTGTGCAGCTCGATGTCCTCGCGGCGGGCGGGCAGCTCGATGCCTCCGCGGATCTCGGTGGTCGTCGTCACGTGATCGTTCTCGTCTCTCTCGGCGGCGCGGGCCGTCAGGCGATCTTCCAGCAGGACTCGTGCCAGTGCCGGCGGGCCGCCAGGTCGGCGGAGTCCCCCAGCACGCCGTCCGCGCGCCAGGCGACCAGGTGGGCGACCCCCGGCAGGATGTCACGGCCGCAGCCCGGGCACACGTAGCTCTTCTGCGCCTGCGCGGCCGAGACGGGCTGCACGTTCCACTCGGCCCCGCGCCGGGTCTCCGTGCGGCGCCAGCCGGCCATCAGGCGGTCGAGGCCGTCGTTGTGGTGGTCGTCGTGCCCGCGCGCCTGGCCGTGTCGGCCTCGGGGACGGTTGCTGCGCGGCATCGGACCAGTCTAAACCGACCGAGCCTGGCTACCGGTCAATACCAGCCGGAGGACTCCGAGTGGCCCCAGGCACCGCACGGGGTGCCGTAGCGGCCGGTGATGTAGCCGAGGCCCCAGGTGATCTGGGTGGCCGGGTTGCTCTCCCAGTCCGCGCCGGCAGAGGCCATCTTGCTCCCCGGGAGGGCCTGCGGGATGCCGTACGCTCCGCTACCACCGTTGTGCGCGTACACGTTCCAGCCCGACTCCCGGTTCCACAGGGAGACGAGGCAGCTGTATTGATCGTCGCCCATGCCGCGGGCCTGGAGCATCTCGTACGCGATCGCCTTGGCTGTACCCGGATCGGGCTTACCGGCCGCGGGCGCGGCGGACGACGCGGACTTGCTGGTCGCGGCAGGGGTCGGCGTGGGAGTCGGTGTCGGCGTCGGCTTGGCCTTGACGCTCACCGCGTCGCGCTGGACGACCGTGGCCGCAGCGTCCGGGGCGGTCAGCGACTGCGTCGGTGCGCCGCCGAACCGGGACGTCGTCTGGGGGCTGGGGAGCGTGTCGGCATACGCCGGGGTCGAGGCGGAACCCGAATACGGGTCCACCACGTTCACCAGGGCGAAGCCCACGGCGGCGCTGAAGGCGAAACCCCAGAGCAGGGCTCGCGACCGGATGTGCGGTCGTCGGGATCGCTTGAATGCGACTCCGACCGGGTTGGCCGGTGTCAGCGGAACGATCTCTGCTGTTTCTCGTCTACCCACGATCACAAGACCATAACGGACTTCGGCGGACAATCCAAGAAACCGCGCCCTCGCTCAGGCAACAGCCAGCCTCACCGGACGGCGAGCATCACGTCCGTGACGCTGTCGAGGAGCAGGTCCACCTGGACCTCCCGGTAGCCGCCGCGCTGCTCGCGGAACGTGGCCGTGCGCACCTCTTCGACGCTCATCGGGCGGCCGTCCTGGAAGTACTTCACCAGGCGATTCGCGAACCGGTCGACGTCCTGCCGGTTGTAGCCGAGGGTCAGGACGCTCACGCGTTCGAACCGGTGGCCGACGGGACGGTCGAGGCGGTTGAGCACCACCTGCGCCGTCGTGCGGGCCTCGGCGAACCAGGCCTCGTCCCCCGCGGCCTGGCGTGCGGCCTCGCGCTCGCGCTGGGCGAAGGCGTCCTCCAGGCGCTCCAGGGCCGCGTCGACGTGCGTGGTCGAGTAGCCGCCCTTCTGCATCGAGAAGGCCGTGCGACGGATGTCGGCCGCCGTCATCGACGCGGTGGCGTCGTCAGCGTCGTAGGCGCGCCGGGCGGTCTGCAGGAAGGCGTCGACCTGTTCGACGTCGTATCCCTGCTTCTTCGGGGTGCGGGGGAAGGTGCTCACGCCCCCATTCTGTCATCGGAAGATGAGGAACAGCACGTACGTCGCCGCGGCCGACGGAAGGATGGAGTCGAGCCGGTCGAGGAATCCCCCGTGACCGGGCAGCCAGGAACTCATGTCCTTGATGCCGAGATCGCGCTTGATGAGGGATTCGGCCAGGTCGCCCGCCGTCGCGGTGAGGAGCAGGACCACGCCGAACACGGTGCCGAACCACCACGGCTGGTCGATCATGAACAGCGACAGCAGGACGCCGGCGACGACCGCGGTCGCCGCCGCACCCGCGAAGCCCTCCCAGGTCTTCTTCGGGCTGATGGTCGGCGCCATCGGGTGCTTGCCCCAGGAGAGGCCGGCGGCGTAGGCCCCCGTGTCGACCGCCACCACGACGATCACGAACGCCAGCACCCACCACTCGCCGCCGGGCTCCGCGAGCAGCAGGAGCACGAAGCTCGCGAGCAGGCTCACGTACAGCTGGACGAGGACGCTCCAGGTCAGGTCGCGGCCGAGCGCGGCGGCGCCTGCCCGTCGTGCCGGAACCGCGAGCTCCTCGATCAGGCGCCACACGACGACGAGCGCGATGCCCGCGGAGAGCGCCACGAGCTGTCCTCCGGCGTGGAACCAGAACGCGGCCGGGATGATCGCGACCGCCGCCAGGACGGTCGGGATGCGCGGGATGCGGCGGCCTGCGCCGCGGAACGCCTGCGTGAGCTCGAACGCCGCGAAGCCCGCCATCGCCATCCCGAACGGGATGAAGAGCTCCTTGATGAAGATCAGGCTGCCCACGACGATCACGCCGGCGACGAGCCCGATCAGGATCGCCAGGATGAGGTTGCGCCCCGTCCGCTGCTCGATCAGCTCGTTGGTGGCGTCGAGCTGCGCCTTGCGCGCCTGCACCTGCCGCTCGAAGTCGGCGCGGGTGGCCTGCACCTGGGCGCGCAGCTCTTCACGCGAACGCGGCTTCCCCCGCCTGCCCGTCTCCGGCGTGCGGGGCGCGCCGGTGCCGCTGCCCTCGCTCATGGTTAGACCTCGAGGAGCTCGGCTTCCTTGCGCTTCAACGCCTCGTCGACGGCCTCGACGTGCGTGCGCGTGATGGTCTCCAGCTCCTTCTCGCCGCGCGCCACCTCGTCGTCGCCGACCTCGCCCTTGAGGGCGTCCAGGTCGTCCTTCGCCTTGCGGCGGATGTTACGGAGGGCGACCTTGGCGTCCTCGCCCTTGCCGCGCACGATCTTGACGAACTCCTTGCGGCGGTCCTCGGTCAGCTCCGGGAGCGTGACACGGACGATCTCGCCGTCGTTGCCGACGTTGGCGGAGAGGCTGGGCATCGCGACGATGGCCTTCTCGATCTCCTTCAGCGCCGACTTGTCGTAGGGCGTGACGAGCAGGACGCGGGCCTCCGGGTTCTGCAGACCGGCCAGCTGGGCCAGCGGGGTCGGCGAGCCGTAGTAGTCCACGAGGACCTTCTGGAAGAGGGCCGGGTTGGCACGGCCCGCGCTCACGGTGCCGAAGTCCTCCTTCGCCGCGTCCACGGTCTTGCTCATACGCTGGCGGACGTCGGAAATCACGTCGGCGATCACGGTTTCTCCTTCAGATCGGTCAATCGGTCTCTAGTCTAGAGCCCCGGCACCACGCGGGGCGCCGGGGCAGGGCGGCGAGGGCCGCGTGGGGGCCCGGTCAGCCGAGCAGGGTGCCGATCTCGGCGCCCAGCAGAGCGGCCGTGACGTTGCCGCCCGGCTCGATGCCGAAGATGCGCATGGGCATGCCGTTGTCCATGCAGAGGCTGAGCGCGGTGGAGTCGACGGCCTTGAGGTTCTGCTGCAGAGCCTCCTGGTGGCTGATGTGGTCGATCTTGCGCGCGTCGGGGTTGGTGCGCGGGTCGTCGTCGTACATCCCGTCGACGCCGTTCTTGGCGACCAGCACGACGTCCGCACTGATCTCCAGCGCGCGCTGCGCGGCGACGGTGTCGGTCGAGAAGTACGGGAGCCCGGCGCCGGCGCCGAAGATCACGACGCGGCCCTTCTCGAGGTGACGCTCCGCGCGGCGCGGGATGTACGGCTCGGCGACCTGGGTCATCGAGATGGCGGACTGCACGCGGGTCTCCGCTCCGGCCTGCTCGAGGAAGTCCTGCAGGGCGAGGGAGTTCATCACGGTGCCGAGCATCCCCATGTAGTCGGCACGACCGCGGTCCATGCCGCGCTGGGAGAGCTCCGCGCCGCGGAAGAAGTTGCCGCCGCCGACCACGATCGCGATCTCGACGTCCTGCGCGGCCTGGGCGATCTCGCGGGCGATGCCGCTGACGATGTCGGGGTTGACGCCGAGCTGACCGGCGCCGAACGCCTCACCCGAGAGCTTGAGAAGGACCCTGCGCCTCTTGGTAACTGCCGACATGCGTGATTGGTCCTTCCGTGACTGAATTCGTTCTTACGCTAGTGCGTGGTGTGTCGTGCGCCTATGGGTGGGCGCACAGAAAAGGAGTCCGGATCGCTCTCGAGCGATCCGGACTCCTTCATCGGTGTGTTAGGCGCCGACCTTGAACCGGGCGAAGCCGGACACGGTGAGTCCCGAGTCCTTCAGCACCTGGGCGATGGTCAGCTTGTTGTCGCGGGCGTACTCCTGCTCGAGCAGGGCGACCTGCTTGAAGAAGGCACCGAGGCGACCCTCGATGATCTTCGGGAGCGCGGCCTCCGGCTTGCCCTCGTTGCGCGAGATCTCCTCGACGATACGACGCTCGTTCTCGACCTCGGCGGCCGGGACGTCCTCGCGGGTGAGGTAGGTCGGGTTGGCGAAGGAGATGTGCTGCGCGATGCTGCGGGCGGTCTCCGCGTCGTCGCCGGCGTAGCCGACCACGACACCGACCTGCGGCGGCAGGTCCTTGGAGGTCTTGTGCAGGTAGATCGCGAAGTGCTCGCCCGAGACCGACGCGACGCGACGGAGCTCGACCTTCTCGCCCAGGATGGCGGCCTCGTCACCGATGAGCTCGGCGACGGTCTGGCTGCCGGCGGGGGCGGCCAGGGCCTCCTCGACGGTGGTCGCGCCCGCGGCGGCGGCCGCGTCCAGGACCTTGTCGGCCAGGGCGATGAACTTGTCGCCCTTCGCCACGAAGTCGGTCTCGCACGCGAGCTCGATCATGGTGGCGGAGCCGTTGCCGTTCTCCTTGGCCGCGACGAGGCCCTCGCTGGTGGAGCGGTCGGCACGCTTCGCGTTGCCCTTCGCACCCTTCAGGCGCAGGATCTCGGTCGCCTTCTCGATGTCGCCACCGGCCTCTTCGAGCGCCTTCTTGGTGTCGACCATGCCCGTGCCGAGCTGCTCGCGCAGGGCCTTGATGTCAGCGATGCTGATGTTTGCCATGTTCTGACTGGAACCTTCTTGTCGAAAGCGGGTTGGTGGTGGGGACTACTTGGTCTCGGCCTCGGCGTCGGCGACGGCCTCCGCCTCGGCTGCGACCTCAGCGTCCGCCTCGCCCTCGGCGACGACCTCGGCGGAGTCCGCCTCGGCCTCGGCGAGGTCGGCGTCGGCCGCCTTCTCGGTCTCGGCGCTCGACTGCACCTCGGCCTGGCCCTGGAGCAGCTCCTGCTCCCACTCGGCGAGCGGCTCGGCCGGCTCGGTGCCCTCTTCGGGCTTCTGGTGACGCTGGATGAGGCCCTCGGCCGCGGCGTCGGCGACGATGCGGGTCAGGAGGCCGACCGAGCGGATCGCGTCGTCGTTGCCCGGGATCGGGTACTGGACCTCGTCCGGGTCGCAGTTCGTGTCGAGGATGGCGATGACCGGGATGCCCAGCTTCTTCGCCTCGTCGATCGCGAGGTGCTCCTTCTTCGTGTCGACGACCCAGAGCGCGCTCGGGGTCTTCGTCAGGTTGCGGATGCCGCCGAGCGACTTGTGCAGCTTGTCCAGCTCGCGCTTCTTGATCAGCAGCTCCTTCTTGGTGAAGCCGCTGGTGGTGCCCTCGAAGTCGAGCTCCTCGAGCTCCTTCATGCGGGCGAGGCGCTTGGACACGGTCTGGAAGTTGGTCAGCAGACCACCCAGCCAGCGCTGGTTGACGTAGGGCTGGCCCACGCGGGTCGCCTGCTCGGCGATCGCCTGCTGCGCCTGCTTCTTCGTGCCGACGAAGAGGATGGTGCCGCCGTGGGCGACCGTCTCGCGGACGAAGTCGTAGGTCTTGTCGATGTAGGTGAGCGACTGCTGCAGGTCGATGATGTAGCTGCCCGAGCGCTCCGTGAGGATGAATCGCTTCATCTTCGGGTTCCAGCGGCGGGTCTGGTGTCCGAAGTGGACGCCGCTGTCGAGCAGCTGGCGCATGGTGACGACGGCCATTGCCGTTTCTCCTTGTGTTCTTCGCGCCCGGCGACACGTTCGTCGCGCGGGTGCGGTGTGCGGTTGTCCACGGCGGCCGGCGGCCACCGCTCCTGGTGCCCCGCGCACCTCCGCTCCCCGTTCGTCCCGCGCGGAAGAACCGTGGGGATCGATGAGGGAGACCGGTGGAAGTGCGCCCCACCCTGCGGGTGTCCGGGCACGCGTAGTCACTCCGACGAGCGGAGTGCTTCGCACATCCTATCAGGAACGGTCGGTCACGCGGAGTCGCCGCTGGAGCGCACCTGGGGACCGCGTCCGCGACCCTTCGCATTGGTGAAGAGCGTCTCCGCCTGCTCGAGCGCCATGCCGTTCGTCTCCGGGATCTTGAAGAACACGAAGAAGAACGAGAGGGCGGCGAAGAAGGCGTACATCCCGTAGGTGAACACCAGCGAGAAGTCCGCCATCGGCGGGAACGAGACGGTGATCAGGAAGTTGGCGATCCACTGGGCCGCCGCCGCGAGGCCGAGCGCCTTGCCGCGGATCTTCGTCGGGAAGATCTCGCCCAGCAGCACCCAGACCAGCGGACCCCACGAGGCGCCGAAGCAGATCACGAAGATGTTCGCGGCCACGAGAGCGATAGGCCCCCACGCGCCCGGGAGGCTCACGGCGCCGTCCGCTCCCTTGTCCGCGAAGGCGAACGCGAGCGCCATCGTGCCGAGCGAGACCGCCATGCCGACCGAGCCGGTGAGGAGGATGGGGCGCCGGCCGATGCGGTCGACGAGCAGGATCGCGACCACGGTGACCACGACGTTCGTGATCGAGGTGATCACGCTGATCGTCAGCGAGTCCGCCTTCGTGAAGCCCACCGCGCTCCACAGGGTGGTCGAGTAGTAGAAGATCACGTTGATGCCCACGAACTGCTGGAACACCGACAGGATGATGCCGATCCAGACGATGCCTTTCAGGCCCAGCACATTACCGCGCAGGGTCGCCTTGAGGCCCTCCTTGTCCGTCTTGATCGAGTCCTCGATGTCCTTGATCGAGCGGTCGAGGTCCTCCGCGGGCACGAGCGTCTGGAACACCTTGCGCGCCTCGTCGCGACGGCCTGTCGCGAGGAGGAAGCGCGGCGACTCAGGGACGGTCAGCGCGATGATGCCGTAGACGGCCGACGGGATGACGCCGACGAGGAACATCCACCGCCACGCCTCCAGCCCGAACCAGATCTCGCGCGACGGGTTGCCGTTGGCGAGCAGCGCGTCGGAGAGGAGCGCGGCGAAGATACCGATGGTGATCGCCAGCTGCTGCAGGGAGGCCAGCCCGCCTCGACGCTGCCGCGGTGCGATCTCCGCGATGTACGCCGGCGCCACGACCGACGCGATGCCGATGCCCAGACCGCCCACCACGCGCCACAGCCCGAGGTCCCAGACCGAGAACGCCAGACCGGCGCCGATGGAGCTGACGAGGAACAACCCGGCGCCGAGGAGCATGACCTTGAGCCGGCCCCAGCGGTCGGCGAGCCGACCGGCGACGTAGGCGCCCAGCGCGCAGCCCAGGAGGGCGACGGCCACGACGAAGCCCTTGACGAACGCGTTCAGCTCGAAGTGCGTGCCGATCGAGTCGACCGCCCCGTTGATAACGGACGAGTCGAAACCGAAGAGGAAGCCGCCGACGGCCGCCGCGATGGCCAGTCCCGTCGCCTTGCGTCGCATCGCGCCGCTGGGCTGGTGGGCGACCTCGTTCCCGGCCTCGTCGGTGCCGCTGCGTTGTCCAGACATGTCTTCCCCTTGTTCGGTTGTGTCCCGCCGTCGTCCGCTGGCCCGCCCTGGCGAGCGCGAACCGGCGCTAGACACGGTACGCCCGGATCGCCGTTGGGCAATATCGACATGCGTCGGATGTGCAGAAAGTGCGTTCTCCCCCGGTCTCGGGCCTGACCGCGTGCCGCTTCGCGCGTCCGGGAGGGTGGG
>Ga0153921_1000914_pt1 | contig 14073 bp, 13 predicted proteins | sample TSNJ005MetaG_FD_104691 | JGI IMG/M metagenome (GOLD analysis project Ga0153921, IMG submission 104691) | Attine ant fungus gardens microbial communities from New Jersey, USA - TSNJ005 MetaG | ecosystem: Host-associated > Fungi > Mycelium > Unclassified | place: USA: New Jersey, Brendon T. Byrne... | reverse complement strand
TTTTGGTTTCGTCGACCGCCTCCCGAGAGGGGGAGAGAGAAGAGGCGGTCGACAGGTGTGAATTATCCGTTAGGGGGTCTAATCAACCCTGAATATTGAACTGACTGGTGTATAAATAAGGCTGGCGTTCAGGGAACTCCACATGCCGCACGCGTTCGCCGCATCACTGCTGTTTCCGCCCCATGCGCGCCGCGCAGTGCGGGTGCTACTGCTGGTCGTCCTGCCGATGATGCAGCTGCCAGCCAACGCCGCCGAGCGCGCCCAACCTTCTGCGCGCATCGTGGTTCAGACAGACGATGTCACGCGATTCTTCAGCGTGCTGGATGCCAGTGGAGGAAAACCGAGTGCCGAAGATCTGCAGCTCGGCTATCTGGACACCGGCACGGATGCATTGCGCAGCTTCACCGATAGCCGCATCGGTTCGATGGAGCGTCTTGCAGACGCCATCCAGGACAAACCTGCGCTGTTTGCCAAAGCGCGTACCTGTGCGACGGCGCTGCCGGAGATCCGCGAGCGGGTTGCCAAGGCACTCGATCGGTTGGGCACTCTGCTTCCCTCCGCACGTTTTCCGCCGGTCACCGTGCTGGTCGGTCGGGGAAACAGCGGTGGTGTCACCACTGAAGACGGCGTGGTGATCGGACTGGAAGCACTGTGCAACGCTGACTGGATGCAGCCCGACGTGGGCGACCGATTCGTACACCTGATCGCGCATGAGTACGTGCATGTACAGCAGCCCGGTGCGAGCGTCGATGTTGCGCGGCCCACCCTGCTCTATCAGACGTTGCTTGAAGGCGGCGCCGAGTACGTGGGCGAGCTGATCTCAGGGGAACCAGCCAACACGCATCTGCGTCGTTGGACGCAGGGCCGCGAATGCGCACTCGAACGTACGTTCGTGCAGGACAGCGCAGGCACCGATCTTTCGCAGTGGTTGTACAACGGCGCTGGCGATGAAGCACGACGCGGAGATCTCGGATACTGGATCGGCTACCGCATCGCCCGCGCCTACATTTCCCGTGCGCCGGACAAGTCCCGGGCCATCGCCACGCTGCTCGATGTGCGCCCCGAAACCGCCGCAACCGTGCTTCAGGCGAGCGGATGGCATCCTGCGTGTAGCGCTGGAAAAGGTGCGGAAACGCAACCGCTGTGACACCCGCTTCATACTGATGAATTGGCGATCTTGAACAGGCGCAAGGCGCACCGCCGACGTAGATCAGCTCGCCTGATCCCGCTTGTTAATGTTGGGTCAGAAGCGGGCTTCACAGTGCATCCACGTATTCAAATTCCAGCTGAAAGCGCTTGGTAGCGGCGGGAACAAACGCCGCTATATTCCAGCTTCCCCAGACGAAGGAGGGAGTGCAATGAACCTGAACCCGCAACACATGAAGACGGCCCGCGCACTTGCTGTAGCGCTCATCGCCACCGTGAGCCTTGGCGCGTGCGCCTCATACAAGAACGAGTTTGCAACCATCAACTCGCGTCTCGATCAGCTCGACGTCAAGGTGCAGGGTGCTGCGCAGAGCGCGGAGTCCGCCAACCAGTCCGCACAGCAGGCCAATCAGCGCCTGGACCAGATCGAAGGCCGCGTCCAGCAGCTTGAAAGGGCACCTGCCGGCCGCAAGCCGCGCGGGTAATCGCTCCCTCACCGTTTTGAATTGATCCACATCTGTATCGGGACCCAGTGGCCTTCGCCGGCCACTGGCATCCTTCCACCCAAGATTGCATTGCAAGGAGCCGTCCCATTCGTACCTCCTCCTCCCCTGCACGCCGCGCCCTCCATGTCGCACTGGCCATGGCACTGGCCGTTGCGTGCAGCGGCGTAGCCAACGCCAGGGACAAGGACGCACCTGCACCACCGGTGGCCGCCGTTGATGAACTTCCGCCCGACCAGAGCGTGTCCGAAACAGTGATCGAGCTTGCTGGCTGGGTCGTCGCCAGCAAGGACAACCAAGGCTATCCGTTTGCGGTCATGGACAAGGCAGCGGCGCAGGTCCTGGTCTTCGGCGGCGACGGCAAGCTACGCGGCGCAGCACCGGCGCTGTTCGGTTCGGCCATCGGCGATCACTCCGCACCGGGCGTCGCCAAGCTCGCACTGAGTGCGATTCCCGGCCACGACCGCACCACGCCTGCCGGCCGCTTCATTGGTGGCTACGGCCCCTCCGACGATGCCGGGCGCGTGCTGTGGGTGGACTACGATTCCGCCGTGTCGATGCATCCGCTGCCGCCGGGTAGCCCGAAGGAGAAGCGCGCCGCGCGGTTGGCATCGCCCACGCCGGACGACAACCGCGTCACCCACGGCTGCATCAATGTCTCGCCCGCGTTCTATGAGCAGATCGTGCAGTCCACGTTCGAGAAGGGCGGCGTGTTCTACATCCTGCCGGACAAGGATTCGATCGCGAAGACGTTCCCGGAGTTCGCGCAGAGCCGGGGCGATGCAAAGGACGAAGACGAGAAAGGTGCACGGCGCGCGAGCAAGTAGATCGCGCTAGTGTGTTGCCTCGGCTCGCCGCCCAGGCTCACGGTGAAACATGTCGCACTACTATGTCCACAATGGCTACTGCGGCTGGGCCTACGGCACGCCAAGCGATCCTCAGCTGATCTCGCCCGAGGATGCTGCCAGGCTGATGCAGACCGTGGGACTCAGCTCCATGCAGGTTTCATCCATCCTGCCACCGGCCGAGTACGCCGAAGCTGGAAGCCGCCTCTTTGAAGTGACGGGCGGCAATCGATTCCTGTTCCTGGGAGACCACACCGACTGCTCGGATGTCGACTTGGGGAAAGTCTCCTCGCCTCTCGTCATCGACTGGACGGCGGTCTGATACTTCGTGGTCGATTGCATGGTGTGCGGCCCACGCGCAACTGCCCCAACAGTGGAACGGCTGGTTGGATCGATGAAGCCTGCTGGCTGCGCCAGAGCCCCAACTGCATAATCCGGCCAACAAGGCCATCCTCACCTCGGCCTGCGTCTGGATCGAGAGGACAGGAATGAAGATTGTTGCTGCGCAGATTCGGTCATCGCCTGGGGACATCGATGGCAACATCGAGCGGCATGTCCCCTTGATCGATCTGGCTGTTTGCTGTGGCGGTGCGGCCGTCTTCTTTCCGGAGATGTCGCTCACTGGCTATGAGCCACGAATGGCGGAGCGGTTGGCGCTGACGGCAGATGATGCTCGCCTGGCCGTATTCCAGTCGCTCAGTGATCGCCACCGGATTCTTATTGCAGTCGGCGCACCGTTCCGCGGCATGGACGGGCCAGAGATCGGCATGTTCATCTTCCGCTGCAATCAGGCACCCGCTGTCTATACCAAGCAGATGCTTCATGCCGACGAGCTGCCTTACTTCAGACCGGGAACCGCGCTGCTTCCGGTGTCCATGGGAAAGGAAACCCTGGTTCCTGCCATCTGCTTCGAGTCGCTGCAGTTGGAAAGCGCCGTGCAGGCGAAGAAGGCCGGCGCAACGATCTACGTTGCCAGTGTTGCAAAGCACCTGGCCGGTATGCAGCGTGCTCACCGCCATTACGCTGCAGTCGCGCGGGAGCTGGGGATGACGGTGATGGTATCCAATGGTGTAGGCCTGGCCGACGGCTTTGAGATGGCCGGCCAGTCTGCTGCCTGGGACAGCACCGGCGCCTTGATATGCAGCACCGGGGCTGGGGATGATGCGCTGGTCGTGTACGACCTGGGGACACGAAGTGGCACGGCAGTGGCACTTTCGACGGCGGAGCCCCACCCCAGAGGCGCGCACGCGGATCCGGCCAGCCTGTCGATTCCGGATTGAGCACGGATCGCGTGCCTGCACACACCAGGACAGGCAGCCGAGCCCGGCAAACGCGGCCGGAAAGGTGACCCGGGCAGCAGCGCCCGCGGTTCCGCCGGGCACGGCCCAGCGCTACCGCGGGCACCACCTCACTCGCAGAGCGCGCTGTCTTCCTTCAAGGCGGCATCCTGCAGTGGTTGGCGCTGTTCGATCTGCGCACGCTGTTCCGCAGTCGGCTCGCCCAGCCACCACACACGGCAGCGCGCGGTAAGACGGCCGACCATCTTCGACTGATCGGGCGAATACAGCATCGCCAACGCGGTGCCGGGGCAGTCGTGGGCCTGGCAGGCGGTGTAGAACCACCATGGCTCGCCCTGCAGCACCAGCAGCTCGCCGGGCCCGCTGGGTCCGCTCAACAGGCGTTGGCGCAGCGAGGGAATCTCCTTGTCGCTGGATTCGGCTGCCGCGGTGCCCTTCATCAGGGTGTTGAAGGCCGCCAGCACCTTCGGGTCCTTGCGGCCGCAGTCATCCACGGTGTTGCCGCCGACCAGGGTGAAGAAATGGGTCGCCAGCGGATTGTCCGCGCAGGTCAGTTCGCCGCCGGCACTCGGGTCTTCCGGTTCGCCTTCGTTGTCCCACACCGCGGGGTCCACGCCGTCTTCGATGGCCGGTTCCTTCTCGACGACCGTCGCTGTGGCGGCCGGTGCTTCCGTGGTCGGTGCCGGTGCGGCCGGTGCTGCGGCCGGTGCCGGTTCCTGCCCGCAGGCGGCCAGCAATGCGACCGTCAGTGCCATCCCTGTGATTCGAATCTTCATTCCCTGTCCTGTTCCATCCAATCGAGGTCAACGCCAAGTGCGGTCAGCACACCTGGCGCGACTGGGATTGTACGGGTACCGGGTTGCGCCGCAGCGCGCGGTGGCGGCACAACAGCCGCCACCGCGGGCACCGTCACGGCGGCAGGGTCCTCTGCACGCTGATCTGGATGCCCTGGTTGTCGCGGCTGCTGCTGTCGAACTGGCTCTGGTACTCGGCGCGCAGCGACCAGCCCTTCAGCGTCTGCAGGCCGATACCCGCCCCCAGCAGCGTGTGGTTGCGCGACTGCCGGCCCAGGGTGGCGCGATAGACCGGGCCGGACATCAGGTCGGCGTAGCGCATGAAGGCCTCGCTGGAGCCCTGCATGTCATGGCCGAACTCGGCGCGCAGCTGCGGCGTCCACATGCCGTAATCGCGCTTCACCGTCCATTGCGCCAGCACACCTGCGGTGGCGGTGCTGGTGTTCACCGTCTGCTTCTCATAGTCGAGCGCGTACACCGCATCGCCGCGCTCGCGGTAACCATCCAGCGTTGCGCGGGCCAGGTCCAGGCGCCCGTAAGGTGTCAGCAGCAGGTTGTCCAGGCGGTGCTGGAAGCCGGTGGAGAACGAGGCGAACCACTGCGTGCCGTCGCGACTGCCGTAGGCGGTATTGCCGTTGTCGGTGATGAAGCGGCGCGCATCGAAGGTCAGCCACTGATAGCCGAGCAGGCCATCCACATAGAACCCACCTTCCGGATGGAAGCTGGCATAGCCGGCGATGCTGTAGCCATCCACCGTGCTGCGGCTGCCATTGCGGCCGATATCCGACGCGTCATGGCCATAGCCGATGCCCGCGCCCAGGCTCAACGACGGACCCAGCTGGCGGTCCGCACCCAGACTGACGCCGGAGGTGGTGAAGTCGATGCCGTTGCTGCCTACACCCGGCTTCAGCGTACCGAAGTTCACCGCACCGCCGGTCCAGAACGCGAAGCCATCGGGCGAGGTGGCCGCTGGCGCGGTATCGCCCTGCAGCGCCGGTTCCTCGACCGTCGACAGTGCCTCGCCGGTGGCGCCGATGCCCTTCTGCAGCAGCTCCGTCTGCTGCGCACGGCGCTGGCTGCTGCCCGAACTGAAGGTGATGCCGTTACTGAAGCCGCCGCGACTGCCACCAGCCCGCAGGCTTTCCAGGCGCCGCTGGAAGTTGCCGATCTGGCCGATCGCCATGCGCCGCGCGCCTTCGACCTGTGCGTCGAGCACGCCCAGCACTTCCGCATCACGTGAGGGATCGCTGCGCGGCTTGACCATCACATCCACCGTGCCGGGTGCCGACGTGGCGAAGGCGTTGCTCAGCGTGTAGGTGATGCGCACCGCTCCCCCGAACGTCGCCGCCGCGGTGAAGGCCAACGTGTAGCCGGTGCCACTGGCGGAGACGCTGGCCGTGCCCGCTTCTGCCGGCGAGACCGAAACCACGCTGGCGGCGGTGAACGGTCCGCCGCGTGCGGTCGTGGTCAGGTCCACGTTGACCACGGTGCCGGCAATCGCCGAGGCGGTCAGTGCCGGTGCCACCGGGCGCGGATTGACGTTGACGCTGATCCTTGCCGGGGCCGATGCCCCGAACGGGTTGCTGAGCGTGTAATCGAAATCGACCGCGCCGGAGGCATCGGCAGCGGCGCTGTAGACGATGCTGGTGCCCTGCACCACGGCAGTGCCTGACGATGGCGCCCGGGCGATCGTGACCGCAGTGAACGGGCCATTGGTTGCCCCTGCGTCGGCCTGCACGGTGACCGATTGCCCGGCCAGGACCGTGGCGCTGTGCGCCGCCGCCACCGGTACTGCCAGCGGTGTGACGGTGATGCTCACTGTGGCCACCGTGGAAGTGCCGCCGGGGCCGGTGGCGGTGTAGGTCAGGCTGTCGCTGCCAAAGAAGCTGGTAGCCGGGGTGTACACCACGTCCAGCCCGCTGACCACCGCCGTGCCATGCGCGGGTGCCTGTGCGATCGCGATGCTGGTGATCGGCCCGGTGTCGTTGGCGGTGACGTTGACGGTCACCGCCGCATTGGCCGGCGTACTGGCCGCATCATTGACCACCACCGGCACCGGCTGGTTGATGCCCACTGTGAATGCCTGGCTTCCGGTGAAGCCGAAGGTATCGGTCGCGGTGACGGTGAAGCTGTAGCTGCCCGCCGCCGTGGGCGTGCCACTGAGCGCACCGGCACTGCTCAACGCGATACCGGGCGGCAATGCGCCTGCGCTCAGGCTGTAGGTGAAGCTGCTACTTCCGCCGCCGGCGCTCAGCGTCTGGCTGTAGGCGGTCGCCACCTGCCCGCCGGGCAGCGTGGTCTGGACGAAGACGATCGCCGGCGCATTCACCGCCACCGTGTAGGCCTGACTGCCGCTGAAGCCGAAGCCATCGGTCGCCTGCACGGTGAAGGTATAGCTGCCGGTGGTGGTCGGCGTGCCACTGATCACACCGGCGCTGCTCAACCCGATGCCCGGTGGCAGCGCCCCGGTGCTCAGGCTGAAGGTGTAGCCGCCGTTGCCGCCGCTGGCCGTCAGCGTCTGGTTGTAGGCGGTGCTGCCGGTTGCGGCAGGCAACGTGGCCGGCGTGAGCGTGATCGCCGGCGCATTGATCGTGAAGCTGTAGGCCTGGCTGCCGGTGAAGCCGAGGCTGTCGGTGGCCGTGATCGTGAAGACGTGGCTGCCTGCGGTGGTCGGTGTGCCCGACAGGATGCCGCCACTGGTCAGGCCGACACCAGGTGGCAACGCGCCCGCGGACAGGCTGAAGGTATGGCTGCCGGTGCCCCCGCTGGCAGTGATCGTCTGCGAGTAAGCCGTGCCGCCGGTCGCGGCCGGCAGCGTCGACGGCGTCAGCGAGATCGTCGGCGCGTTCACGGTCAGCGCATAGGACTGGCTTGCGCTGAACGGTGCGCCGGTTCCGGTACTGCTGTCAGTCGCCCGCACGGTGAAAGTGAAGTTGCCAACCTGGGTTGGCGTGCCAGACAGCACGCCGGCGCTGGTCAGCGAGACACCCGCGGGCAGTAGACCGGTCTGCAGCACGTAGCTGTAGCCGGGCGTGCCACCACTGGCGGAGAACGTGTAGCTGTAGGCAGTGCCGGCAGTGGCATTGCTCAGGCTCGCCGCCGGCAGTACCACGACACCACCACCGACGGTACCCGAGTAAGGCTGGTTGCCGCTGAACCCGCCGTTGTCGGTTGCCCCGACGGTGAAGTTGTAGGCGCCCGCCTGGGTGGGCGTACCACTGATCACCCCGCTGGTCGTGTTCAACAACAGGCCTGCAGGCAACGCGCCTGCGACGATGGCGTAGCTGAAGGCCGGCTGGCCTCCGCTGGCAACCACGGTCTGGTTGAAGGCCGTGCCCACGGACATGGCCGGCAGGGTTGCGGGTGTCAGGGTGATGGTCGGGGCAACCACCACCATGGTGTAGCCGCCGGTGACGGAGAACGGAGCACCGGTACCGCTGGACACATCGGTGGCAGTCACGCTGAAGCTGAAGCTGCCGGCTGCGGTCGGCGTACCTGACAGGCCACCGCTCGACGCCAGGCTGACGCCGGGCGGCAAGGCACCCGAGGTGATCGCATAGCTGTAGGGTGCCGTGCCGTTGGCGGCGGTAATGCCGATGCTGCCCAGCGCGATGCCAGCCGTTGCATTGAGCGTGGCACCGGAGGCCGGTGACAGCACCAGCGTTGGCGCATTCACGATGAGCAGATAGGGATGGCTGCCGGTGTACGGACCGGTGCCGGTACTGCTGTCGGTGGCGGTCAGGGTGACGTTGAAATTGCCAGCACTGGTGGGCGTGCCGGTGATCGCACCCGCGCTCGACAGGCTCAAGCCCGGCGGCAGCGCACCGGCGGTCACTGCGTAGCTGTAGCCGGCGGTGCCATCGGAAGCGGTCACCGTCCGCGAATAGGCCACTCCCACCGTCGCGTTGGCCAGCGTGTTCGGCGCGATCGAGATCGTCGGCGGGTTCACCGTCAGCGTCAGCGCAGGACTGGTCGCACTGAAGGGTCCGGTGCCACCGCTGCTGTCGGTGGCGGTCACCGTGAAGTTGAAGGTACCGCCTGCGGTCGGCGTGCCTGCCAGGCTGCCGTTGCTGGCCAGGGTGATGCCGGCCGGCAGGCTGCCCGAGGCGATCGAATAAGTGTAGGGCCCGGTGCCGCCGCCTGCGCTGGCCAACGAGCCGCTGTATGCGGTACCGACCGTTGCAGCAGTCGGATTGCCAGGCGCATAGGTGAGTGCCGGCGCGGCGATGTTCAGCGTCAATGTGCCGCTGTTGGCGCTGAACGGGCCGATTCCGGTGCTGCTGTCAGTGGCGCGTACGGTGAAACTGAAGCTGCCGTTGGCGGTCGGCGTGCCGGACAGGATGCCGTTGCCGGCCAGAGTCAACCCAGGCGGCAGGCTGCCCGAGTTGAGCGTGTAGCTGTATGGCGTAGCGCCGCCGCTGGCACCGGCCAGCGACTGGCTGTACGCCGCGCCGACGGTGCCTGCAGGAGGGCTGGTGGGGGTGTAGGTGACGGTTGGCGGCGAGACGGTAATCGTCACGGTCGCCGGCGCCGATGTACCACCGGCATTGGTGGCGGTGTAGGTGAAGCTGTCCGGCCCGGCATAGCCCGGCGTGGGGGTGTAGGTGATCGACGTTCCCGAGGCGGTTGCAGTGCCATGCGTGGCCTGCGTACCGACCGCAACCGATGCCGGGATGCCACCGGTGATGTTCAAGGTGATCGGGTTGCTGGCACTGCCGTAGGCAACCGTCGCACTGACCGGATTGGCGACCGGCGGCACCACGTTCTGCACGTCGATGGACAGACTGGCCGCTGCGAAGAAGTGCGTGGGCGTGCTGCTGTCGGTGACGCGCACGCTGAAGATCTTGTTACCCAGGACGGTCGGCGTACCACTGATCGTGCCATTGCTGGCCAGCGTCAGGCCGGTCGGCAGCGTGGTGCCACCATCCATCGCATAGGTATACGGCCCATTACCGCCACTGGCAGTCAGCGTGAAAGAATACGGTGTGTTGATGGCTGCGGCCGGGGGCGTGTTGGTCACGCTGATGGTCGGTGGCGCAATGGTGATCGAATAGCTGGCGACGCGCGTGAGCGGCGTAACAGCACTGTCAGTCGCGGTGATCGAGAACGAGAACGTACCCTCCACGGTCGGCGTGCCCGACAGGACGCCGCCCACCAGCGTCAAGCCGCTGGGCAACGTGCCGGGCGGGACCGTGAATGCGTAGGGCGCGGTACCGCCGCTGGCGCTGAAGGTGGTGCTTGCATACGCCACGCCTACCGTTCCGCCAGGAACGCTTGCCGGGGAAATCAAGATCGGCGAGGTGGCGGCCTGGATGTGCACGGTGACGCTGACGTTGTTGGAGCCCGTCCCGTCATCGAAGGTGAAGGTGTCGGTGGTCGCGCCGTCACCGTTGTTGCTGTAGGTGATCTCAGACGCAGCACCATTGGTGGTGGTGGCCGTGCCATGGCCGGCAGCCGCGATCACATTGCCGATGCCGAACCCTGGCGCGCCCTGGCAGGTGCTTGCATCAATGGTGATCGTCCCGCCGGAGGCCATCGGCGACCCCGCGCTGGCGTTGGTCGGCGTGAAGGTGGTGCACGCTGCGTGAACGACGCCTGGCGCTGCCAGCACCAGGAATAGCAGGAGGAACGCTCCCAGGCGGCCGGAAACACCACGGCCGAGCCCATGGCGCATCGCGTCGCGATGCATCGACTCCGCATGCCACATGACCTGCCCCCTGGTGCCCATCTTCCCGATGGGCGATGCGCCTGCCGGCGCGGATGAGAAAGCTGCCGTGGCTCGCGAACGAGCGGCCGCGGTTCCGGTTTTCACCGCCAGATAATCCCTTGCCGCGCCTGGCGACCGCTCCCCCGGGTCTCCCCCCCGGGCGGCTGCGCAATATTCTCTTACAAATGACAAGACACTTGTCAAGACCCCGGTAAATGCGCAAGAGTGCCGCGACCGGCAGGGGGCCACGTGCCGGCACTAAATCTCAAGGGGAAAACGTATGTCGCAACCCTTTCTCGGGCAGATAATGCCCTTGGCGTTCGCGTTCGCGCCAAGAACCTTTGCCTTCTGCAATGGGCAGCTGATGCCCATCGCGCAGAACCAGGCACTTTTTTCGCTGCTGGGCACGTTCTACGGCGGCAACGGCACGACCAATTTCCAGTTGCCTGACCTGCGTAGCCGCACGCCTGTCGGCAGCAACGCTGGCACCAATATCGGCCAGCCCGGTGGCGTGGAAAGTGTGGTGTTGAACGTTTCCCAGATACCTGCGCACAACCACAGTTTCAACGGCACGACCAGCCCTGCCAGTACCCGGATTCCGGCCGGCAACGTACTGCTGGGAGCAACCGGAACGCAGAATGTCTATGGCCCATCCGGTGGCACTCCAGTAGCACTCGCACCGCTCGACCCTGCAGGCCAATCGGCGGCGCATTCCAATATGCAGCCGTACCTGGCAATCAATTTCTGCATTGCGCTGCAAGGCGTATTCCCCTCGCGCAGCTGACCGGAGCCAGTGCCATGTCGCAACCCTTTGTTGGCGAGATCCGCTTGTTTCCCTACAACTTCGCGCCGGTGGGATGGCTCGACTGCAATGGCCAGACATTGCAGATTTCAGAGTACGAAGTGCTGTACAACTTGATCGGCACCACCTACGGCGGCGATGGCGCGGTGACGTTCCAGTTGCCCAACCTTTCAGGCCGTGTACCGATCCACCAGGGCACAGGCCTTGGGTTGGGAACCTACGTGATGGGGCAGGCCGCAGGCACTGAGACGGTGACGTTGACCAGCGCGCACCTTCCCGCTCATACGCACGCCTTCAATGCCGTCGATGCGGTAGCCAGTTCAGCGACACCGGCGTCCAACCTGCAGTTGGGGGCGGTCAGTGGCGAGACGCTGTACACCGACAGTGTCACCGGCATCGCAGGTGGCCTGCTCGCGCCTGCGGCGGTGGGCAGTGCCGGCGGCAACCAGCCGCACGACAACACCATGCCTTCGCTGGTCGCGCGCTACTGCATCGCGTGGGCCGGCGTTTTCCCCTCGCAGGGCTGACTCACTCCGTTCGGCTACAAGGATTCCATCATGAGCGATCCCTTTACCGGCGAAATCCAGATGTTCGGCTTCAATTTCGCTCCCAACAACTGGGCCATGTGCCAGGGCCAGCTGATTCCCATCCAGCAGAACACAGCGCTGTTCTCGCTGCTTGGCGTAACGTTTGGAGGCAACGGAACCAGTAACTTCCAGCTGCCTGATTTCTCCGGCAATGCCGCCTGCGGGCAGGGCAACGGACCCGGCCTGACGCCACGCGTCATGGGCGAGGTCTTCGGGTCGGACACGGTGACACTGCTCTCCACCGAAATGCCGGCGCACTCGCACGGAGCCCGCATCTACAACCAGCCCAACAAGGCCCATCGCAGCGGCGTCCCCGCGGCCAACGATGCGCTGATCACGCCGGAAAAGGCGTCGATCCTCACCCCCACCACCACCGCCAACAGCGTCTTTCCGCCCAACACGGTCGGAATGACGGGCGGCACCGCACCGCACCCGAATCAGCAGCCTTATCTCACCGTGAACTTCTGCATCTGCCTGTTCGGCGTCTTCCCGCAGCGGCCATGACTGCGAACGTGGCACTGGCCTTTCCTTCGCTGCGGGCGGCCTGGCTGCCCGCAACGGGGGACGGTCTTCCCGCAGGAGTGAGCGTGCGCGAAGCACAGGATGGCGACCTGCCGTTCCTGCAGCGGCTCTATGCAGAGTCGCGCGCGGCCGAGCTGGCCCATGTCGGGTGGCCCGACTCGCTGCGCCAGGCGTTCCTCGACAACCAGTTTGCACTGCAGCACCTGCACTACACCCGGCATTACCAGCCTGCGCACTATCTGCTGGTCGAGCAGGCCGGGCGGCCGATCGGGCGCCTGTACCTGCATTGCGACGAACACGAAGCCACCCTCATCGATATCGCCCTGCTGGACGCCGTGCGTGGCTGCGGCATCGGCTCGGCCCTGGTGCGTTGGGTACAACGCGCGGCGCACGCCGTGCCGCTGCACAGCGTCGTCCTGCATGTCGCCTGGGAAAACCTGGCCGCGCGCCGGCTCTACGAACGGCTCGCGTTCCACACCGAAGGCGATACCGGCAGCCACCTGCGCATGCGCTGGGTGGCGACAGCGGTCAGTTGAACAGTGCCTGGTAGATGAAGCCGGTCCGATCGCGCGCGATCGGTACCAGGAAAATGCCGAACTCGCCGAGCCCGTGGTGGCGCATGGTGTAGGTGCGCTGCGGGAACAGCACCGCCGATTCATTGCGGAACAGCAGCGAGAACGGTGCACGCATCTGGCCTGCAATCTGCCGATCGGGCATCGGCGCGGCTTCCACCAGCACGAACGGAACACCGGTGTTCTCGATGTCGGCGCTGAAGGTTTCGTTGAGATGACCTGCGAACTGGTCCAGCTGGAAAAAATGCATGCGTCCCCTCCCCCGGTTGACGTCGAGCATGCCGAAGGGTCCGCGTGCTTTCAATGGGGCCCGTGCCTCCGCCGGTCGGGCGCGGATGGGGGATACTCGCCCTGGCGCTCACCGGCGCACCCAAGGACTGAGCCGATGCGTATCTGCCTGCTGCTTCTCGCCCTGTCCGGCCCGCTGCTGGCCGCCGATGGCCCGCCCTCGGCACCGGCTGCCACTGCGCTGCCGGATGTAACGCTGCCCCCTTCGCTGGATCGCGTGCTGCGCGACTACGAGCAGGCGTGGCACACGGGCGACGCCAAGGCGCTGGCCGGGTTGTTCGCCGAGGATGGGTTCATCCTGCAGAGCAACCAGCCTCCCGTGCGCGGGCGCGACGCGATTGCAGGCGCCTACGCCGGCCAGGGCGGCAGTCCGTTGCGGCTGCGTGCCCTGGCATATTCGGTGGACGGGAGCACGGGCTACATCATTGGTGCCTACCGCTACGGCAACAACGTGGGGGACACCGGCAAGTTCACGCTGACGCTGAAGCGCGTGGGCGATGGGCCGTGGTTGATCTTCTCGGACATGGACAACACCAGCGTGCCGCCACGGGCGCTGTGATTGCTGCCGCCGGGCGCCAACCAAGGTTGGCAGCTGCCAGAAGCGGGTTCGGCAGTAGATCCACGCCATGCGTGGATGGGTCGCGCACAAAAAAACCCCGGCACGTAGCCGGGGCTTTTCGATTCACTTGAACAGCGTATCCGGATACTCCGGTTTCTGTTCCCGCGCCAGCAGTGCGCGCAGGCCTTCTTCCGGCGTCTGCTCGCCGTGCAGCACAGCACGCACGCGGTCGGAGATCGGCAGGTCGATGCCATGACGGCGCGCCTGTCGCATCACTTCGTCGGCGGTCTGCACCGACTCGACCACCTGGCCGATTTCGCGCACGGCATCCTGCAGCGTCTGGCCACGGCCCAGGGCCAGGCCCAGGCGGCGGTTGCGCGACAGGTCGCGACCTGTCGCGCAACCGCCGCCTGGGCCTGGCCCTGGGCCGTGGCCAGACGCTGCAGGATG